>OFIS01000117.1_pt1 | contig 95112 bp, 120 predicted proteins | sample 1775071 | NCBI WGS metagenome assembly OFIS01 (sample SAMN08195774, study PRJEB24354) | sludge metagenome | isolation source: sludge from phenol fed wastewater aerobic bioreactor C | place: India: Nagpur | collected 2016-09-17 | reverse complement strand
CCACCCGGCCCGACGACGCCGACGCGCAATGGTTCCTCGCGGTGGTCTTCCCGTACGACCAGGTGCACGTGATGGCCTACCACCGGGTCGTCGAGCTCGGCCCGCGCACCGTGGGTGAGCTGCTCGGCGCGCTTCCCACCGACTTCGAGATCACGTTGGAGCCACACGCCGTGGAGCCGCAGCGGCCCCACGAGGCCGGCCTCTACGCCGACGGCCAGTGGTACCGGCTGCAATTGCGGCCGGGGCTGGCCCGCGGGGAGACGCTGCCCGACCTCGACGTGAGCGTGCTGCAGGACCGGATCCTGGCGCCGCTGCTGGGCATCGCGGATCCCCGTACCGACGAGCGGCTCTCGTTCGTCGGCGGCATCCGCGGCACCGGCGAGCTCGAGCGCCTCGTCGCGCGTTCCGGCAGCGCTGTCGCGTTCAGCCTGCCGCCCACGCCCACGGCGGACCTGCTGGCCGTCGCCGACGCCGGCCAGGTGATGCCGCCCAAATCCACCTGGTTCGAACCGAAGCTCGCCAGTGGGCTGTTCGTCCACCCTTTCCGCTCCGGGTGGCCCGAGCTGTTCGGCTGAGCTGCGCTCCGGCGTGTCGCCGCGGTCCGCGACACGGATCTTGACAGGCTGGGCGCGTCGGGCGGCGCGGACCACGCGCGGGGAAGCGGCCGACGCCGGGCGCTGCACGCGTCCGGTGCAGCCGCGTCCCCGAGGAGCACGTCGTGACAGCAGTGCGCCCGCAGCCCGTCGCCCTCATGGTGCTCGTCGGCGCCTTCGCCGCCGGGACCGTCTGCGGTGCGACGATCGGCGCTCCCGGAGCGTTGGCCGATGCCGCTGGGACGACCACCCGGACCGCCGCGGCCGCCCCTGCCACCCATGACGCGGCCCGGCCCGCACGGGCGACCGCATCGCTCACGTCGAGCAGCCGGACCGGCACGCCGCACCGGCGAGCGGGGGACGCGGCACGGCGCGCCCGTCCTGCCGTTCCGCTGAGCGTCCGTTTCCCGACCGTGACCGGCCAGACCATCGCCCCCGGACGCAAGGTGCTCTCCACCATCGCGGCGACCCTGCCGCTCCCTGCCGGATCCGGGGTCGGGCGGCGCATCGTGTACGGCGCGAGTGCGCAGCACCTCTGGATCGTGGACGGCCGTGGCACCGTGGTGCGCGACTACCCGGTCACCGGTCGCGCCGACCGTCCCGGTCCGGGGCGCTACCGCATCTACTCCAAGTCGCCGACCTCGTCGAACCCGGTCGCCGAGGTCACGTTCGCGCACATGGTCCGGTTCGCCCACGGCGTGACCGGGGCGGCCATCGGCTTCCACGACATCCCGCGGTGGGGCAACGGCGCGGTGCTGCAGACACCGGAGTCGCTCGGGCTGGCGCTCGGGCGCGGCGGATGCATCCGGCAGACCGACGAGAACGCGCGGTTCCTCTACCGGTGGGCGCGCGTCGGGGACCGGGTCGTGGTCGTGAAGTAGGCCGAAAGGTCTAGGCCGATCGGGCGTACGTCCGAGCAGTCGGACGACGTCCCGTCACCTAACGTGGACGGGAACAGGGGAGGCAGCGATGTCGGGAGTCGGTGCACGTACCGCCGTGGTCGTCACGGCCGGAGCGGTGGCGGTCGCGGCGGCGGTGATCACGCCCGCGGTGCTCTCGGAGCGCGCGGACTCCGGCGAGCGCACGGTGGCGGTGGCGGCACCGGAGGCACCGGGCGTCGTCGTCCCGGCGCACGCCGCGACGAACGCCGCCCCGGGTGAGCCGAAGGGCGAGCCCACGAAGGACCCCAGGATCCGCCGCACCCGCACTTGGATGACCGTCGAGCCGGCGGCGAAGAAGGCGCCGACCGTCGGCATCGCCTACCCGCTGATCGTGCGGTTCGGCGAGCCGGTCAAGCGCAGGGGCACGGTGGAGCGCCGGCTGCGGGTGACGGCGGACGGCACCCCGGTGGTCGGGGCGTGGTCGTGGCGCGCCAGTGACACCGTCATCTTCCGGCCCCGCCACGGGTTCTGGCCGGCGAAGTCGCGTATCACACTCGCCGCCGACCTGTCCGGCACGGTCCTCGCACGCAACGGTGCCAAGAAGCGCAAGCTCGTCGTGGGGAACAAGGCGACGACGCGCACCGTCTCGTTCAAGACCGCACGCGCGTTCGTCGCCCGCATCAACGACAACACCCACCAGATGGTGGTGCGCCGGACCGGCAAGAAGGTCCGCACGATCCCGGTGTCGATGGGCAAGCCCGGCTTCCTCACCCGCTCCGGGATCAAGGTCGCGACGAACAAGTACGTCGTGAAGCGGATGGTGAACCAGGGTCTGGGGTACGACGTGATGTCGCCGTACTCGGTGCAGATCACCCCGACCGGGGAGTACATCCACGGAGCCCCGTGGGCGTACGGGCGGATCGGCCGGTGGAACGGTTCCCACGGCTGCGTGAACCTGTTCGTGAACGACGCGAAGTGGTACTACGACAACGTGATGCTGGGCGACCCGGTCGTCACCAAGAACACCGGACGCCCGATGGAGTGGACGAACGGGCTCGGCGGACCGTGGAACGTGCCGTGGAAGGACTGGCTGGCCAAGTCTGCGCTCAAGGTCGTGAAGGGCTGAACCCGGCTGCGGCCGGTTCGTCCAGCTCGGGGCGCAGCGTCTCGTCGAGGTCGTCGGACGCGGGCTCGTCGACCGGCGCGGGCAGCGGCACCGTGAGCCCGGGCAGCCGGACGCCGAGCGCGGCGAGCACCTCCGAGAGCTGGTCGGCGGGAACCGGTCGGGCGTAGAGGAAACCCTGCGCCAGATCGCAGCCGAGCCGGCGCAGCTGGTCGGCGACCTCGGGCTGCTCGACGCCTTCGGCGACGGCGACCATCCGGAACTCGTGCGCCAGGTCGGTGACCACCTTGACCAGGATCTCGCCACCGTCGGACATGTCGGTGACGAAGGACCGGTCGATCTTGAGGGTGTCGATCGGCAGGTCGCGCAGCTGGCTGATCGAGGTGTTGCCGATGCCGAAGTCGTCGAGGGCGATCGTCGACCCCATTGCGGCGATCCGCGCCAGGGTGGCTGCCGCGCGCTCGGGGTCCTGGACGATGGCGGACTCGGTGATCTCGAACTCGAGCAGGTGGGCGGGCACGTCGTACTCGGCCAGCAGGTCGGCGACCCGCTCGTCCAGGTCGGGCTCGGCGAGGTTGAGTGCGGACAGGTTCACCGCGACCTGGATGTCCCAGCCGAGCCGGCGCCATTCCCGCAGCTGCACCAGCACCATCTCGAGGACCCGTCGCGTGAGGGTGTGCACCAGCCCGGTCTGCTCGGCCAGCGGGATGAACTCGCCGGGCGGGATCAGCCCGCGCACCGGATGGTTCCAGCGCAGCAGCGCCTCGAGCCCGGCGACCGCCCCGGTGTGCAGGTCCAGCTTGGGCTGGTAGTGCACCGAGAGCTGGTCCTGCGAGTCGAGCGCCTTGCGCAGGTCGCCCAGCAGCAGCAGCTTGGCGGGCGAGCTCGCGTCGCCCTCCGCGGAGTAGATGGACAGCCCCCGGCGCGCCGCCTTCGCGTCGTACATCGCGACGTCCGCGCGTTTGAACAGCGAGGTGACGTCCTGCGCATGGTCCGGTAGCAGCGCCAGGCCCAGGGAGGTCTCGACGTGGAGCACCAGCCCGTCGATCTCGTACGGCTCGGCGAACACGGCGATGACACGCTCGGCGAGGACGGTTGCATCCTCGACGCTTCGTACCGTCGGCAGCAGCACCGCGAACTCGTCACCGCCGAGCCGGGCGACCGTGTCCGTCTCGCGCACCACCTCCTGCAGCCGGCGTGCCACCTCGATGAGCAGCAGGTCGCCACGGTCGTGACCGAGGGAGTCGTTGATCTCCTTGAAGCGGTCGATGTCCAGCAGCAGCAGCCCGACGTGCATGTCCTCGTCGAGTGCCTCCCCGACCGCGCGCTCGAGCCGTTCGGAGAGCAGCCGGCGGTTCGGCAGGCCGGTGAGCGGGTCGAGCAGCGCGAGCCGGGCGTTCTCCGCGGCGGACTGCCGAAGTCGCTTGCTGGCGTTGCGGACCGTGCGGAACAGCAGCAACCAGACCAGAGCGAGCCCACCGAGCACCAGCATCGCCACGTTGCGCACGGCTTCGCCGGTCGCGGCCGCCGCCTTGTCGTAGTTCAGGACGACCTCGATGACCCCGATGCCGGTGGCCCCCTCGCCGCGGACCGGGACGTAGACATCGAGCACGGTGCGCACCTGCGACCCGATGTCGCGGTCGGTCGCGCTCATCGCGGCGGCGCTGCCCTCCGGGTTGCTCTCCGGGCCGCTGTCGGGACGCACGTCGCTCGCCAGGGCGGCTGTGGCCTCGAGCTGACCGCGAAGCGCCCGGTCCAGTCGGGTCCCGTCGGGGAAACCCGCCGTGGTGCAGACAGAGCCGGTGGCACAGGTCGACGTGTCGAAGAGCTGCGTGCCCGAGATGCCCCACAGGCGCACGGCGAGCAGGGTGTCGTCCAGGTGGATGCCGGTGCCTTCGGACTGCGTAAGGGCCTGCAGCCCCTTGATCGTGGCCGGCGACAGCTGTTCCTTCTTGAGCTGGTCCTTCGGGATCTTCTCCTCGATGCCCGCCCGGGCGTAGGCCACCGCCGTACGGACCGCGTCGTCGAGCGACTGCTGCTTGATCATCTGCGACACGAGGGCGACGAGCGCGGTGCCTAGCGCGGTCATCGCGACGAGGCTCACCAGCGCGAAGGTGGTCGTGAGCGATCGCCGTCGCCGCATGACGCCTCCTTCCGCGCCGTTCCGCCGCATCGGAGGGCCGATGCCGTACCCCTATCTGGATCGGCATCGGCCCGCAGGCCTTGAGGCTCCGTCGGCGTCACCAGTGGTCCGCCCGGTACAGGCTCTCGATCTCGGCGGGCGTGAGGACACCCCCCTCCCACACCGCCAGCTCGTCGATCACCGCCGCGGCCGCGTCGCCGTCCCCGCCCCCGGTCTGCCAGTAGCCGTCGATCGCGGGGGCGAGGGTGAGCCCGCCGGCGGTGTCGACCTGGGTACCGTCGACGTAGAGCGAGGCGGCCCGCTCGCCGCCCCCTGTCGCTCTGAGCGACGCGACGATCAGGTGCGGGTCTCCGTCGCTCACGTCGTCGATCACCGAGCTGCGTACGGTCTGCGCTCCGGTCGTCGTCCGCACCGTGAACGCCGCCCGACTGCTGGCGTCGAGGCCGAGCACGAGGTCGGTGGCACCCGACGGACCGGTCGCAGCGTCGCCGAACGCGACGAGGCCGCCGGTGGCGCCGGGCTGGGCCCGGACCCAGAGCGCCACGGTGATCTCTCCAGGTCGGGTGCGCTGGGTCGGCAACGCGACGAACCCGGTCCCGGCGGGGGAGGCGTGCTGTGCCAGCGCGCCGGTGGCGTCGCACTGCACCAGCCCGGGCGCGCCCAGCTCGACCCCGGTGGCGGGTGCGGTACCTGCGATGTTTCCGGTGTTGCCGGCGCCGGTCGCGTCGGCGACCGTGCTCGCTCCCGGCGGTTCTGCGAACCGCCACCAGAAGGTGGGCGTCGGAGCGCTGCCCGCGAGGGTCGCGGCGTACGGCGCGTCCGGGCCGTGCGCGCAGGCCGCGGCCGTGCCGATGCTCAGGGCGGCGGTGCCGTTCGAGGTGAAGAACGCGCCGGTGGTGCCGAGCGCGGCCGGGACGCAGGCCACGGCGAAAGCCGCCGTCGCCCCGAGGGCGACGACGGCGAGCGAGCGCCGGGAACTGCGACTACTCGTCGAGCTCATGGTCGGTCTTCGACTCGGAGCGCGCGAGCGGCCCCCCGCGCGCACTGTCCCGGTTGCGGATCGCGATCAGCGTCTTGTTCCAGTTGGCCGCCGACCAGCGTTCGGGCACGCGTGACATCAGTTCGGCGCCGAGCAGCAGCAGCAGCGGTGGGACGAACAGCAGGAACCGCCCTTGCCCCGAGTGCGCGAAGGCGAGCAGGTAGCCCCATCCGGCGTGCACGTCGCGGACGATGCCGCGGACCTGCCCGACCGGGGTGAGGTTCGGGTCCGGTTGCGGATTGCCGAACTCGTCGGGCCGGTTGTTGTCGCCCGCCGTCTGGATGTACGGGTCGGTGATCGGTCGTCCCGACGCGTCCCGGATCGTCGCGTTGTCCTTGTCCCGGCGCTCGACGTGCTTGAGCGCGATGATCCGGTGCGTCAGCATCTCGGGCTTGTCCAGCGGCCAGAACGAGACCACCTGACCGACCCGCAGCTCGGCGGGGGAGCTGATCGGGTGGACGACGACCGCGGAGCCGGTGGGTATCTGCGGCTCCATGGACCCCGAGGTGACGATCAGCAGCTTGTCGCCTTGCAGCTGGAACCAGAGCGGGACCGCGTACGACGCCGCGATCAGCCCGATGAACAGCAGCATGACGAGCCGGAACGCGAGCTTGCGCCCGGTCGTACGTCGCAACGCACGCATCGCCCGGTGGCGGCTGCGGGACAGCCGCCCCGGGCGGGGCCGTGCGCGTCGCTCGGGCGGCACCGCGGACTCCGCGGAGTCCGGGTCGGCCCGTTCGACCGTCGTCGTTGCCATGGCACCCTTCCTGGAGGTCAGGGTCGCTGCCCGGGCGGTACCGCCCGGGAGTGGTGCGGGGTCGTGCTAGTTGTGCGGGTCGTGGTTCACGGGTTGTTCTTGGTCTGCTCGGCGTAGAAGGTGAGCGTGACGTCGGACTTGGCCTTGGCGTAGCTGTTGCCGGTGCCGGGTCCGTCGAGCGAGGCGACGACGCAGAGCCACTCGTTCGTGCCGGCGGTCAGCTCACGGTCGCCGCTGTCGACGCCGGTCGCCTTCTTGCCGACGAGCTCGGTCTCCGTGGTGCCGATCTGCGTGCTGGCGAGCAGCGGCTGCGAGCTCACGCCGGTGGCGCAGGCGCCCGCGTTGTTGACGGCGTAGATCTTGTAGTCCAGCGCGTTGGAGAGCAGCCCACCGCCGTTCGGGCCGGGCGTGGTGTCGACGGTGATACCGGTCACCGCGTACCGCAGTTTCAGGCTTCCGGCGTTGCTGACCTGGACCGGTTGGTACTCCGTGTCACCGGGGGCCATCTTGGTGATGTTGTTCAGCACGAGGGTGCGGGTGTTGGCTCCGCTCGCGACGAACGCCGGATCGGAGTTCAGCGAGACCTGCACGTCACCCGTGGCGAACTCCATGTTGGAGGTGCCGGTGTCGGTGAACCAGGCGCCGGTGGACAGCTGTCCGATGCCGACGAACGCCAGTCCGCAGATCGTCACGGTCGCGGCCAGCCGCCGGCGGCGCTCACGCTCCTTCGGCGTGGCGGGCTTGCTGCCCTCGTACTCCAGCAGCAGGTCGTCCATCAGGGTCTCCCGGTCTGATCGTGGGTGGTCTGGTCGCTTGGTTGTAGGTCGGCAGGTCGGGCTCGGAACTTGAGCCCGGCGCTCCGGCGGGGTCGGGGTCAGGCGGTCGCCATGCGGTGGTCCCCGGCGGTCCGCTCGCAGTCGCGCATCGAGAGGAACTCGGACTCGAAGCCGCAGTCGTGGCAGACCGCGATCGAGGCGCTCCCGAGATGGATCACCTCGACCTGGTGCGGCCGGCAGCAGCCGTCGGCGTGGCCGTGGTCGCGCCGGTGGACGGCGGCGAGCATCGACCTGACGACCGCCTCGGGTCCGTTGGGCTTCATGCCGGTGGGTTTCGGCGGTGGCTGTCAACCCTTGAGTGCGCTACGCGGGTGACGACGTCCCGGCCGTCACCCGTCAGCGCTATCGAGGTCGGCGCGCCTCCTGCCGGCGACCGAGCAGCCCTCCTCCCTATGGACAGTCTGTAGGCGTACAGATACGCAACGTAGCCCACCGGGCGATGGATCCGGGGAATCGGCGCACTCTCGTCGCCGCCGTCCCGCCGGTGGGCTAGCGTCGCTGGCGGCCCTGTGGGGAAGCAGGCGCCGCCACGGTCGGCTCGCCGAGTCCCGTCCCCGGCCGTGGGACGAGTCAGGACGGGAGCGGAGGACCCACTTCCGGGCGCGGCGGCCAGCCGTGTCCTCGGGGTGAAGTCGCGCGCAGTGCGCGACGGGCCAGACCTCACCGGCCCAACCCGACAGCTCACTTCGCAGGCGTGGCGGAGGTAGCAGATGTCGACCTCGTCGACTTCCGAATACAGCCATGCCCGTGATCAGGGCGACAGCGGTACGCAGCGCGCCGGGCGGCGGCGACGCGGCGGCACGGTCCTGCTCGCCGGCACCGCGGTCCTGGCACTCGGCGGCGCGTTGCTGGTGAGCGAGCCGGCGCCGGGCGAGCCGTCCGCGCCGGCGTACGGGGCGGCGGCGATGTCGGCGCACCTGCCGTACGTCGTCTCCGATGGGGCGTCACCGGACCGGCGGGTCGACGACGCGGCTTCGCGTGACATGCGCCGTATCCCCGCCCGGCCCGGTCCCGCCACGAGCGCGCCTGCCGCAGCGCCGGTCGTCGGTGTCACGGCGGCCGACCCCGCTGAGCAGGCACGCAAGCGCGCAGCAGAGCGGAAGGCCCAACGGAAGGCAGAACGGAAGGCCCAGCGGAAGGCCCAGCGGAAGGCAGAGCGCAAGGCTCAGCGGAAGGCCCAGCGCAAGGCAGAGCGCAAGGCCCAGCGGAAGGCAGCGCGCAAGGCCCAGAAGCGCCAGCGCAAGGCGGCGAGCCGGTCGCGCGGGGTCGCCGACGTGACGCTCACGCCTGCCGCGCGCTCGCACCGGTCGGCGCGGGAGCGGGTGTCGCTGCGAGCCTGGCGCAACTCGCCGCACGCCCGGATGATCGTGTGGCGGGAGAGCAACGGCCGGTGCGACGTGGTCTCCTCGAACGGGCTCTGGCGCGGCTGCTGGCAGATGACGATGACGCTGTGGCGCGGGTACGGCGGTCGTGCCTACGCGCCGAGCCCGGAGCGCGCGAGCTGCCCCGAGCAGGACCGGGTCGCGTACAAGGTCTGGTTGGCCAACGGGTGGAAGCCCTGGGGCGGATGACGCGCAGCGCGCGAGGGTTCAGCGGCGCGCCAGCACCAGGTCGGTGACGGCGCGGTGCGCCGCCCGACCGCGATGCTCGTAGCGGGTCCGGGGCCGCGCACCACGGTCGTGGCCGACCAGCCGCAGGGCCGGCTCGGCCGCGCTGACCTTCCGCATCACCGCCGCGTACGCCGCCACGTCCGTGGCCAGGTGCAACCGGCCACCGGTCCGCAGCCGGGAGGCGAGCAGCGCGAGGACCGCGGGCTGCACCAGCCGACGCTTGTGGTGCCTCGCCTTGGGCCACGGGTCCGGGAAGTAGACCCGGATCTCGTCGAGGGTCGCGGGGCGGACCCGCTGCTGCAGCAGCGCCAGCGCGTCCTCGTGAGCGACCCGTACGTTGGTAAGGCCCCGCGCGCGGACCTCGCGCAGCAGGCGCAGTACGCCAGGGGTGTGCACGTCGACCGCGACGATGCCCGTGCCCGGGTCGTGCTGCGCCATCGCGACGGTCGCCTCACCCATCCCGAACCCGATCTCCAGCGCGACGGGGAGCCCGCCGAAGAGCTCGGCCGGCTCGAGCGGCCCCGCGGGAAGGCCGTACTGCGCGAGCAGGGTCGCGACGAGTGCACGGTGCTCGGCCGTCAGGCGTCCGCGGCGCAGGTAGTAGGTGCGTACCCCGGGCGGCAGCGGCTCGGCGTCGGTCGTCATCGCGCGCCCGAGGCTACCGTCGGCCGATCGGCCTCACCCGAACGGCGGCGCACGTCTCAAGTGATCACCCGAACGGTCGATGAACCGCTGCGGGGATCGCCTGCCGGCCGTGCCGGCGCCGGGAGCTGGGAGCGCTGAGTGTCGTTCGACCACCGGGTGATGCGGATCACCACGGTCCTGTCGGTGTCGCTCGCGATCGCGGCACCCACACTGCTCGTCCTGGCCGTGACCTTCGACAGCCTGCCCGTGCCGGTGCCCGCGATGGTCGTCATGGGCGTTGTCGTCGTGCTGCTGCCGGCGGCCCTCGTCGTGCGGCTGCGCCGGTACGGCGAGGACAGCTGGGAGTCGCGCCACCGGCTCGCGTTCGACACCACAGTGCTGCTGCTGTTCTGGGCCGCAGTCACGCTCTGCTGCCAGACCCTGGGCGGGTTCCCGGCCGCGGTCTGGGGCTTCTACTTCGTCCTGGTGCTGCTCGCCGCGGTCCAGTTGCCGAGCAGCTGGGCGTACGCGTACGGCATGCTCTGCACCGCCGCCATCCCGCTCACCGCCTGGTCGTCCGGCACATTGCCGCCCGACTCGTGGAGCGCCGTGGCGGTGGCGTCCGTCGCGCTGCTGACGACGACCGGGCTGATGATGGCGCTGACGCGGGCCCTCTGGGCGCTGCGCGACGAGGCCGAGGATGCCCGGACGGCGCTCGCCGACGAGGTGCAGCGGCTGTCCGCCGAGCTGGCCCGCGTGGCGGAGGGTGATCTGACGGCGCGCGCGGTCGCCGGCAGCGCGGAGCCGATCGCGCCGGTGTGGCAGTCCCTCGACGAGACGCTCGCCGCGGTGCGCGTGGTCGTCGGCACGATGCAGGAGGCGAGCGCGCAGGTCGCCAGCAGCGCCGCCGAACTGGCCACGACGGCCAACCAGTCGGCGGCCGGGACGCTCCAGCAGACGGCGGCGCTCGCCCAGACGGCGCAGACCATGCAGGAGCTCGCGGCGACCGCGGCCCAGATCGCCGAGATGGCCGAAGTCGTCACGGACGCCGCGGACCGGGTGACGCGGACCGGGTCGCGGGCGCAGGACGCCGTCCGGGCCACCGTGGGCCAGCTCGAACGGATCGTCGGCGAGGTCGAGCGCATCGCGGGGGAGGCGCAGGCGCTCGATGCCTCGAGCCGTCACATCGATGCCGTCGTCGAGGTGATCGAGCAGATCGCCGGCCAGACCAACCTGCTCGCCCTGAACGCCGCCATCGAGGCCGCCCACGCGGGTGACCAGGGCCGCGGGTTCGCGGTCGTCGCCGCCGAGGTCAAGTCGCTGGCGGAGCGTGCCGTCGCCTCGACCGGTGAGATCCAGGCGATCGTGGCCACGATCCGGGCGGGCGTGGAGGCGACCGTCGCCGCGACGAACGACGGTGAGCACGCCGCCCGCGAGGGGGCTGCGCTGGCCTCCGGGGTGGCGGACGCGCTCGGGTCGATGACCGGCACGGCAGGCGACGCGGCAGCGGCCGCGGAGCAGATCCGGCTCGCGACGGCCCAGCAGCGCTCGGCGTCCGAGCTGGTCGTCGCCGCGATGGCGGACGTGGCCGTCGCCTCCGAGCAGCACGCGCACAGCTCGAAGGAGGCGGCGCGGGCGATCGGCGAACTCGACCACCTCGCCAGCGAGCTGCAGCGCACCGCGCAGCTGTTCACGGCCGCGTGAGGCGGAGGGCGGGGTGCAGACAAGGGATCGTGGGTGCCCGCGGCAGGATTTGAACCTGCGGCCTTCTGCTCCGAAGGTAGGGACTTCGACCGGACGCTCACCCAAACGTCGCCTGTAGCGGCCTGAACAGGTGACGACCACTGTCGGTAGAACTCAAGCCGACGGGGGAGTGGTAGTCACGATGTGTGCGCTCAACGCGCAACAATGGACCATGCCCGCGCTGCCGCTTCCCGAGACGCTAGAGGACATTCTAGCGGCCTGGCGCGCGTGGATGACAGACCCGAAGCGGCGCATGTCGGAGCGCACCATCGGCTCGCGGGTAGGCACCATCCGGCGCATGGCCCGCGACCTCGACCCGCGCGAGGCCAGCGGCGAGCAGGTGGAGGCCTGGCTCGACGGCCTGACCGTGAGCGACAACTCCCGCGCGACCTACTGGGCGCAGGTGTGCGCCTGGTACGCCTGGCTGGTGCGCACCGGGCGACGCGCCGACAACCCGACCGCGACGATCGACGGCACGTACCGCGCCATCAAGGGTGAGCCGCGCCCGCTGTCGGAGCAGGACGTGCTGGCGGTCCTGGCGGCCTGCGGCGACCCGCGCACCGGCAACACCCGCGCCTACGTCACCCTCGGCGCGTTCGCCGGCCTACGGGTCCACGAGATCGCGAAGGTGCGCGGAGAGGATCTGCGACTGGGGAACCTGCACGTGCTCGGCAAGGGCCGCCACGCCGCACCCGTGCCACTGCACTGGCGCGTCGAGGACCTGGCCGCCACGATGCCGCGCAGCGGTTACTGGTTCCCCTCGCAGTCTCGGGATGCCGGACACGTCTCGCGGGTCAGCGTCGGGCTGGCGATCCTGCGGGCGATCCGCCGGGCCGGGGTCGAGGGCACTCCGCACCAGTTGCGCCACTACTACGGGACCGCGGTGCTCGCCTCGACGGGGGACATCTACGCGACGCAGAAGGCGTTGCGGCACAAGAGCGTTCAGAGTACGGAGATCTACGCGAAGCTGCCTGATCAGCGACTGCGCGCGGCGGTGAACTCGATCGGCCCGCCGCGCCCGGCCGCCTGAGGGTGGCGGAGGATGCGGTGCTCGCGGCGGGGACGCTCGCGGTCGCCTGAGCGCAGGTCAAGCCCCCCTAGACGCCAGAAGCGCCCCGCCCTCCCGTGGGAGAGCGGGGCGCTGTGATGCGGCACGTAGGCCGCGGCGGTGGTCAGCCGAGGTCGGGCAGGATGCGCAGCGCGCCGTACGTGTCGCCGGGGAACGTCTGGCGCAGCCCGCCGGGCCAGGTGACCTCGACCTCGACGCGGTACTCCCCGGCGGTCGCGGTGTCGCCGTCGGCCCACGGGTAGGACAGGACCCCGTCGGCGGGGCGGGCGGGGATGGTCGCGTCGATCAGGGGCGGGTCGGTGCTGCGGTCGGCGGCGGCGCGGACGATGAGGCGTATCGCGGTCGCGGCGGTGAGGTCGACGGGTGCCCCGGCGTCGGTGATGGTGAGGGTGAGCGCGGGGAGGCGGTCGCCGCGCTTCATCACTGCGGTCATGTGCTCGCCTCCGGGGTGAGTTCGGCGTGGGATGCGTCGAGGGTGAGGTCAGCGTCAGCGGTGGCGGTGGTCGCGAGGTCGGTGTCAGCGGTGGCGATGTCGAGGCCGGCGCGGCTGGTCGCTGTCGCGACGGGTTGCTCACTCACTGCTGCTCCTCTGCGGCTGGTTTCGGGGTCGGTCCGCACGTCATGCACGCCTCCAGCGGGTGCGTGTGACGCTTGGTCACCCGGTCCACGGTCGCGGCGCAGCGGGAGCACTGGTCCCACGTGCACGCCGCGTGCTCGCTCTTGCAGTGCCGCCCTACCGGCCCGCCGCACACCGGGCACGGGACCGCGCCCACCTCACCCGCGCCAGTCCGTGCGCTTGGCCTTCACCCAGCGGCCGTTGTGCAGGCGCAGCCACGTCACGGGCTTGCCGCGCCGGTTCAGCCAGGCCCGGTGCCCGTCGACCGGGACCCGCTCGCCCCGCTTGCGGCGGCCCGCCTTGGTCGACTTCACGTACGGGGTGCCCCACACGCGCGCCCCGGTCGCCTTGGTGACTTTCGGGTTGGCGTGCTTGTACTTCTCCCACGTCCGGCCGTAGTCGTCCCACTGTGCGGCGTTCGGGTCGGGGCGGCGCCCGGTCAGCCCGTCGCGGCCCGCCCGGTACTCGGCCACCTGCCAGGCGGCACCGGAGGACAGGCCCGGCGCGCCGATGGCGATGGCGTGGATGTGCTCACCCCACAGTCCGGGGGTGTACTCCCGGTACCAGGCGGCGAACCCGACCTCACGCAGGGCGCGCACCAGGCGCATCTTCGCCTTGTGGTCGCCGCCGAGCGGGACGGTGCGCACATCGACCGCGCCGGACCCGGCGTGCGTCGAGCCGGATGCCTGCGCGTGCGACCAGGAGCCCTGCGCGTAGTACAGCGTCCGGCCGAACAGGCGCTCGGCCTCGGCGAGCATGTGCGCCGTGCGCCGGTCGGTGACCATGCCCGGCGCGAGCGCCACCGTCGGCATCAGTGCTCGCTTATGTCGTCGAGCGGGTCCGCGGTCGACTCGGACGCGGCACCGTTCGGCACGCCGTACACCGCGACGACCGACAGTCCGGCGAGGACGACGGTCAGCCACTGCGGGAAGTCCGCGACGGCGGAGACGCCGGTCAGGACGGCGACGATGAGCGCCGCCCAGCTTTTGGCAAAAGGCAGAATAACGTCAGGCATTGGAGTGCTCCTTCTTCTTGAGGTGCTTTGTGTTCTGGCAGGTGCGGCAGTACCGCCGGCCGCGGTAGAACCGCGTGTTCTCGGCGTCGTAGGCGTGCCCCTGTGGGCAGTGCGTCTTTTCGCGCCAGCGGTTTCGACCGCGCTTGAGGTTCACGCTGCGCGTGACCGGCTCAAGATGCGCTGGATTGCAGCAGGCCCGGTGGGGGCAGGTATCTCCTCCGGGGCACGAGCGATCCCTGGTGTGGCATGTGTGATCGAGGTCGAGGCCATCTGGAATCGGTCCGACTAATGCCTCGTACACGACGCGGTGGGCTCGTCGCGGTCGCCGCGTACCGTCGGTCGCCAGGTCCTCAATTTGTCCGTATCCGTTGGTCGAGAGCGAGCCGGTCCACGGCCAACACTCACCAGGCTCCCGGCGTTCGATCCTCCGCAAGGCGCGCTCGGCGATGGGCAGCGACGGCCGGGGCAGCACAACATATGCGGGCCAGGGCATCGAACCGCGCGAGCAACGCTGGTAGTGCGGGCTACATACCCCGCGGGCGAGCATCTCCCGCTGGCAGCCTTCGACAGTGCAGATACGATCCGCCATAGCGGATCACCTCCTAGTCAGGTGTTCCGTCAGGCCCCGAGTGGACGTTGGCGCGTCGCTCGGGGCCGCCTTTGCTTGTGGCACAGATGGTATCAGCGCTTGAGGTAGGGCAGGAACACGTCAGGCATTGCTACTCCTCGGGTCAGGGGGTGTTGATCCACAGCACGGCCGGGCGGTACGTACCGTCGACCGCGAGCCAGATGCCGTCGTCGGGGATGGTCGGCAGCGCGCCCTCGACGTCGATACCGGACAGCGCCACCGTCACCGGCTGCGAACCGACCGCGTCGATGCCGGACAGGCGGACGGTGGTCACGACGCCGTCGCCTCCACCAGCAGCACGCAGCCCGCGCGCCACTGCGCCGCGCTCACCCCGGAGATGTCCGCCGCCAGGAACGTGACCTTCGTGTCCGCCGCGGACGTCGGCGCGGTCGTGCCGCTGACCTTCTTCACCAGCGTGGTGCCGTCCGGTTTGTACAGCGACACGTCCACCGTGCCCGTACCACCAGAACGGCCCAGGTCGCGCAGCCACACGTCGAGGTTCCCGGTCGGCGGGATGATGCCGCGCAGGGTGACCTTCAGGTCCAGGCTGGACGGGTTGTTGCTGCTCGTCACGTACGTGCCGGAGTCGCCGTCCGACAGGCAGTCCAGGACGGTCCCGGCCGACGCGGTCCAGCCGCTGGACACCGTGACGGCGGCGATGGTGTCACCGGCCTGCAACGCGGTCACCGTGACCGTGGCGTCCTTCGTGGTCACCCCGGAGTCGTCGGTGACCGACAGGCGCAGCGTGTACGTGCCGGGTCCGCCCGCCGGGGTGAACGTCGTGTTCTTGCTGCTCGGCGCGGAGAACTGCCCCGAGCTCGTCGACGGCCCGGACTGCACCGTCCACGCGTAGGTGGTGGTGCCGGTGTTGCCGGTCACGGTCGGGGTGAACGCGGCGGACGCGTAGTCCTGGATGGTCCGGTTGCCGCCGAGGTCGATCGTCGGCGGCGACACGGCCGCTCCCGGCTCGGTGGTTCCGGTGACCCGGTTGATGTTGTCGAGCAGAATCCCCCACGTGGCCGCGGCCACCTGCCCGTACCGCACCCCGTCCCACGAGCCCTTCGAGTACGCGCTCGACAGGTTCCCCGAGTCGAGCAGGGTCGAGGACGAGTTGGCCCCGTCGTACACCTTCAGGCGCACCGTGGTGCCGTCGATCAGCAGCGCGAACCGATAGTCCGCCTTCGAGGTGGAGATGGTGGCCGTAGACGTGTACTTCGCGGAGAAGGCGTCGCGGAACTGCACCGTCCCGTCGGTCAGTACCCGGACCTGCCATAGGGTCGTGGCGAACGAACTATCCATGCCCTGCATGACGATCTGGTTCGCCGAGGGCCGCCCGTCGAGTTGGAACGCGACCGTCTCCCAACCGGTCGTGCGCCCACCCTCGGACACGCCCAGGTTCGGGCTGTCGTTGCTGGTCGTCGAGCAGTCTGCCGACCGGGTGCCGCCCGCCTTCCACGCCGTACTGATCTTCGGCGTCTTGTTGACCGACGCGAACCCGTCCGAGGTCTTGATCGTGTCGCCGTTGCTGCCGAACTCGAAGTCCCAGATGGTCACGCCGCCTCCGTCGCTTCTCGCCACGGCGTCGCCGCGTCCGGGTAGTCGTCCAACTCGAAGTTCCCGCCGACCGTCGAATGGAAGTACGACGCGACCTCCGTGGTCGCCGCGTGGTTGTGGATCGCCTGCACCGCGCCCGTGATCCACGCCTTGCGCTGCGCCTCGGTCCCGTCCGCCGTCCCGGTCTCCCCGATCACCACGTGCTTGCCGGGGAACGCCGCGGCGATGTCGTCGTACAGGGCGTTGTACCGCGAGATGGCGGCGGCGGCGGTCGTCGCCCCGGCCGCATACGGGTCAGCGCCGATGGTGTCCACCAAGTCCGGGTCGATCTGCGCCGCCCACTGCCTGTACCGGGTGTTGGACGAGAACCCCGTTAGCAACATGCACGTGCGGATCAGCGGGTTGCCGTACGCCTTCACCTTCGCCGCGATGTAGTTCCACGCCGCAGCGGCCTCGTTCAACCCGTACTGGCCCTTGTTCACCTTCGAGTCGAGCTCGTGGTCGAAGCACAGGTACCACGTGGGCCGGTTCGTCGGGCACTGCGCCAGGAACGCCGCGATGCGCGCGTCCCACGACCCGTTGGTGACGCTCGACGGCGGGTACGGCTTGTGTGAGATGGCGAGCGGGACGCTCGCGTACTGGCCCATCTGCGAGGTCGGCCACGTCAACGCACCGGACCCCAGGTAGTAGCGGTACACCCGCGGCACGCCCAGCAGTGCAGACACGCGCGTGATGCCCTGCGCCCGCGACTCCCCGCTGCGCAGCGCCGTCGAGAACCCGAACAGTGTCCCGCCGGGTGGCGGGGTCGTGGCCTTCGTGCGCGCCACCAGCTCGTCGGACCACGCCGAGGGGACACCCGCGCCGGACACGGCCCGCACCGCGAACACGTACCCGGTGTCGGCGGCGAGCCCCGTCGCGGTCAGCGTGAGCCCACCGGGCCGCCCGATGATGGTCCCGTTGCGGGTGACCTCGTAGTAGTCGACGCTGCCGCCGCTCGGCGCCGTGGAGGCGTCCCAGGTGAGGGTGACGCTGGTCTGGGTGGAGGTGTAGTCCAGCCCCGTCGGGGTCGAGGGTGCCTGCGAGCCCGGTCCCGGCGTGCCCGCCGCCGCGACCGGATGCCACACCCCAGAAGCCGAGCACGCCCAGGCTTCTTTCACGCGCCGCCAGGTCATAGCGACGAGCTGGAGTCCCACACGAGCAGCAGATCCCCGGCCCGGTCGTCCGGTGGGCGCACCGCCGTGTCGGCGACCGCCCACACCTGCGCCGCCTCACTCGGCCGCGGCGGGTACACCCCACCGGCCGCGAACAGCACACCCATCGCCGCGCCGGGGTCGCCCTTCGGCCCCGGACCGCCAGGGTCGCCCTGCGCGCCCGGGTCGCCCTTCTCGCCCTTCAGCGAGGCCAGCCACTGCTCCTGCGTGCCGGCGAACCCGTTCTGCTGCGCTATCTCGTACGCGGACGCGCCGTCCGCGCCTGGCGAGCCGCCACCACCGCCACCAGTGACCGGGGTGCCGGACGCGTCGACGACCTGACCGGCCGCGTTCAACCGCGCCAGGCCGTTCGCCACCCCGACCTTCCACGCCCCCGTCGGGTCCGGCGTCGTCGGGTCCGCCAGCACCGCCGTCCGCAGGTTCACGCCCGCGTCGTTGCCACCGTCCGCGGTCGGCCGGTTCGCGTACGGCACGTCGAGCACGTACCGCTCCGGCGTCGACCCGTCCGCGAACTCGACCTTGACCTCGACCTTCGCCACCTGCGCGTTGTCCGGGTCGTCCGTACACGGGGTCAGCACCGACAGCGACGGCCCGCCACCCGACGTCGAGAGCGCACCCGTCGCGAACACCCCGGACGGGATGATCGCGTCATCAGTCGAGTTCGTGACGCGGGTGACCACGCGGATCGTGTACGTCCCGGCCTTCAACGCGCCGTCCGCCAGGTTGCGCCACGTGCCGAACACGCGCACGAGATTCCACGAGGGTGCCGGTGCAGCCATCACGCGCCTCCATGCCTGTCGATGTGCGCGTCCAGGCGCTGCCCCTGGCGCACCGTCTCGTCCTTCAGCTCGACCACGTCCTGCCCCATCGCGTCCATGCGCGAGCGGAACTCGATCTGCCGCGTCTCGATCCGCGTCACCTGATCCCGCAGCGAGGTCCCACCGTTCGGGCGCATCTGCGCCTCCAACGCCGCCATGCGCTCGGTCAACCCCGGCAGCGCCGCACGCGACGCCGCCGTGTCCACGCTGATCTGATGCAGGCACTGCCACGTCGAGCGCGTCAGGCGCCACAGCAGCGCACCCGCCGTCAACACCGCGACGACCAACGCCGCCGCGTACCCGACGTCGTCCCAGTCCACGCCGTCGTTCAGACCCACCGCCGCCACCAACAGCGACGGGACGACCAACGGCAGCATCAGCCGGCCGCCGACGTCGGAGTCATCTGCACCGCGGCCCACCCGACCGTCGTCGCGACCGTGTTGATCCGGGTCAGCCACACCTCGCAACCCGAGGTCGTCACGTTCGCGTACGACACCCCGGTGACGACCGTGCCGGGCCCGGTCGTGTTCGCGGCCACCTGCACCAGCGGCGGCTGCGTGAACCGACCGGCAGGGAACGTGATGTTGGCTTTCGTGGGGGTGTTCGCCGCGGACGGGGTGATGCTCACCGCGCCGGCCGCCTCGCGGGGCCACGCGTCGACGACGCCGACGACGAGCACGTCACCGCGGTACGTCTCGATCCGGGCGAGCGCACCCGCGACCGGCTCCGGGCCGAGCCAGCGCGCCGCCACGTCACGCGACCCGTCCGACGGGGCGTTCGACGGCCGGATCGTCGCCACCCGCGTCGACCGGTTCACCGACACGACCTCGGCGAACCGGATCGGCTCGGCCCACCCGGACAGCTGCAGGTCACGGACGAACTGCACCGGGTCCAGCGGCAGTGCGGTCATGCCGTGACCTGCGCGGTGCGCGCCCGGACCTGCATCGGACCTCCCATGACGGTGAGCGGCAACGTGATCTGCTCGACGACGGCGACCTCACCGGACACCCGCAGCGCCGACGACGTGACCCGGATGGGCATGTCGACGTCCCATGACCCGTCCGGGATCAGCGGCAGGGTGAGGGTCTGCGCGGCGCCGCGCCGGCGGGCGATCTCCGCCATCCCGAGCCGGGTCGCCGCATCCAGCGACGTCGCCTGCGGGGTGGTGATCGTCGGCCAGGGGCGGCGCCCGTACGGGCCGAACGCGTACGTGGGTGAGGACGGGTCGTCGTCCCACACCTCGACCTGCACCGGGGTCGTGTCCGAGGACTCCCCGACGATGAGGCCGCCGTTGTACGCCTCGGAGTCGTCCCAGTCCTTCGCTGCCCCGTCGAGGATCAGGCTGCGCTCGTCCTCGCCCAGGTCGAGCACCGGGGTCGCGCCTAGCACGTCCGGGGCGGGCGCGAGCCGCGCGGTGCGGCCCTGGTCGATCCACAGCACGTACCCGTTGTCTGCGGCGAGGTCGGTCAGGTCTTGCCACGGGTCGGTGCTGCCGTCGAGGCCGAACGTCGTCGCCGGGATGAGCACCCCGGTCTGCGAGAGGGCCACGTCGAGGTCGGGTGCCCGGTCGGCGAGCGCCGCCGCGAGCGCGTCCTCGAGCGGCGTGTTCGCCGCGATCGGGTACGGGTAGAGCCACTGGTTCGCGCTGATCGCCGCGGACGGGTCCGTGCCGGTGACGGTGACGGTCCACCCGTCCGCCGGGTTGGTGCGGATACGGAACGAGCCGAGGGGCGCCCACTCGTCGCTGCCGTCCGGGTAGCGCACGCCCCACCAGGGGCGCAGTTCGTTGCCGGAGAGCAGGGACAGCAGGTCCCCGGCCTGCGCGGGGGTCAGGGTCCGGTCCGGGTCGGCGAAGGTGACGGTGCAGGTGCGTCGCTGCGACTGGCGAGCGTCGATGGTGACGCTGCCGTCGTGGAACGGCACCGCGGCGCGCAGCAGGTTGCCTGTCGGCGCGTGCACGTCGACGCGGGTCAGGACGCGGGCGCCGTTGCGGATCTCCCGGTCCCAGTCGTCGGAGACGGGCCAGCGGGTCACCTCAGCCGACCCCGGCGTCCACGCCCGTGAACGGGACGCTCACGGTCATGTACGGGGCGTCGGCGTGCGCCTGCGGCTCCAACGCCCAGGCCCGCTTGTCCCCGGCGCGCAGGTACGCTTGTCGGCCCCACCCGGCCGAGTCCTTCAACGGCTCCTGCAGCAGCACCCGGCCCTGCATGGACAAGACCCGCATGAGCGCGTCGAGCTCGGCGGGGGTGGCGCAACGGAACGTGTATGCCGCGTCGGGGGCGTACAGGTCCCCGGTGACGACGACGGCCGCGGTGCGCCCGACGGGCCGGTAGACGGCCTGCGTCTCGGTCTGTTCCCACGCGGGCGGGGAGCCGGCGTAGACGCGCGGGCGGCACGCGATGGTCGGGTCGAGCATGGAGCGCAGGACGTAGGTGCCGTCGTTGGGCACGGTGACGCTGGCGGTGGCCGCGTTGGACATGAGCACACCCGACGGCCCGGTCCACACCTGCCGGCCCCGGTAGCTCACGGTCCCGCCGCGCGGCGCCTCATAGTCGAGCAGGTCGCAGCCCGGGTACTGCATCTGCACCCCGTAGGTGCCGTCCGTCGCCGGACGCGTCCCCGATCCGGTCTGCGTGTCCGCCGTTCCCGGCCGCACCCACACCCGCTGCCAGGTCGACCCGCCATCAACGCTGCGCTCGATCAGCGCCTGAGTGAGTGGCTCCCATGATCCGGCCGGGGCGATAAGTGTGCCGTTGAATACCACCGCAACGGACCCGTCGGGCTGCAACGTCGCGGTGAACGTGCCCGGAGCGGCCGGGGTCGCGAGCGCGGTGGTCCACTGCACGTACCCGAACGCGCTCGTGAGGATCTGCCCGTACGCGGTCGCGCTGGTGCGCACGTAGGCGCGGTAGGTGGTCCCGTTGACCAGGTCCACCCCGACCTGCGCCGACTGCGAGCCGTCCGTGACCAGCGTCGTCCAGATCGGTGTCACCGCGTCCGGGTCGAAGCCGGACGCCGAATACTGCGCCTGCGAGAACACTTTCACCCGCGCCTGGTACTGCGCCTTGTCGTCACCCGTCCACGCCGTACCCGACGCCGACGTCGACGAGATCGTCCCCGACGTCGTCGTCGTGTACTGGAACGTCGTCGAGGTAACCGCCGTGATCGTCCACGACCCGTCCAGGTCCGCGTCGCCGATCGACACGCCCACGGTCTGCCCGACCGTGAACCCGTGCGCGATGCTCGTCGTGATCGTCGCCGTGCTGCCGGTGCGCGCCTTCGTCGTCGTCGTCCGCTCCGTACGGTCGGTGTGCGTCCACGACACCACCGGGCGGGTCACCGTGCTCGACGACACCGCGATGCTCACCGGGGTGCGCGGGATCGACGCGGTCACCAGCTCGACCCACGACTCCGACACCCGCGCCAGCTGACCCGCGGCGCTCGCCACCACCGACACCAGCACCCGCAGGCTGTCCACGTCCGCCTGCGACAACAACACCGCACCCGTACCCGACGCGAAATCGACCGCCGAGCCCGTCAACGCCCGCGTCCCGACCGGACCCACCTGCCGCGGCTCACCCGACGTCGGCAAGCCCGCCGACACGTTCGCGTACACCGTGCCCGCCGTCGTCCGCCACGCCCGGCCACCCGCGCGGCACGCCACCACCCGCTCAGAGGACGGCACCGCCACCGACGCCACCCGCATCGCCGCCAGCGTGTACTGGAACGGACCCGGCACCGGGGCGAACAACAGGTACGAGGAATCCGACCCGTCCGACTGGCCACCCGACGCCGGAGCCGTACCCACCGCAGACAGTGACCCGCTACCCCACCGGGTCGCGTTCGTGTTCGGGGTCAGACGGTAGGTGCTCACTTGCGCCGCCCGTGCTTGCCGGCGTTGCCGGTGGCGCGCATCGCGCGACCGACCGCCTGCTCGACCTTGTGCTCGATGCGCCGCTCAGTCGCCCGGCCGACCTCACCGTCGACCTTCACCTCGACCGCGCCCTTCTGGATCACGACCTGCACCCCGGCCATCGCGCGGGCATCCCCGAGCGACGCCCCATACTGGTTCGCCAACGCGAACTTCCCCGCACGAGTCGCGAGCCGGTTCAACTGCCGCTGCTGCGCATTCGCCGTACCGACCGCGGACTTCCCACCCTCGACGAGCGCGTGCGCGATCGCGCCACCCTCCTCCGGGCCACGGGAGAACAGGTCCGCCACCACATCCGAGCGCAGGTGCCACGACTTGAGCTTCTTCAGGTCCGCGAGGAACGTGCGCGCCGTGCGGATCTGCCCCGTCTGCGCCTTCAGGTACGTGGCCGCGGACGGCCGCGACGCGGCGACACCCTGATCCGCCGCTGCGAGCCGCCCAGTCGCCTTCGCCAACTCCGACTTGGCGTCCGCTTCGAGGGCGAGCGCGTTCGCGCGGGCCCGCGGATCGGTGGCGCGGGCGGCGTACTGGCGGATCTTGTTGAGCCGGTCCTGCGCGTTCGCGAGCGCCTGCGACGCCGCCGTCTGCTCCCGCAACGCGTCCGCCTCCCGCTGCGGGTCATAGGCGCCGGCCGACAGCAGCCCGAACGAGCGCACCTGACTACGGGACTGCCGGTAGTAGTCGAGGAACGACTCACCGCGCCGGTTCACCCGGTCCTGGATGCGCTGCGCGACCCCACGTTTGCGGTCCCCAACCTTCCCACCGGTCGCGTACCGGCCGGCGTTCAGGTCGTCGAACACGTGCCGGCCGTACCGGGCGACGCTCGACGCCCGGATGACGTACTCGCCGTTCGACGCCCAGATCGGCACCGAGTCCGACGTGCCGGTGCCCGGCCCGGTGATCGGGCCGCCGCTCGCCCGTCCCCGGCCCGAGGAGCCGCGCCCGCCGCGGGCGACACCGGTCATCGACACGGTGTAGGACTGGCCGGTGATCGACCGCAGCCGGGACGCGAGGCCCTGCAGCGCCCGGTCCGCGGACGACGTGTTCACGTCGACCCGCGCGGAAGTCTTCTTCGGGATCGCGTTGAGCTCGGCGGACAGCTTCTTGACCTGCTCTGTCGTGCCGAACACCCGGTCCGCGAGCTGTTCCGCTGCCTTGCGGCTCATGCCCATCGCCTCGGCGGCCTTGACGTAGGCGTTGCGGCCACGCTCCAACGCGCGGGCGTTGGAGACGACGACCTCGCCTTCCTTCGTCTTGGTCGTCGCCAGGTCCAGCGTCGCGCGGGCGATGTCGTCGAGCGCGGCCTGGTTCGCCCGGCCCTTCGACGTGTTGATGTCGAGGGTGCGCCCGTTGTCCTTCAGCGCCTTCGTCAGCGCGTCGATCGACGCCTGGAACGCGCGCTTCTTGCCACGCTCGTCGAGCAGCCCGAACGCACCGAGCAGCACGTCGGACATGCGGGTCGCCGCGTTCGCCGTCGCCGCCATCGACGCCTGCACCGACTGGTTGCCCGCGTTCGTCGACTGCGCCCACGCGACCACGGCGTCCGCCTGGTCGTGGTACGAGCCGGTGAACTGCACGCCCGCGGTGTACGCCTCGTCGGCCAGCTTCGCGGCGTCCGAACCGGTCAGGTTCATCTTGTACGCGAGGTCGCCGAGCATCGCCTGATACGAGGCGCCTATCCGCTGCGCCTCTTGCATCTTCGCGTTGCTCTTGTCGAAGGCGTCGGAGATGTTCGCGAACGGGTTCCACGAGTCCCCGATCGCCGACCCCACGCCGTGCGTGATCGACGACCACACCGCGGCCAGCCCGGAACCGCCGAACAGCTCCTCGTGCAGCGAGGCGGCAGCATCGCGGGACTGGCTCACGATGTCCGAGAGCAGACCCCGTTGACCGGCCGGCGCGTTCAGGTTGTCCCGGAGCTTGTCGACCTCGTCGTTCAGGTCCGACATGCTCTGCCGCGCCGACATCGCGCTCGTCGCGATCGCGAGGACGCCGACCGCGGCGACGCCACCGGCCAGGCCCTTGCCGAGCTTGCCCCACGACAGGTTCATCGCCTTCATCGCGTCGACCGTCGCCATGATGCGCGGCGCGAGCAGCAGGAACGCACCCGACAAGCCCGTCACGCCGAGCGTCGTCGCCAGCACCGGAGCGGGCAGCGATGACACCGCGTCCGCAGCCGTCTCCGCCCGCTGCGTCAACCAACGCAGCACGTCATTCGCACCCGTGCCGCCCTTGATCAACCCGGTCTCGATCGCACCCGACAGGCGCTCGATGTCACCAGCCAGGTTGTCCGTCATCGTCGACGCCATCCGCGACGCCGCGCCCGTGTCGTCGACCGCGTCGACGTACTCGCGCACACCCTTCGCCCCGGCCTCATACAGCACCGCAGCCGCACGCACCGCGTCCGAACCGAACATGACCGACAGGGCCGCGTTACGCGCCTGCGGGGACAGGTCCTTGAGCCGGTCGTGCAACTGGCCGGCGAACTTGTCGATCCCCACGAAGTTGCCCTGCGCGTCATACGCGGAAATACCCAGGTCGTCGAACGCGCGCTGCGCCTGCTTCGACTGCGGGGTCAGACGCTGCAGCATCGTCTTCAGCGACGTGCCCGCGTCCGAACCCACGAGGGCGTTGTCGGCAAACAGGGACAGCACCCCGGCGGTGTCCTCGAACGAGAGCCCGGTCTGCTTGGCGACCAAGCCACCCTGACGCATCGCCAGGGCGAGAGTGTCCACGTCCGCCGCGGACTTGTTCGCACCCGCCGCAAGCACGTCCGCTATATGGGTCACGTCCGCGCCGGAAAGCTGGAACGTGTTCATCGACTGCGCCGCGATCGTCGCCGCGTCGGCCAGACCGAGCCCGCCCGCGGCGGCAAGGTCCAGGGCGCCACGCAACGCACCGCCGAGGATGTTCGCCGTCGACACGCCCGCCTTGCTCAACTCCGCGATCGCGTCCGCCGACTCCGACGCGGAGAACACCGTGTCCTGCCCGGCGTCCAACGCCGCCTGCCGCAGCTGGGCCATCTGCTCGGTCGTCGCACCCGAGACGGCCTTCACCAGGGACAGGGACTTCTCGAACGACGCGGCCTTCGCCACCGCCAGGCCGAGCGTCGCCACCAGGCCCGCGCCCGCGATGTCGAACGCGCGCAGGTGACGGGTGTCCATGGACTTGCGGTAGGCGTCCCCGAACGCGACGGACTTCTTCTGCGCGGCGTCCAGGGTGCCGACCATGCTCGCCCCGGCGCCCTTGACCGCGGCGCCGGCCTGCGCCATCTGCGTCTTGAACCCGGCGATTTTCGCTTCGAGGACGACCGATACGACCTTGTCGGCCATCAGTCCTCCTCTCGTCGCAGGTCCACCACGTACGTCAACTCGCCGTGCACGTGCCGGTCGTCCTTGCTCCGGTCCTGGTGCCGCTCACGGGCCGCACAGCCCTCACACACCTGCGACCGCACCTCGTACTCACCCACGGCCCGGACGTCGTACGCCTCGTCGACGTACTGCCCGCAGCCGCGGCAGATCGAGTCCTCATGCACGAGCAGCGCCATCGCCAACAGCCGGTCCGGCGGGGTCCAGCCCCAGCCGTGCCCGCGCAGGTCCGACACGCTCACGCCGCTGGCGCGCGCTGTCCTCGCTTCGAGGATCAGCGCAGCCCACTGCACGTCACGCAGGCAGCGGGCTAGTTCGTAGGGTCCAGGTCCGGCACCTGCGTCAACGCCTCGAAGTAGGTGCGCGACAGGCGCTGCGCCTGCGCTTCCCCGACCTTGTCGATGAGCCGGTTCAGCCGTTCCAGGCTCATCCCGTCCGGCAGGTCGAGCGCGTCACCCGCGGCGGTCTCGACGCGGACGACGGACGCTGCGAGCACATGCATCGCGGCCTGCTCGTCGTCGAGCTTCTCCGCACGCTTGACGGCCTCACGCATCTCGTCGGCACGCTTCACCGTCGGCGGGCGCACCGACAGGTGCAGCGCCGAGTCCGCCCACGACTGCGCGAGCTCGGCGCGCTTGAGGCGCAACGTGTCCGGGCTGGCGTCGTTCATCCCGCGTTCGGTGTCACCGGCCGCCTCGGCGGTCTTGATCTGCTCGTCGAGCGCGTCGATCTCGGCGATGAGGTCGCCGCGCTGGTAGAGGGTGACCCGGTGCGTGATCGGTGCGGCGCCGTCGATCCATGCGTCGAACGTCGCGAGGTCCATGACTACTCCACGGGTTTGTGCCACGGGTGGACAAGACCCGGCCGGGGCGCACCCGTGGCGGACGCCCCGGCCGGGAGCCGTCAGGTGGTCGAGTCTGTGTTCAGGTAGAACGTCCCCTGCTGCAACAGCGGGATCGTCGCCTTCAGGTAGCCCTCACCAGCGCCGCCGGAGATCTGCGGGGAGTCCGTCATGAACTTGTAGACCTCCCACTTCTGCCCGGACGCGGGAGCGGTCGAGTTCGGCAGGCCGACGCGGCGGGCGATCCACCCCACGGCGCCGGCCGCGGAGGCGACGGTCGTCAGCGGGTCGTTCGCTGTCGGCGCGCCCGCAGTGAAGTCGCGGAACAGGACGAGGGTGCCGTGGTAGTTCCCGATCGTCGGGACCACGACGTTCGCCACGTCGGTGATCGCGCGCTCGTCCACGGTGTCCGACGCGTCCGGGCCGATATCCGTGGTGGTCACCACGTACGGTGAGATGTTCTTGCCAGCGGTGATCTCGGACGCCTTCGGCGCCGACGGGGTGGTCAGTCCGGCGTCACCGGGAACCCAGTAGATCTGCGTGACGCCGAGGTCGACAGTGCGTGCCATGTGGCCTCAGTCCTTTCCTGCCCGGCGCGGTGCCGCGTCGGTGTCGGGGTGGGTGTCCGCGACCTCGACGGGCGCGGGTTCGGGGGCCACGGGTTCGGGGTCCGGCTCGACGGCCGGCAGGTTGTGCGCCTCGATCGGCACGAAGCCGTCGAGCGGGGCCGGCGCGACCTCGATCGGGGAGAAGTCGGCCGGGGGGGTGATCTCGTACGACAGCGGCTCGAACATGCGCGGTCCTTCCAACGAACGAACGCCCGCACCGCGACACGGCCGGGACGAGAGAGGGGGGTCAGGCAGGGTCGGACGCGAACTGCCACACGTCCGTGAGGAACGCCGGGTGCGACGTCGAGTCCGCCACCTGCACGTCAAGGTCCGGCGCCGGCTGCCCCGACGACGCAGCCAGATGGATCGGGCCGCACACCCGGCCCGCCACCGACGGGCGCACGTCCCGCAGCGCGTCCGCGACCTTCCCGGCGTAGATCCGCGCCGACTCACCCGTCAAGCCCGCGCACGTCGTCGCGAACCGGAACGTCACCGAGTCATGCGCACCCATCACCGTCAACGCGGCCTCGTCACGGAACGCGGCACGCAACACGACCGCCGGGTAACTCGCACGCGACTGCGGCTCCGGCAACAGATCGTCATGCACCGTCAGGCCCGCGAGCAGGGACCGCACCGCCGCCAGATGCTCGACGATCACAGGATGCCGCCGAGCAGGTCCGCCAGCGCCTTCGCGAACCGCGGCGACTCCGCCTCCGCAGCCGCCAGGAAGTCCATGTGCGCCGGCTGGTTGATGCTGCCGTACTCGAAACCGCGACCCATGCGCCCCTGCGGGCGTCCCGAGTCCGGGCCGATCTCCGCGTAGGCGCCCGTCGGGTCCTCGCGGGACTCGTACCCGATCGACAACGGGTAGAGACGCCCGTGCGCACCAGCGGAACGGGTCGCCCGCTCCCGCCAGTCGTTCTTCACGTTCAACGCGCCCCTCTGCACCACCGGGCGCACCCGCTGCCCGATCGACTGCCCGGACGCGACGAGGTCCGCCGCGAGCGCATCCAGCTCGGAGGTGTCCACGTGGATCACGTGACCTCCTCGCACGACAGGCGCAGCGCGGTCGCGTCCTCGTCCGCCGCGACCGCAGCCACGCGCAACACCCGACCCACGACCGCCGGGGTCGGGGACGTCAGGATCGTCACCAGGTCCCCACCGCGGATACCGGTCGTGTCCCACGGCAGTTCGAGTGCGGTGCGCTGCTCGGTGGCGACGCCGACGTCGCCGACCCGCGGCGCGGTCGCATCGACCGGGTCTCGCGGGATGTAGCAGAACGCCTGCGCGAGCACCACGTCACGGGTGAGCGTGACGACCGCGGTGTCCGGGTCGGTCACCTCGCCGGTGATCCTCTCCACCTTGCAGGTGGAGGTCATGCGGGCGGCCTTCGCGCGCCGGCCGGCGGCGAGCACGGCGGGCCTGGTCATCCCGTCACGTATGCCGTCGAGTCGGTCAGCGCATCGACCTCGGCTTGCGTCAGATGCACACCTGCGCGGCCCGGTTCTGCACCGTCCGCGTAGGTGACCGAGTAGTCATCGATCGACTCCGAGCGCACCCCCTGCGGGTTCGCGATGGCGCGTGCGGCGGCGGCGAGCGCGACCGCGCGGGTGGCGGCGGAGATCCACGACGTGCCGTACGTGGCCGTCACCGTGACCGGGCCGGACGTGCAGCGGGAGAGTCGCAGCCGCGGGACCGGCTGGTCCCAGATGAAGTCGACGGCCACACCGTCGACGGTGACTGCGGAGACGGCGGACACCGCCCGCCACGGCAGGCGCACCGTGTCGCCATTCTCGACGGGCAGGACCACCGTGGACGTGTGGGCGCCCAACGGGCCTACGAGTTCCTCGATCTGGCCTTCGATGAGGCCGTGGACGAGGTTGTAGGTGTCCGTGGGCACGTCGGAGCCGAGAAGGGTGGCGAGTTCATCCTGCGTGAACAGCACTCTCACCCACCACCCTTCTCGGCTGCCGTCGCCCCGGTCAGACCTTCAGGCCCTCGACCATCGCGTGGGACGCCTCGTTGCCGTACGCGAGACCGACCTCGCCGTACAGCTGCACGTCCTCACTCGCGCCAGTCTTGGCCAGCGGCTCCGCGAAGAAGTGCCCCTTGCCAGGGGTTTCGAGGAACACCGCACGGCACTGGTCCAGCGACACTGCGATGACCGTGTCCGCCGGCACGTACCGGTCGATGACCGCGTTCAGCGTGCCGAAATCGGTCGTGATGGTCGACATGTTCACGCCGCCGACCGTCCGGTTGGACTCCACGTACTTGCCGTACGCGGACGCGTAGGCCGCCGACAGCGCGATCTTCTGCGCCGAGGAGCACAGCAGCACGGCCTGGGTCGAGTCGGAGATGCCGCCGTTGTCGAACGCGGACTGGAGCATCCCGTTGATGTGGTCGAGCGCGAGCGCGGTCGTCGGCTTGCGGTACGCGACCGTCGCGGTGCCGATGGTGATGGCCGACCCGCCCTTGGTCGCCGCGACCTTGAACGCGTTGGTCGACTTCGACACGACGTAGTAGACGCGGCCGGGCACGATCGCGGTCGACGCGCCCACGTCGGTGAACACGATCTTGTCGCCGTCGGCGACCGGGGTGGCCGACTCCGTGATCGTGTCCGTCGCGGCCGACAGCCCGGTCGTGGCCGCCAGCAGCGTCGACTTGTTCGACGTGATCGCAGCGCGCAGCCCGCGGGTCTTGCGCGCGGTGCTGTTGTTGGCCGGCTTCTGGTATGCGCCGTTGATGAACGACCACTCGATGTCACGCACCATCTGCTTGAGCATCTGCGTGACCTGCCAGTCGAGCTCGTTGCCCACGTTGTTCGGCTGCGCGTTGTTCGAGCCAGCCTTCAGCCCGATCGCTGCGAGCTTCGAGTAGGAGACGGAGACCTTCTCCTGGTGGACCTGGCACACGTTGGTCACGTTGCCCCGGACGCGCTCCTGCGCAGTGGGCGCGGTGGCGCCTTCGAGCGCGACGTTCTGGCCGGCCTCGCGCAGGTCGAACGTCGACCACTCGAACTCGGTCGAGTCGGTCTGCCCGCCACCGCCGAGCCCGCCGATCGCGGAGAAGAACGGGGAATCGGACGGGGTCAGCTGGTACAGCAGGCCCGTGTAGTTCGGCAGCCCGTAGGTGGTGCCGAGCCCGGAAATCACTCCGGCCATGGTTGATCACTCCTTCAAGAGTGTCGAGGGATGCCTCAACCGGGGGCCGGTAATGAGGCAGGGTCACTGACCGGCGGTCAGCTTCTGGTTCTGCAGATGCAGCGCGAGAAGGACGTTCCCGGACTTCTGCGCATCTGCGATCTGTTCGTCGAGCGACTTCTTGAGCCCATTGCGGGGTCCGCCATCGCCACCGCCCTGGAACCTCTTGCCGTCTTGCACGGCGAGGTAGGGCTTGGACTTGATGAGGTCCGCGATCGCGTCAGCGATGGCGGACCCGTCGACCTCGCCGTCGTCGCCGACCTCGAACTCGTCGAGGTCGAGCAGGCGGATCGCGTCGTTCGGGTCGTTCAGCTTCCCGCCGGCCGCGGCCTTGATCTCGGCCCGCAGGATGCGCGCGTTGGCTTGCGCCAGCGCCTCCTTGCGGCCTTCGGCCTTCAGCGCGTCCGGGTCGGGCTGGTCGCCCTCCGGGGTGGCCGGCTGCGACTTCTTGAGCTCGTCGAGCTCGCGAAGTGACGCCTTCCACTTCCGTTCGAGGTCGCGGTTGACCTTCCGCTGTGCGGCCAGGTCACTTTCGAGCTTCGCGGCCGGGTCGACCTCGGCCGTGGCGCTCTCGTCGCTGCCGTCCTGCGCGTCCGTCTCGGTCGCGTCGTCGATCAGCTCGTCATCCGGCATTGCTGCTCCCGTTGCGGGATGGTCCGCTGCCCCTTGCGGGCCGCGGTGGTCTAAGTGGTGCGCTGCTGGCCGCGGATCACGCCGCCGCGGTGCTGGCCGTAGCCCGTGATGTAGCCGTGCCGCTGCAGCAGCCGCAGCGCCTCGTCACGGTCGGACGCGAGCTCGTAGATGCCCTCCGGCGAGAGCCGGCGCATGCTCGGTCGCGCACCGCGCGGCAGTGGTCCGCCGTGCAGCCGCTCAGCAGCCCATCCGGTGCGGCGCTGCACGCCTTCGAGCGTCGTCAACCCGGCGGCGGTGCGGTGGGCGTTCACGACTTGGTAGATGTCCGCACCGTCGCGGATCGCCTGCGCCCCGTCCTCCGTGAAGATCCGCGCCTGATCCTTGCTGGATAGGCTGCGGAAGTAGGCGTACGGGTCGGTGGTCAGGTCCCCGGCCATATCCTCGGCGGCCGGGATATGCCTGCAATCGCAGTTTGATACAATCAACCCATTAGCGCTATACCAGCCCTCAACTGACGTGAGGTTGTAGACGTGGCCACTCCACTCGACCCGGCGAACATCGACGACGCGATCAAGCGCTACCTGTCCGGACAGGCGCAGGCGCAGATCCTCGCCGCGACTGGCATATCCGCCACGACTCTCCATCGTGAACGGACCCGCCGGGGCATCCCACCGCGGCGGGTCCTCACGCTGCCCGCCGACGAGATCGCGGCGGCATACCGCGCCGGCGAGAGCGAGTACGCGCTCAGCCTCCGCTACAACGTGAGCCGCGAGGCGATCCGCAAGCGCCTCGTCGAACAGGGCCTCCGGCCGCGAGACCGCTCCCGCGCTGGCAAGGTGCGCGCTCGTCGCATGACCGCTGACGAGCGCCGACAACAGGCCGCCGCCGCCCATGACGCCGTCCGCGGCACGACTCAGCCCTTGGACTCGCTCGTCCGGCGTGCCCAACTGCGCGAACAGAAGGGGCTCTGCGACAGTCCCGGCGAACTGTTCCTGCTCGGCGAGCTCGCCACTCGTGGCATGGGCGTCGTTCCACAGAAGGCGATCGGCAAGTACAACGTCGACCTTGCCATACCCCCCGTCGCCGTGGAAGTCCTCGGCGGCGGTTGGCACCTCACCAAGCGCCACCATGCGGTCCGGACGCCACAGATCCTCGATGCAGGATGGCACCTGGTGTTCGTGTGGAACCACGAGGGGGACAGCGCCCTCACGACCGGTGCCGCGGACTACGTTGTCGCCTTCCATGAGCAGGTTCGCCGGAACCCACCCACGGTCGGTCAGTACCGGGTGATTTCCGGTGGCGGGCAACTGCTCGCCACCGGCAGTCGTGATGACGACGAGTTCGCCCTCGTACCACCGCCGCGTGGCCGCGTCGACCGCAGGGCCTGACACCACCACGCCAGCCGGGAAGCAGCGCGGATGGCGTAGGAAGCCCGAGTTCCAGCGGTACCAGCGGCCCGCGAGCACAGCGCACCGTGAGCAGGACGGCGGGTTCAGCATCCGCACGTACCCGGTCACCGCCGGGGTCGCTGTCATCGCCACCGACTCCGCGGCCCGACCGGCGTCCGCGAGTTGCGTCTGCACGGCCATCTCGAGGAACCGCTCACCGGCGGCCAGCGAACCGGCCGCGTCCAGCCCGGACGTGCGCGCCGTCGTCACCGACTGGTAGAGCAGCGAATCTAGCGGGCGGCCGTCCGACGCGACCCCGGCGAACCCGGACGGACGCACCCGTGCCACCGACTCCGGGTCGATTCCGACCTCGGCCGCCACATCGGGCACGTACGACGCAGATTCGACGGCCGACCGGAGCTGCCCGGCGGCCACGAGGACCGTCAGGCGCGGACCGACACGTCGCCAGGCGGCATCCCAGTCGCCGCGGCCCATCGCCGCCCACGTGCGACGGGTGCCACGCAGCACGGCAGCCGTGAGGACCTGCTGGCGGCGGTAGTGCTCAGTCGCCGCTCGGGGCAGCATTCGGCGACTCCGGCGAGATCAGCGACGACGCGAGCTTGAGCGCCGGGTCCGCCAACGCCTCGTCCTCGCGCATCCGCATAACCCGCTCGACCTCGGCATCCGAGAGTCCGTACCGCTCCAGCAGGAACCGCAGCGGCACACCCAACTGGCCGAGCTTGGACAGGGCGTCCACGAGCTGCGCTTCCGAACGCGATTCGCGGTCCTTCCACTGCACCGTCCCCATGCGCGCCGCGTCAGCCGCGCCCCGGTCACCGCGCACCATCGCCATCAGCCGGAACAGCTCACGCACCGGCGCGGTGAAGTGCAATGTCGCCTCGTCGGCCTTCTTCACCAGTCCGGTCTCCGCAGCCTTCAGCGCGTCCCCGGACAGGTTCGCCATCTTGCCGATGAGGTAGTGCTGCGGCGTGCGTGTCTGCGCCGCCACGTGCCCCACGGCGACCTCCACCACGTCCGTGAACGCCGTCAACGTCGCGGCGGGGAATGTGCCGATCGTCGTGTTTTGCCCCGTCAGCCAGAGCAGCCGGCCCTCCTTGAGCACCTTCTCGTCGACCGGGAGCTCGCCGACCTTCTGGCCGTTCTCGTCGAGGATCGGGATCTTCGGAGGCTGCTGGCCCATGACCACGCGGGCCGGCATCGACGCATAGTCCGCCGCGTTGAACAGGTACGCCCACAGCAGGTTGATCGCGTCCTGCATCGCCATCGTCCCGGCGATGTCCGAGAGCGGCTCAGCACCCAGTCGCGGCCGGTTCGGGAACTCCACCAGCGGCACCACGCCGAGCGGGTTCGGCAACGGCCACACGTCGTCGACCAGGCGCGGCGCCCAGGAGCCACCACCGACCTGCACGCCGGCGGGCAGGATCAGCCCGGACGTCGACACGCGCTCCTGCTGCCACTTCCACACCTCGCCCGGCGTGTACAGCGTCAGGTACTCGAAGTCGTCGTCGGCCCACCGCTTCACCCCGGCGACACGCCTGCGCGGGTTCTCCGGGTCGTAGGCCACCAGCGCCTGCCCCGGATGCTCCCAGGTGACGAGCGGCTCGTCGTCGTCGCTGCCCCACACGAGCGCCAGCGAGCGGGACGCGATGAACGCCTCCAACCAGCCCTGCGCGGAGATCGCGTCGAGGTCGTTGCGCTGCCAGTCCGACCACAGTTGCGACTCGGCGCGGGAGATCGCCGAATCCGTGTCGAGGCGGAACCCGATCACGGCGACGCGCTCCGCGGGAGAGTCCGCCACGACCCCGCACCAGTTGTCGGAGAAGTCCCGGTACCGCTCGGCGTGCGACTTCGCCCACTCCTCGGTGGCGTACTTCAGTCGCTGCTCACCTGCGTAGTAGTTGTCCCGCTGCTCGACGAGCGGACGGCGGTTCGCGAGGCGCCGGTCGAGTTTGGTGGCGAGGGTCAGCGCGTCGGCTGCGTCCACGCTGACCTCCGATCAGAAGACGTAGGCGTACTCGTCGCCGCTCGACTCCCAGCCCGAAGCGATCGCATCCAGTCGCGCCTGCCATGACAGTGCGCCCGCCATTGCGGCGTCGATCTTGTTCGGGGAGTCGTGGCGTTCCTTGGTCATCACCCACAAGGGGGTGCCGTCCTCGTCGGCCATCTTCACGTCCCGCTTGTGGGCCGCCCCGATATGCCGCGCGAACTCGTCGTCACCGTCGTGGGTCACGGCGCCGGTGCGGATCGCTGCCGCGTAAGCGCGACACATGGTCGCCGTCCGGCGCAGATTGCGTGAGTCCGTGTACCAGAACAGCACCCGCTTGTGGCCGTACTTACCCGCCCAGCGCGACAGGTTGTCATCCCACCCCTGCGCGGGGTCGCCGTAGAGCCGCGCCACGTCGTACGTCTCGAAGATGTCGTCGACGATCTGGTCAACCTCAACTCCGGGAACCGGGTTGTCCTCGTCCGGGGTCCAGATGGCTCGCTTGACTTGGTGTCCCGACTCGATGTGCGTCAGGACGAGCGCCGTCGTGTCCTTCCACTTCGACCCATCGAACCCGACCGCGACGCCGCATCCGGGCGGCAACGCGAAGGGGCGCGCAAGCTCCTCGCGCCACCGCTTCGCATCGAACGCCTGCGCGTCGGCCTGCGTCCAGCGATTCAGCCAGGTCCGTTCGAGGTACCGCGTGTCGGCATTCGGGCGATCCCACTGCTTCGCAATCCCACGCAAGTCCGACCACGCAGCCACGGACGGGCCGGACGCCTCGCGGATCGCCTCGATGCGACCGGCGAGGGTTGAGAGGTCGTGGCCTGGTCCGGCCTCCCGGTGGAAGTAGAACAACTCCGGCTCGTCGACCTCGCCGCGGGCGATCGACTCGGCCTCGTCCTTGTCCTTCTCCGCGACCGAGCCGCCGCCGGGCACCCCGGCCGTCGTGATGCCAAGCGACCACGGGTCATCCAGGGGCCGTTTCGGGAGGTTCGCCTCCATCGTCTCGTACGCCGCGAGGTTGCGCGGCAGGTCGAGACGGTGGGTCTCGTCATACCCCTGGAACGTCGTACGCGCGCCGTCACGGGCATTCGGCGACTGCGCCAGCGGGACCGCTTTGCCATCCGCCCTGCCACGAGCGTCCAAGCGGATGATCCGCTCAAGCCCCGCGTCGAACAGGTCCGCGTCCGGTCCCTCCTGGCAGACCACCATCAGCGCGCCGTACGCCAGCTCCTGCACTTGCTCCGACGTGTACGCCAGCAGCGGGATGTACGGGTCACGGACCGGCCGACCCACAGGGTTGCCCCGCGCATCCCAGCCGTCGAACCGGACCGGCCCTTCCGGGTGCAACTCCGCGAAGGCGATCCATGCCATGAGTTCGGTCTTCGCGGTGCCCTTGCGCCACGAGAACCGGACGCGGCGGAACCGACGTCTGCCGGCGAGCTCGTGGCCGCGCGGATAGACCTCGTACGCCTTCCAGACCGCCGCGCGCTTCTCGTCGTCCAAGCGCGCCGGTTCGCCCTTCAGCGAGCCGGGGCCGAACACTGCGCGCTCCTCGATCAGGTCGCAGACCGGTCCGCCGAGGCTCGGCCACGGTTCCTCGTCCATCGACGGGACGACGAACACCGCCATCGGTCAGACCGAGCGCAGCACCGCACGGGGGTCGGCCGCCGGCTTCCGCGAGGCGGACTTCCGAGCCCGCGACGCCGTCGCCTTCTCGACCGCCTCATCCGTGCGGGTGATCTCCCACTGAAGCCGGCGACGGTCGATCGGCGACAGCCCGAACCGCTGCCCTTGCTGGCGCAGTTCCGCAGCCAGCTTCAACCGGTCGCTGCCCTCTGCGCGCCAGAAGTCCTCGACAAGAACCGCCAGCACGTACAGCCCGTGCCTGTCCGAGTCGTCGTACTCCGGTGCCATCGGCGACGCCCACACGTCGCGCCACCAGGCGAGCGTCATCGGGTGCCATTCCCCGCTCGGCAGCTCGGGCGCCACGATCGCGTGATCCGCGCGAAGCGCCGCCTGTGTCGACGTCTTGTTCCGTCGCGAACGGGCGCTCGCATGTTTCGGGGGTGGGCCGGGCATGAGTGACCTCCTGACCGCCTTGCGCGGTCGTCACACACCGTCACCTTGCGTCACGGTGGAAGATCTTGTGGAACCCGTACGGGGCGGAATCACCCTCCCCCGCGGTCCCGGAGTGGCGGCGTCAGGGGGTCATCCCCCGGGGGGCGCGGTCGCCGCCGGGCGTCGAGCGCGGTTGCAGGTCGCGTGCGCCGGCCCGTTGTACGCCGTGCGGTCGTCCGTGTGGTCGAGGTCCCACGGCTGGCCGGGTAGCAGTAGTTCGCCGCACCGTGGACAGGTGAGGCCGACGACTCCGCGTCGTTCCCATGTGCGCCGGAGTCGGGTGTGTTCGGGTCCGTACCCGCGTTCTTGTCTGCTGCCTCGTGCCTTGTCGGCGGCTCGTCTGCATTCGTCGCAGCGGGAGCGGCCGGGTGGGACGGGTTCGGGGCAGTCGAGGCAGACGCGCCACGCTCGGGGCACCGGGACCTCCTCTAGGGGTCGCCGCCGCCCACTCTCGTGGGCTACCCGAGCGTCAGCGTCAGCGGTGCAGTGAGCTTGTCGCGGGGGTAGGTCTGGCCGCCCCACTGACCGACCTCGACGGCGTACAGCGCCTCGCCGTCGGGGATGTCCGGAACGGTGAACGGGTATACGCAGCGGGCGAGGTACTTGCCCTGGGACCGGTCGAGTGCGCCTTCTTCGAGTGCACCCACCGCGATGGTCTTCGAGGCCGCGTCCTTCACGAGTACCTGCACGCCGGGCTTGGTCGCGTAGTCCTTGCTGGAGCAGGGAGCGCCGGCCGCCATGTTGGTGGCGAGTCCGCCTGCGACGGAGAGGGTCCCGTTGATCTCGAAGGTTTCAACGGTGTGGCTTGGCCCGGGGGTGGCTGGGTCGCCGCTCGCCCCGCATCCCGTCAGCACCGCTGCCGCGAGCACGGCGCTTGCGATCGTCCCCGCTTTCATCCCCGCACCGTATCGCCCTTGAGACGCGGATGCCGCCGTCTTCCGACAGCGGCTAGCCGACTGCGGAGCGTCGGTAGCCGCCGCCGCCCATGAGCGCGGCGTACCGGTTGAAGGTGTCTTCGTCCCGGATGAGTCTGTTCCGGTCGGCCTGTTCGTGTTCGCGTCGGGTGAGTTCGGCGGCGAGCCGCTCGCGGTGGCGTTGTGCTGCAGCAGCACGGAGTTGTCGGTCTAGTTTCGCTCGGGATCGAATGGCTGCGGGGTCGCGCTTGTTGGCCGCGATGCCGAGCGCGTTGCGAGCGTCCTTCTGGATGTTCTCGTACCAGGTGGTGCCGCGGGGTGTTTCGGGGAGTGTGACGTGATGACCGTTGGGGTGCCGGTAGGTCGCGTGTCGCTCGCTGTCGAAGCTGTCGAGTTCGTAGCCGTGTCGGCGCAGCCATTCGGCGAGTTGCCGGACTTCTTTCCGGGCGTGGCGCGGGTGGGCCGTGGTGGTCATCGGTGTCTGCGGGCGCGGTCGCGGGTGGCGCGTTCGGCTTTGGCGACGTCGAGGAACCGGTAGAGGGGTCGGCCGCGGTCGTCGGTGCCTGCGGGTGTGAGCGTGCCGCGGTCGCGCCATGTGGTGATGGTGTTGACGGCGACTCCGGCGAGTCGTGCGGCTTCGCTGGTGGTGACGAGTTCGTTGAGCCGGTCGAGAGGGTTGGTGCCTCGGGCGATGGGCTCTGCGGCCACTGACATTCGACCTCCGGGCATGACGAAAGCCCCCGATCAGCGTGTGCTGGCCGAGGGCTTCGGTGTGCGGAGACAGTTGTCCCGTTGGCAGGATGTTCGCATGCGAACTTGACCTTGGTCAAGCCGTGGCCTGGTCGGGCGTGTCGTCGTCGGCTTGGGCGATGAGTTCGTCGAGGAGGATGCGCGCGTACAGGCCGTAGTGGTCTTCGGGGATTTCGCGGGCGCAGTTGTCGCAGCTGATGCTGTCGGTGCGGTTGCGGTCGATGGTGCGGACGAGCGTGATGTGCAGGCAGGTCGGGCATGGGGTGGGGAGTCGTGTGTGGAGTCTGTTCTGGCCGAGTTGGTTGGCGATGCGGCGGTGGAGGTCGGTTATCTCGACGACGGACGCCGCGGCCCCTGGATAGCCGCAGAGCGCTTCGAAGTGCCGGTCTAGGTACTTGTACGCCCTTGCCACTATTCGTGCCTCTGCGGCCACTCTGGGGGCTCCTGCGGGGGTGTCGGTGAGGTGGTCGCGGAGGCCGTCTTCGATGCCGTCGAGGGTGCCGGCGATGTCGGCGAGGGTGTCGCTGGCCCATTCGCGGGGGTGTCCGCTGGTGCCGGGGCGGGTGCGTCGGGTGGTTTCGCGTCTGGCGGGGGTGGGCCAGGTGGTGCGGATGTTGATGTAGTCGAGGACGAGTCGGCGGAGGGTGGCGCGGTAGTGGTGGCGGCAGGGGTCGCAGATGGTTTGGTCGGTGAGTCGTGGGTTGCCGTCGGTGTCGTGGCAGCCGGGGTGGATGCAGGGTCGGACGGTCATTGGTGCTGCCCTTCGTGCGCGTTACTCAGGCCGCGGATGGTCGTGGTGGCGGCTTCGCGGGTGCGGTTGCGGGTCACGCGGACCACCCGCTCCACGACGGCCCCATCAGCCTCGCGAGGTCGGCGAAGAGTTCCCTGCTGGGCGCCACGGCGTGACTGCTCCCCAGCTCGAGCCATGCCGTCCGGCCGCGGTCTCCCGGATGGCCCTGTAGCACCTCTTTGAGTCGGTCGATGACCACGGGCATGGCGCGGACGGTCGGGACGGCGATTCGGACAGGAACCCACGTCGGCCAGCCGAACTCGACGTCGGCCAGGATGCCGTGCCCTTTCCCGCCGCATCGGCAGTCGCATCGACCGTGGTCCATAAGCGCCAGCAGGCACGGTGGGCTGCAGTGCCCAGCCGCCAAGACGTCTCTCGCGGTCATTGTCATCGTCATGCGGAAGCCTCTGTGCGGGCCGTAGCGGCGTCGGGGGTGCCAAGGGGTACCTGAGTGCCACCCTGCCCGTGTTCGTCGCTCCTGCATCGAGTCGCAAATGCTGCAAGCGGCATCTCCGGCTGGTCCGTCCAGCCACGGTCGGTGTTCCGCCACCCCTCGGTGGCCGTCACGTCGATGCAGGACCGGTTCGAGTAGGGGCCTGTGCGGTGCGCGTCGAAGGCGCTCTGCGACCGGAACGTCCGGTGGCACCCGTCGCGGCAGTGCCCGCCGGAGCGCTGTGCGCCGCTGTAGGTCGCGCCGCAGTCCGGGCACTGGCAGATCATCGGGTTGTGTCTCATGCGCGCTCCCGGCTCGGCATGTGCGTGGACTGCGCGACGGCCGCTACGAGCGCCCGTACGTCCCGCTGGCGGCACTCCACGGCCGGGCGGACGATCCCGAGCGCCGCGTCGGCCCGCTCCTCGGCCGCGTCGCTGCCCAGCCCGTCCGCGCACGCCCGGCGCCACTCCCGCTGCCAGGCGAGGTGCCGGGGCACGTCCGCCGGGTCGACGGGCGGCTCGGGCATGTTCTGCGGCACCCGCTCAGAGCGGACCCGGCGGGTGGCGTCGATGACGTCGGCGGGCTTGGCCGGGCCGTACGCCTCGCTGCCCCGGTTGCGTTCGAGCCAGACGACCCCGTCGAGGGCCTGCTGGTAGTCGAGGTGGCCGATGGCCTCGTGCCAGATGGGCCCTTGGCCTTCGCGGGCGGGGATGAGTCCGGCGATGACGAGCCGGCCGACGATGTTGAGTGTTTCTTTCGGGTTCACGATGCGCCTCCGATGGCAGGGCGGGAGGCGGCGTGTTCGCGTTCGGCCTGTTCGGCCCAGGCGTACTCGCCGCGGAGGATGTCGCTGACGCGGTCCCGGCCTGGTCGGTTGCGGGTGGCTGCGAGTCGTAGCTGGTCGTACTTCTCGCGGAGTTTGGGCATGGACATGACGTTGGCGCGCCAGAACTCGTCGGTCTGGCACCAGTCGATGGCGGCCCGGACCTGGTCGGGGGTGCGGCCGTCGACGTCGAGCAGGAGGCGGGCGCTGGTGCGCCAGCGTTTGGTGATGGTGGGTCGCTTGCTGCCGTTGGCTTCGATGCGCTCGGCGAGATGCTGGCAGAGGGCGTCGACGTCGGGCCGGTCGTCGTCGGCGTCCGAATCGCGAAGCGATCTCGGACGAGAAGAAGAACCCGTGTTAAGACCATCTTGAACCTGTAGTACTTCCCCTACCCCTACCCCCGACCCCTCGCCATACCCATCGCGAGGGGTTCCCGGAAGGGTTCTCGATACCCTTCCGGGAACAGGTCGCCGGAGGGTGCGCAGGAGGTCTTCGACGCACCCCGCCACGACCTCCCGCTGCGAGCGCCCACCCGTCTTGGTGGGTGCGTCGCTGAGCTCGTCGAGGGGTAGGCGTGCGAGCTCGTCGGCGAGGGCGTCACGCAGGATCGGCGAGGCGATCGCGTCGGCCGCCTTGACGACGGCGCGCATCACGTTCGGCTGCTTGTAGATGCCGTCGTTGCGGATGAGGGTGCGCACGAGCAGTTCCTCGGTGTCCTCGTCGAGCACGACGAATCGGGCGTTCGCCAGCGCCTCGGTGTCGGCGCGCAGCTGGCGTACGGTCATCCCGGCCTGCGCGCGGGTCCACCGCGTCCAGCGCAGCGGGATGACCCCGGTGTGCGCGAGGTCGGACTGCGAGACGAGGAACAGGTAGTGCCGCTGCGCGGTGGCGCTGAGGCCGATGAAGTCCGGGTCGTCCCAGATACTCGCCATGACCCGGCCGTGGTCGCGTGCCATCAGGACTGCGCCTCCTGGAGTTTCGGCAGGTGTTCGCGGATGGCCGTGGCGGCGGCCGAGAGGGTCGGGTAGTACTCCTGGAAGCCGCACGTGCAGGTGACCCAGCAGTCGTGTCCGGGGCCGGTGGAGGTGGCCGTCTCGACGTGGCAGGTCATCGGCGCTGCCGCCTCTCGTCCTCGTTGGAGGCCAGCTCGGCGGCGATGGCCGGGTCCGGCAGGGTGTGTCCGGCGAGCGCCCACGGGGAGTGGGTGTCGCAGCGCAGCCCGCACGGGTAGAGCCGCGCTTCGGTGTCGCAGTCGACGAAGTCGCAGACCTTCACGACGCCTCCCGTGCGGCCTTGGTGCGGGCCCACTGCTCGGCACAGGCGAGCCGGTCGAACGCGCGCGCGAGGTCGGGCCGTCCAGCCCGACGTAGCGCGCGGGCGATCGCGCTCGGCGTCATGCCGATCCGTGTGGTGATCTCCTCCGCGGGGCACCCGGTGAGCCATTCCACGTCCTCGGCGACCTCGGCCGAGAGTCGGCGCAGCGGCGGCCAGTCGTCGAGGGTGCCGGCGGCCCGTGCCCGCTTGCGGCAGGTGGAGCACAGGCCGCGGGCGTTGTGCGGCCGCCAGCGCCCGCACATGCCGCACGTCACGTACCTCGCGGACCTCACGATGCCTCCCGGCGTCTGGGCATGGGGTCGCCCGTGCGCAGCCCGAGGCGTCTGCGTGCGGCGAGGCGGGTCTCCCCGCGTTCGCGGGCGAGTGCGTAGGCGGCGATGCGTTCGGCGCGGTTGGCTCCGAGGTCGCGCCAGTCGGAGCCGGAGGCGAGCCGGTCGACGATGACGGGGTCGAGGATGTTCTCCGGGGCGGCGATGCCCTGGCGTCGGGCGTAACGGTCGCGGTCGTACTCGCGGCGGTACTCGGCGCAGTCCTCGCAGGGTGGTTCCCCGGCCGCGCGGTGGCGTTCGTAGGCGGCGAGGGACCCGTGCGGGACCAGGGTGCGTCGGGTGGCCCGTCCGCCGCGTTGCTCGGGGAGGGTGCCGCCGGCGATGGCGTACCTGTCGTCGGCGTGGAAGGCCGCGCAGTCGTCACGGACGGGGCAGATGTCGCAGTAGGACAGGGCGAGGGTGACCCGTTCGTCGCGTTCGTCTTCGCGTTCGGCGCGGGCCGGGGCGTAGAACAGGTCGGGGTCCGCGCTGCGGCAGGCGGCGCGCTCGCGCCAGTCGCTCACGGCGCCTCCCGGTGTTCGCGGCAGCGTCGCCGGTCCGGGTCGAGCAGTGGGATGCGCTCGCACCCGTCGACCTCGCAGCGGGGTGGCGGGTCGGCTTCCCGCTGCGCCTGGCGGTATCCGGCGCGGTAGCCGTCCATCCAGTCGGCGTTGCGGACCCGGTAGTCGTCGCTCACCGGTCCACCTCGATCTCCGGCCAGACGGCGATGATCCGGCCGTCGCGTACGGCGAAGTGCCGGCCGGTGTGGCCGGCGGGGCGTGCGCACGAACGCGCTCGCAGCACTCGCGGCAGCCGGCCGCCGTCGTGCTGCCAGCAGAGACTCAGGCAATGCCAGCGACGTAGCCGCCGCGCGGCCGGCAGGTCCGCGATCGGGATGTCCAGGTCGGCTGCGTCCCACGCGGGCAGTCGGCGCTTCATAGCGCTATGCCGATCTGCTCGGTCAGCCAGTCCGCCGCGGCGTTCCCGGCGCGCACGCCGAGGCGCACGACGTGGCCGGAGAGCAACACCCCAGCGGCGAAGCTGCACCCGAGGGCGACGCCGACGGCCGTGCACGCGGAGTCGTGGGTCATGGCGTGCCCGCCTGGCTCAACCGCGCGATCTGCTTCAGGCAGAAGTTGAACCCGCCCGCGTGGGCATCGTCGATTGCGGTTCCGTACCACGAGAAGTCCTTGGGGGGCATCGGCGGCGGCAGTCGCACGATGCTCCATCCGGCGGCGTTCAGCGCGCGGATCGCAGCTTCGGCCTCGAGCCGGTCGCCTCGCGCGTCGAGCGCGCGGGACAGCGCCTCAACGGCGGCAGAGTCGTGGGTCACGGTTCCTCCCGGATCATCAACAGCACCCGCGGGTTACGCGGGTCGGCGGGCCATATCTCGCACTCGGGTTTGCTCATGTACTGCGGGGTGTCATCGGGAACGACCCCCGCGTCCACCACGGCGTCTGCCGCGACTTTGCGTGGCAAGTTCAGGTTGTCTGTGTCACGGCGGCGGGAGTCCCGCGGCACGTAGACGAGCCAGACGGCGCACCTGTCGAGCTCGGGGACGCGGGCCGCGCCGATGCGCCAGGCGACGGAACGGCGGATGCGCGCCTTGAGCCGGTGCAGGGCCATGTGGTGCAGCCGGTCGTTGTCGGACAGGGGTGGGCGGGACCAGCCGAGCGGGATCGTCCAAGTGCGGGTCATTCCTCGCACTCCTTGCAGGGGACTTCGAGGCCGTCGCGGCGTACCCGCGTGCCGTGGCCGTCGCATTCGCTGCAGGTCAGGTCGCCGTCGTCCGGGTCGGCGGTCGCGGATGCTTTGGCCGCGTTGAGCGCCTGCCCCATATCCGGGTAGTAGGCGCACTCCCACTCGGCATCGCCCACGTCCGTCGCGAGTTCGTGGACGCGGATGCGGGCGCGGGACCAGACTCCACCGCCGCCACCCTCACCAGTCCGCTGCACCACGGCGCCGGTACAGCCGGGAATACATCGCTGCTGCGCGCGCAGGACATCATCACCCCGGACGGCCGACACGCATCCGTGCCGTACGTGTCCGGGAACTCGCTGCGCCACCAGCTGCGCGACGCGCTCGCCTGGCACGCGGTCCGCACCGTCGGAGTCGCGGACGGCTCCCTGTCCAAGGCTGCCGTGGACCTGCTGTGGCCGCCCCCTGCGTCCAGCTGGACGCAGGGGACTGAGGCATGACCGGCGGCGAGCTGCAGATGGTCCGCGAGTACCTGGGACTGTCCGGGGACGCGCTCGCCGGGATGCTGCAGGTGAATCCGCGCACGCTCCGATCGTGGGAGTCGGGCAGGGAGCCGATCCCGGAGCGGGTACGGCTCGAAGTCGAGCAGGTCGAGGACGACACGGCGCGGGCGGTCGGGGAGCTGGTCGCCGCGCTGTGCGACATGCGTGATCCCGCGGTCGTGGTGTATCGGTCGGATGCGGACCTGCATGCGGCCCGGCCGGATGCCGCACACCTGACTGCCCGGTGGTGGCGGCAGGTGGCCGCGCGGGCGTGTGAGGAGGTGCCGGGAGTGCTCGTCGGGACCGCGGACGAACTCGGCGCACGGTGACATTCACTGCTCGACCCCCAGTGCTTCGGTGAGCGCGTCGACGACGGCTTCAGCGATGGGCCGCAGCGACGCGGGGTAGGGCGGGTCGGTGGGGGTGATGGGTTTGTTGTGCATCGCCATGACGGATTGGGCGAGGGTGACGAGGTCGTCGCGGGTCACAACGTCACGTCCCGCCGTAGCGCGGCTTCCGCGCGGTCGGCCCGGTCCCGCTCCGCCATGCGCGCCCGCTCCGCATACACGAACCGCTGCTGCCACCAGCGCGCCGCCCGCCACAACTCGACGGACTGCGCCTGCCGCTCGTCCCGCTCCCGGCGGTCCAGCCACGACACGTACCCGGCGCCGAGGGCGAGGCCGAGCAGCAGCCCGGACAGCCACCACGCGGCGCTCATGCCGCACCATCCGGGAGCTCGCCGAGCTGCGCTTGCAGGTGCGTGATGACCTCGCCGGCCTCCTTGCGCGTCAATTCGCTCGACGTCGAGACCTCACGGCCCACGACCTCCGAGACGAGCGCGAGCACCGTCTCCCGCATCTCCTTGCCTCCCATGCCGTAGTCGGCAAGCAGGCGGCGCATGAGCCGCTGCTGCGCGTCGGTGATGAGTCCCGGGCCGGGAGCAGCGGCGGCGCTGGGGGGGGCGTCGCCAGCGGGCTCGACCGGCCCGGGACGTGTGGTGCGCCGCGGCTTGGTGCGCGGCGTCGACGCGGCAGCGCCGTCGTCGTCGTCGTCGGTCACGACACCGGTCATGCAGCCGAGCAGGTAGCGACGCATGTAGGTGAGCGACGAGCCGACCTGCTGCGGGTTCGCCCCGGTGAGCGGCAGGGACGCAGTCAGGTACTCGCCGCTCGTGTGCAGCAGCATCCCGGTGAGTCGCTGCTCGCTCGGTAGGCAGGTGAACGACAGTCCATGCTTCGCGAGCAGCGGCATCGCCGCCTCGGACACGTCAGCCAGGTCGGCGTAGGTGTACGAGTAGGCGCCGCGCTCGGACTTGACCTGCGCGGTGTGCGTCTTGGTGACGGTGGGCATCTCGGCCTGGAATGCGGCCAGCGCCTCGGCGAGGTGCGCGAGGGGGCGCGGCGCCGCGGGCGCGGCAGTGTCGCTCATGCCGGGCGCCTGATGTCGTCGGCCTTCCACGCGCGCACGTCGCGCACCTTCGCCGCGAGCAGCGCCGCACCCCACCCCTCGACGAGGTCGAGCTCGTACACCGAGCAGCCGCCCGAGGGTGGCATGTGGACGAGCAGGCCCACGGCCGTGTCGAGGTCGGGGTGGATCGGTGAGCGTGCACCCGTGGCCGGGTCGTAGCGTTTCCCGTTGGCGTAGGTAGCGATCTGGATGGTCGTCGCGGTCGGGTAGTCCGCCTCGCTCTTGCCCGTCTTCAAGTCGGCGATGCGCACCCGCCCGTCAGGGCACATCAGCAGCCGGTCGAACGTGCCAGCCGCGCGCACGAAGTCGTTGACGATGAACGTCTCCACGTCCAACGCCTCGTACCCGGCCATCGCGGCGCGGTAGGCGTCGAGGCGTGGTCGGTCGGCCTCGGGGACGAACAGTGGTTCGGTGCCGCGGTCGATCGCTTCGGTGAGTGCGTGCAGCCCGGTGCCGGCGCTCGACCCGCGCGAGGACCCGGCCGCCTCGGTCGCCTCCCGCACGACGGCGTTCAGCTCCTTCTTGGTGGGCCAGTCGTGGTCGGGGTCGCCGGTCGCCATCGCCCCGGCTGCGCGGGTGAGCAGGTCGGGCCGGCGCACCAGGCCCTCGACGGTCTTGCGCGCCTTCCACGCCATGAGCGCCGACTGGTCGTCGAGGAGTTTGGCGAGGGTGGAGACACGCTGGTACGGCTGCGGTTCGCCGTCGCCGTATAGCGGGAGGACGAGGGGCCGCTGCCAGCGGTCGCGGGGTATCTTGATGGTGGTCGTGGTGGTCATTGCTGCATCCATTCGTCGGCTTGGTCGTCGCCGCGCAGGGTCCGTACGTGCCCGCCGCGGTCGGTGAGTTGCTCGTCGCGTTCGTCGTTGCGTGCGACTCGGAACACGACGACTGCGGCCGATATGACGAGCGCGACCATGCCGCAGAATGCGAGGTCGATCACGGCAGGCTCCCTTCGATCTTGTCCAGGCATTCGTTCCAGCCGGGGTCCGGCAGCGCGTCCCGCACGACCGCGAGCACGGCGTCAGCGATTTCCTGCGCCTCGTCAAAGTGGATGGCCGTCTGGTAGTAGCCGCTTCCGATAGGCCAGCCGGACACGGCGTCCCGCACCCGCTCCCGCAGGCTCGGCTCAGTCATCCGACTCACCCCGTCCGAGCAGCGCGGCGACGACCTCGGCCGCTACGTCCGCCACGCAGGTGCACTCCCCGTATTGCTCGTACTGGCATCGCCAGGAGTGGATGCTGTTGTCGGCACCCGCGCCTTCCGCCAGCAGCACCTTCGCCACCCGCTTGATGGCCTGCTCGCGGGTCCACCACGACCCGTCCCGCGCCTCCGGCTCGCAGATCAGCGGGGCCAGCACATGCTCAGGCATCCGGCTCACCCCCGGCCCTACTCTCCCCGAGCAGGTGTTGCGCCACAGCGGCTATCGCGGCACGGGCGGCCGGGCAGCGCCTGGCCGGGTGGGTGGGTAATGCCCGTCCGTGGGTGCATGGGTCGGCATAGATCGCCCGTGCAATCACCTCGACCAGCTCGTCGGACGGGTTGTTGAGCAAAAAGATGAGGCTGTCGAGCGCTGCTCGGGCCGCTGTCGCCGCATCGTCGGCTGCTGCCGCGTGTGCTTCTGACTCGCTACGCCACCGCTCCGCCTCGTCCAGCGCGTCGAGCAGCGCGGCCAGGTCGGTGGGGGCGTGGGCGATGAGGTCAGCGTCTGCCCAGCGCGACTGCTCCGCGATGGTCGCGCGGTTGCGAACCTCTACCCAGCAGCTCCGGTCGGGGTTCGCGCCAGCGCCTTCCTCCGCGACCCACTCGCCCGGCGTCGCCGCGTCCAGCCGCGCCCGTATCGCGGCGCGTTCCTCCCGGCTCACCACTCCGACCGCCTCCCCCCGACTGTCCGCGCGAGCCAGTCCTGGAACCGCTCGGAAGGGATGATCGCCAGCACGACGAGCGTGGCGAAGGCGAGGATCGGCAGGATGATTCCCGCGGCGGGGGTGACGACGTCGCTCACGACGCACCCCCGGTCACGGACCGCCACGGGCCGATCAGCGCCTCGTACTGGTCGGGTGTGATGAGGTCCCGTGCCAACTCGGCGAGCGCGGCCTCCCACGCGGCGTCCCTCGCGGCGTCCCGCGCGGCATACCTCGCGGCGTCCCACGCGGCGTCCCACGCGGCGGCCAGCGACTCCGCCTCCTCGCGGGTCAGCCGCCCCGCCCGCTCGATCACCGCTACCACGGCCGGCCCGTTCGGGCCGAACACCTCATGCGCAGGACGCTCCTCGATGACCCGCAGCCCGGTCACCCGCACCTTGTTCGGGTACGACCCGTCCGCCACGTGCTCCCCCACCGGCTCGACACGGAACAGGCGGCACGGCCACCGGAAACCCGTGCAGTCCGTTGGCACCGTCGCCACCGACAGGTACGACGACGCGCCACCGTGCAGGTCCGGCGTCGGGTGCATCACCGGCTCGCCCGTGGCGAGCGCACCCGCGTAGTCGATGGTGCCGGTGCGGAAGTCCAGCCCGTTCGGCCTGGTCGCCTTCCAGTACGCGCTCACGACGCACCGCCACGGTGAATGATGCGGAGCGCGAGGGAGGGGTGCAGGGATTCCCACGAGAGGGGGACGCCGACACCACCCGCGAGCACCCACCCCCTGGGCTTCCGCTGCCAGGCGTCGCCGTCCTGGTCCAGCACCACCGACCCGACCGGTGGTTCCTCGGGCGGCGGCGGCGGCAGGATCTCGACGGAGACGACGTGCTCGGCGGGGGGGTAGATGTAGTCGCAGTTGCCGCCCCTCCTCCCTACAGCGAATCCCACGGAGTGCACATCGGTCACCTCGCCTTCCAACACCACCCGCACGCGGTCACCTGTCTTGGGCATCGGCTTCTCGCTCATGACGCACCGCCCGGTGCCTCCGCGACCGGCTCACCCGACGCCACCACCTGCACCAGCGGCGCCGGGTCGTCCGGGGCGAGCATCCGCCGCGCGTCCATGAGGACACCGGCGAGACGGTCCACGACCCGCACGTCCGACACGTACATCCAGGGCGAGGCGTCGTCCGCGCCGAGCCGGATACGGACGCGGCCGGGCGCGATGAGGCCGGCGGTGATGCCGTCCGTGTCGATGATGCTCAGGGAGATCGGGACGGTTCTGGCGGTCATGAGGTCACCGCCAGGATCGCCTCACGGCGGGCATCGATCGCGTCGCTGACCTGGTCGTAGACGGCGACGCACTCCCGGTCGTAGTCGGTGATGTGCCCGCTGCGTACGGCGGCGATGCCGGCCCCGCAGGCGAGCGCGCGGGCGGCGGCGCGGGCGTCGTACAACTGGGCCGAGGGTGCCCACGGGACGGGCGTCGCCTCGCCGTGCAGCGCGGCGACCTGAGTGGGGGTGTAGGTCACGGTATCCTCCGGGTTGTTCTGCGGCCTGGGTGTTTCGCTGGCAGCGCGCCCAGGCCGCGGGCTTTTTGTCAGGCGGACTTGGTGTCGCTGTTGAGGAACTCGTCGAGCGTCTTGCCGACGATCCCGAGCGCATCGGCCACGGTCGGTGCGGCGGTCTGCTCCAGCAGGTCGAGCAGGCGACGGAACATGCCGATGTTGACCCGCGCCTCTTCGACGTGGCCTGCCTCGATGGTGAGCGCGAGCTTCAGGTCCTCGGCGCCCCAGTCGAGCAGTTCCAGTTGCGTCCAGACGTACTTGCCCGTCTCGTCTGGCCGCTGGGCGCCGCGGGTGGTCGTGCGACTGTGGCTCTTGCCGGAGCCGTCGACAATCTCGAACGGGACTCCCAGCATCTTCCATTGCGACTGAAGGAACTTCCGCATCCCTTCGATGAGCCACTGACGCCGCAGGTCTGCGACCCAGGGGCGGTGCGCCTGCTCCGCGTCGTCGAGCGTCTGCATGAACGCGGTGAGTGCGGCACGGTGGGAGCGGGTCGTCCCGGTCGGAGTGCGGTAGGAGTCGCGCACCGCGGCGACGACCTCGGCGCGCTCCTCCTCTGGCAGTTCTGAGAACTTCACTTGACGCTCCTGAGGTTCCGGGGTCGCGCCGCCTTGACCTTGGCGACGAACGCGGCGATGTCCGAAGGCAGTTCGAGCAGCAGGTCCCACTGGTCGGAGTCGATGACCTCGGCGACCCGCGCGGCGTCGAACTGCACGATGCCCAGCGCCTTGCGGTAGGCCGCGCGGAAGTTCTGCCGGTACTCCACGTCGGCCGGGGTGGCGGTGTACTCGGCCAGCGCCTCGCGTTGCCGCTCGCGCTCGCGGTCCGGCTTCGGTGCGGGCCGGCTGTACGTCTTGCCGTCGCGGCCCTGGATCGGGCGGGGCTCCGGGGCGGGCGCTGTTGCCACACAGCTTGAGGAGGCACTACCCACACCGTTAGGAGTTGTCGCAGTGCTGCCCGCCCCGGAGGGTTCGGGGTTGTGCGTCGTGGCGGGGTGGAACTCGTCGAACCCGCCACCGACCTCGCCGGTCTCGGTGTCGACGCGCTCGGGCCGGGGTGGTTGCGTCGCTGGCCGGACCCGACCGTCACCGGAGACGCGATGCTCCGACTGGGGAATTTCCCCAGTCGACTCTGCGTCTGCGCGCACGGATGCGACTGTCTTGTGGTCTGCGCCCGTACGCCGCGCGTGCTCGCGGTCGCTGACCTCCGGCTGGCTGCGCAGGCTGCGCGCGATCAGGTCCCGACGCTGCTCGCGGGTCAACTGCCGGCGCTCGACGTTGACCGTCATCGCGTGCGCGAGCTTCTCCTCCTCGCTCAGCCCGGACACGACCCGCTGCGGGCACGGCAGGCCAAGTTCTGCGGCGATGAGGCTGCGGTGGTGCCCGTCGAGGATGGCGCCATCCTCGTCCACGTCGATCGGCACCATGACGCCGTTCTCCGCGATGCTCGACCGCAACGACGCGCGCTCCTCCGGCGAGAGCGGAGGCATGACCTGGTAGCTCATCGCGCACCCCCGTCCCCGGCCGGGGCGTTTCCACCCCTGGCCGGGTCAGGCGCTCCTACGCTGGCGGCTTCCCCACCACCCAGCGAAGGAGAGACATGGGCGCGATGGAGACGCTCGCTTACCTTCTTGAACGTCGCGGCCACCCCTGACCTGAACTGTTCGGCGTCGGCGCTGTCTCGCCGTTCGGCTTCCGCTCGCACCCAGCGGCGGGTGGCGGGCAGGTAGTCACGGAGGCTCACGACGCACGCTCCTCTAGGTCGTATCCGGCTCGGGCGAGCGCGTCGAGCAGCAGGTCCACGCCGAGGTCGTTGTCCCGGCGGGTCAGGAACTGCCAGGACCGCAGCGCCTGGGTCAGGGCTGCGCGCGCGGACGTGACGGGCGCGGAGGCTGTGGTGGCGTTCATCGGGTGGCATCCATCGGTACGGTCGAGCGCGTGGAGGGAAACTTCTGGGCCATCGCCGCAATCGCCGCCGCGGTCGCCACCGCGGTATCAACCACCGCAGCGACGGTGCTCGCACTGTGGTGGCGCTGGGCAGACCGACCTGAGGCTGAATGGGTATTCCAGACGGGCGGGCTTGGAGGCGCGACGGACCAGCGGTTCGGTCTACAGCTCGTGAACGCGGGTGATGGCCCGGCGTACGGGCTCGCTGTCGAGCCAGTGAAGTGCCGCGCCCGACTCATCGTTGAGACCGCGAAGGGGGTCGCACCGGTGGGCAGCGTGGCTGTCCTGCGCTCGGGTGACCGAGTGCGGCTGGACGTCTTTGAAGACCCGAACGCGCCGGGTGCGGCTGATGCAAGCGTGACGCTCACTTGGACCTCACCCCCGACGCGCCGGAAGAAGCGGCGTAGCCAGAGGTTCCTCGTCTCCGAGATCGAGTTTGAGGTGCGGGACCGTGACCCTTGGACCGGGCAACGGAGATCTCGACTGCCGCGAACATGAACAGCAGCGAGGCGGCACACGCGCCCGCCGCGAGCCACGCCTGCTCGGTCCAGCCGATGGCCGCGAGGTAGGCGACCGCAGGAGTCGAGATCAGGGCGTGCGCGGCGAGGTTCGGCACGTAGATGCGGCGGAGGCTCACGACGCCGCCCGCTCGGCCTCGGGCCGCCGGTCAGCCTTGAGCGAACCGACCGACTCGACGATGCGGCGCATCCGCTCGCGGTTCGACTCGACGACCGCTGCGACGTCCGGCGACTGCACCCCGACCGCGGCGCACACGCGGTCAGCGAGCGCCTGATCGGCCGCCCACGACCTGTCGGGGAAGGTGTCGCAACTCAGGAGCGCGTCACTCCACCGGCAGTAGTCCTGCCATGCCTGCTTGTCCCGCTCGACGCGCGGACTGTGCATCCTGTTGTGGGCCGGGTCGAGCGCGCGGATCGCGTCACGCTCGATGTGCTCGGCGTTCGTGCGGCCGGGGCCGACCTCCCACACGTCGACGTGGGTCGCGTCGCGCCACCATCCGCCGGACCTCTCCCAGTCGAGCAGTCGCTGCTCGTAGTCGTAGGTCATGCCGACGTACAGCGCCTCGTCGCCGCGCCAGGCGACGTACACGTAGTGGCCGGCGTCGCGCCTCATGCCGACGCCTTGGTCAGCAGCGCGTCGATCGCCTCGCGCGGGAAGCGCCGGTGCCCGGAGGGGGTGAGGAAGTGCGGCAGCTTGCCCTCGTCCGCCCAGCGCGCCACCGTGGCGGCGTGGACACCGAACAGGGCCGCGACTTGACCCGTGGTGTAGGGGTTTATTGGTGCCATGCGAGGAACCTAGCGACTCGCTAGGTTGACTGCAAGGATGAAGCAGTAGGCATTTCGGACTATCTTTGCGCGGGATATGTTGCGCAATGCGGGGTTAGTGTCGATCATCAGGGCATGACTACTCAGCCAGCAGGTCGCCGGGTACCCCGCGACACCTTCCCCGTCCGGCTGCTCATGATCCGCAGCGAACTCGGCGATACCGTCGAGGAGATGGCTCGCCGGTGCGGCATCAAGGCCGCCACCTACTCCTCGTGGGAGCGCGGCGCGCACCCACGGGACTTCATCACGGCAGTGAGTCGGATCGCAGCCGCGACCGGATACGACCGCGACTGGCTCACGTTCGGCGGGCCGCTCGCTCCGGGAGACGGTGACGACGGCGTCCCTTTCCCCCGGTCGGGGGAGGACGCTGATGTCGTGTCACTGGTGCCCGCGGCAGGATTTGAACCTGCGGCCTTCTGCTCCGGAGGCAGACGCTCTATCCCCTGAGCTACGCGGGCCAGGGCGCAGAAACCCTAGCAATCCACCAGCCCTGGGCACTAATCGCTCGGTGTCGCGACGGCCTGGGCTCCCGGCGGCGACGGTGCTGCGATGACGACCTCGGCCGTCCTACCGGCGCTGCCGCCGGAGCTGACCCGGCTGGTCTCCAGCGCCACGGGTGCCGCCGCCCGCAGCGGCCACGGCGAACTGACGCGATGGCACCTGGTGATGGCGCTCGCCGCCGCCCGCCCCGACCTGGTCGACGGCGTGCTCGGGCGTCCGGCCGTCAGCGATGCGACGATGCGGCTCGCGGCCGTACCGCGTACGTTCGCCGACCCCCGGCCGACGCCGGACTGCGTCGCGGCCCTGGTGGCGGCGGCCGCCGGCAGCGATCCGCTGGCGGCGCTCGCCACCGCCCTGCGGTCCGGTCCGGTGGCGCCTGGAGCGCCGCTCGCGCCGCGCCCGGCACCGCCTCTCGCGCCTGCACCGTCGCTCACCGCGGTGAGCGAGCAGTACGCCGAGGTCGTGTCCCCGCCGCCCTGGCTGGTGCCGCGACCCGACGTGTGCGACGCGGTGCTGGCGGCGCTGGCGACCGGACGCGCTGCGCTGGTCGTGGGCGCTGAGGGGGCCGGGCGCACCACCTGCGCTGCACTGCTCGCCGCCCGGCTGGCGGACCCCGGCTACGGCGGGCCGCTGCAGGGGATGCCGGTCGTACGCGTCCGTACCGCCGACGTGGTGGCCGTGGAGACCGGCCCGCCGGTGCTGCGGCTGCTGCAGGAGGTCGCCGGGAGGGCCGTCGTCGTGCTGGACGACCTGGAGGTCCTGTCGGGGATCGCCGGCGCCGCGCGGCTCGACGCCGGGCTGCTGGCGGTGGTACGCAGCGCCGCGCACGAGTCCCGCCACCGGGTCGTGCTGCTGCTCGCGCGGGCGTACGAGCACGCGTTCGCGGGGCAGGAGCGCGAGCTCGTCGAGGAGTGCATGCGGGTCGAGCTGGGGCCGCTGGCGCCCGACCAGGTCGAGGCGATCGCGAGGCGGCGCACCCAGGAACTCGCCGCAACCGCCGGGGTCGCGTTCCACCCCGAGGCGGTACGGGCTGCGGTGTCGCCCCCGGGTCCGGCGGACGCGGAGGTGAACCCGGGGCTGGCCGTGCGCCGGCTGGAGCGCGCGGCGGCACTCGCCGCGCTGCGCGACGACCGCACGGTCCAGCCCTCCGACGTCGTGCCGCCGGTCAGCCGCCCGCGCTTCGACGCTGTCGCCTTCCGTGCCGCGCTGGCCCAGGCGATCGTCGGTCAGGACGCGGCACTCGACGCCGTGACCCGGCGGCTGTCGGTGACGCGCGCCGAGCTGGACCTGCGACCGCGTCGCCCCGATGGCGTGCTGATGTTCGCCGGACCGACGGGCACCGGCAAGACGTCCCTCGCCGAGGCAATCGCCCGCGCCCTGACCGGCACCGACGAGAGGCTCGTGCGCCTCGACATGAGCGAATACACCGAACCCCACACGGTCGCCAAGCTCGTCGGGTCGCCACCCGGCTACGTCGGCTCGACCGACCCGTCGTCCTGGCTCACGACCAAGATCCTCGCCCAGCCCGACGGTGTCCTGCTCCTGGACGAGATCGAGAAGGCGGACCCCGCGGTGTGGAACACCTTCCTGCAGGTCTTCGACGCCGGCCGGCTCACCGATGGGTTGGGCCGCACCGCCGACTTCTCCCGCACCGTGGTCGTGATGACCACGAACATCGGGGCGCGTGTGTTCGCGACCCAGGGCGGCGAGCGCGACCCCGCGACCGACTCCGCCGCGGTGCTCGCCGCGGTCAAGGAGCGCATGCCGCCCGAGCTGGTGAACCGTCTCGACGAGGTCCTGGTGTTCGCTCCGCTCGGGCGTGCGCAGATCCGCGAGATCGCGCGCCGCCTGCTGGCCGAGGTGACAACCCGGATGGCGCCCCGCGGCTACGCCGTCGACTACGACGAGGCCGTGCTGGACGTGCTCGTCACCGCCGGCTACGACCCGGCGTACGGCGCGCGCCCGCTGCAGCGGGCGGTGGAGCGCCTGCTGCTCTTACCGCTCGCGTCCTGCCCGCCCGGAACGTGGCGGGCCGTTCCCGAGGGCGCTGGTCTGAGGTGGGTGGCTGCTGGCTGACCGTCAGCCGCCCCCGCGCGCTGCCGCCTCCAGCCGGGCCCGGACCTCAGGGCGTCGTAGCGGCGGGACCGTGCCCGGCGCCCGGCGCCGCGGGGGCAGGGCGCCCAGCAGCGTCGCCGTCGCGGCGGCGACCTGGGCGACCGCCGCCTCGAACGGCTCCCGGGTGGTTTCCGAGACCGCCGTGACCCCGCTGACCTTGCGCACGTACTGGCGGGCGGCCGCCTCGATCTCCTCGGTCGTCGCGGCGGGCTCGAGCCCGCGCAGGACCGTGATGTTCCGGCACATGGCTCGAACCTAGGCGTCAGCGGTGGTGCCGGCAGGCCGGTTTCCGAGCCGGCGGCGCGTCGCCCGTACGCTCGCCGGATGTCCGCCGCTGCCCACCTCTCGCTTCCGCGGACCGTGGCGGCATGACGCCTGCCGAGCTGGCGTCGGTGCTCGCCGACGCTGCGCCGGCGCCCGTCGACGTGCGGCTTGCCGCCGACCCGTCGCGTGCGGACTTCGTGTGCGCCGCCGCGCTGCGTGCGCGGGTGCCGGACCGGCGCCGCTTCGCCGAGCGGCTCGCCGAGCTGCTGCTGGGGTGCGACGAGGTCGCCGAGGTGCGGGTGGCCGGTCCGGGGTTCCTGGACATCCGGGTGACCGACGCGGCGCTGGTACGGGCAGCCGACAGCTTGCTCGATCGCGCACCGGCGGTCGCGCAGGTGGGACCGGTCGGGGCATGGGCCGCGCTCGCGCGGGAGGCCGGCCCGGACGTGGCACTGCTGGTGCGTGCACTCGACCCCGGCGCCGATCCGGCGCGCGTCGACCGCGAGCGCGTCCTGCGCCGTACGCAGGACAACCCGGTGTTCCGGGTGCTGCATGCATACGCGCACGCGGCCCTGATCGAGCGCTCCCCGTCCCCGCCGGACCGCGGCGCGCAGACGGCCCGTCGTCCGGTCCGGGTACGGGTCGCCGAGGTCGCCGGCCCGGCCTGCGACACCCGGTTCCGCACGGGGCGTCGGCTGTCCGGGCTGGCGGACGCGTTCCTCGCGCTCGTCGCACGTGCGGACGCGGCACCGCTCGCCGCGCCGGTGCGTGCCGCACTGGGCCGGGACCTCGGGCGGCTCGGCATCGAGCCGCCGCACCGGATCTGAACGCCGCCCGGCGGACCCCTCGCGGGCACCGCCTCCGGTGGCGCTCGCCGTGCCCGGGAGAATGCGGGGATGCGTGCACATCCGGCCGGACCGCGACACGGTGAGCTGTTGGCGCCCCAGGGGACGCCGTCGCCGCCGGCGGATCCGGCCGCGATGCACGAGCTCGACCGGACCATCTGGTCGTCCACCACGCGACGGGCGGGCGGAGAAGGGCTGCGCTCCCAGGCGATCCAGGTGGGCGGAATCGACGTGCGCGACCTCGCCGCGCAGCACGGCACGCCGCTGTTCGTGCTCGACGAGGCGGACTTCCGGGAGCGCGCCGCGGCCATGCGTGACGCCTACGCGTCCGGCCCGCTCGACTGCGTCGTCTACTACGCCGGCAAGGCCTTCCTGTGCACGACGGTCGCCAGCTGGGTCGCCGAGGAGGGGCTCGGGCTCGACGTGTGCAGCGGCGGCGAGCTCGCCGTCGCGGTCGCCGCCGGCTTCCCCGCGGACCGGATCGCCTTCCACGGCAACAACAAGAGCGGTCCCGAGCTGCGTGCGGCGCTCGCGCACGGTGTCGGCCGGTACGTCGTCGACTCGTTCGAGGAGATCACCCGCCTGGCGGCGCTCGCCGCCGAGCAGGGCGTACGCGCCCGGGTGCTGGTGCGGGCCACGGTCGGCGTCGAGGCGCACACCCACGAGTACATCGCGACGGCGCACGAGGACCAGAAGTTCGGGTTCTCGCTCGCGAACGGTGATGCGCTCGAGGCGGTCCGCCGGGTGGTCGCGCTCGACGGGCTGGACCTCGCCGGGCTGCACTCGCACATCGGTTCGCAGATCTTCGACGCGGCCGGGTTCGAGGTGTCGGCCCACCGCCTGGTGCGGCTCGCCGTCCAGGTGCGCGAGGAGCTGGGCGTCGAGGTCGCCGAGCTGGACCTCGGTGGCGGCATGGGGATCGCGTACACGGCAGCCGACAGCCCGCTCGATGTGCGGGAGATGGCCGCGCGGCTGCAGGACATCGTGGCGAAGGAGTGCGCGGACCACGGGTTGCCGCTCCCGCGCATCTCGGTCGAGCCGGGACGGGCGATCGTCGGGCCGACCACGTTCACGCTGTACGAGGTGGGCACCGTCAAGCAGGTCGACCTCGGGGGTGGTCGCTCACGTAGGTACGTCAGCGTGGACGGGGGGATGAGCGACAACATCCGTACGGCGCTCTACGACGCCGACTACACCGTCACGCTCGCCTCGCGGGTCTCGCAGGCAGCGGCGGTTCTCTCGCGCGTCGTCGGAAAGCACTGCGAGAGCGGGGACATCGTGGTCCGCGACGCATGGCTGCCCGCCGATGTGACGGCCGGCGACCTGCTCGCTGTCGCGGCCACCGGCGCCTATTGCCGGGCCATGACGTCGAACTACAACTATCTGCCCGCACCGGCCGTCGTCGCCGTGCGGGACGGGCGCTCCACCGTGATCCTGCAGCGCGAGACGGTCGATCGGCTGCTCGCCCTCGACCCCGGCGTCACCCGCAGTCCAGGGGCGGGGTGAGCCACTCGCTGCCGTACCTTCCGGTCCGTGGGGGCGGCGTGTCGCCTCGCTGACGGACCCTCCGGTGGGGCAGCCGCATCGCCCGCGGCCGTATGGCTATTCCGGGCGATGGTGCTGCCCGATCGGCGGCTCGTCATCGGCGCGCTCGCCCGCCGTCGCCGCTGTGTCGTCCACGCCGTCATCGGTGGCGCCGCGTTCCTCGTGCACTGCCGGCCGGTCGAGTCGGGCACCGTCGTCGGTCCGGCCCTCGGGTACGTCGTGCACCACCACGGTGCGCGGCTCGGGCTCGGCGCGCATAGCGGCGAGCTCGTCGGCCGCGCGCCGGTTCTCGTCGATGGCCCGCAGGTCGCGCAGGCCCACCAGGCTCATCCGCCCGAGGGCGACACCCGCGAAGATCAGGATCACGGCACCCAGCCCGTAGAAGAACCCGATCTGCTCGGCCACCGAGCCGAGGGTCGAGGTGGACGAAGGCATCCCCGCTGCGGACGTGCCGCCGTGCCAGAGCTGGCTCAGGCTGGGACCGACCACGAACCAGGCGCCACCGGCGAGCGCAAGCACCGCGCCGGCGAGCGCGAACGCGCGCTGCGTGGACAAGAGCAGCAGCAGACCTCCGATGACGACCGCGACCGCCGGGAGGATCTCGAGCCACAGCCGACCCATGGTGTAGGTCCACGCCGAGTCGGGCGTGTAGGCGTAGCCGAAGTACGGACCGATGAACGGGACCAGCCCGCCCCAGAGTCCCAGCAGTACCAACAGCAGGCCACTCAGCGCCCCCCGGCTGCGGGCGACCCGCATGCGCTCGGCCATGGCAGGGTGTCGGTACGAGTGTCGAATCTCAGCTGCGGTAGCCATCACCGCTCCTTCGGCATACGGGGTGTCTTGGTCCAGATCGCCGGCGACGGGTCCTGCGCGTACTTCATCCAGGATGACTCGCGCTGCTCGCCGTCGCATCCGGACGGGAGGCGCCCCAGCCCGCGCGGGCGAACCGAGGGTCCGATACGGCCCGGTCCCGGCCGCGTGACAGGCTTGGGCGCGCTGCCCGCCGCGCGGTGTGCTGCAGCGCTCCCGTCGTGACGTTCGGTGAAGGATCGTGCTGATGAGCAACCCCGGTGCGCGCGTGACCGTAGCCCTGCTCGGGGGCGGCACGGTGGGCTCGCAGGTCGCGCGGCTGCTGCGTGAGACGGCCGACGACCTCTCGGCGCGGGTGGGCGCCTCGCTGGAGCTCTGCGGGGTCGCCGTACGCGACACCGGCCGGGAGCGGGCCGACATCCCCGCCGACCTGATCACCGGTGACGCCGAGGCGCTGGCCCGATCGGGGGCGGACGTGGTCGTCGAGCTCGTGGGCGGCATCGAGCCCGCGCGCACCCTCGTGCTCGCCGCGATGGAGTCCGGCAGCAGCGTCGTCACGGCCAACAAGGCACTGCTCGCGGCGGACGGCGCGGCCCTGCACGCCGCCGCGGAGAAGTACGGCGTCGACCTCTACTACGAGGCCTCGGTCGCCGGCGCGATCCCGCTGCTGCGCCCGCTGCGCGAGTCGCTCGCCGGGGACAAGGTGCGCCGCGTGCTCGGCATCGTGAACGGCACCACCAACTTCATCCTCACCCGGATGGACGAGCAGGGCACCGACTACGCCGTCGCGCTCGCCGAGGCACAGGCGCTCGGGTACGCGGAGGCCGACCCGACCGCCGACGTCGGCGGCCACGACGCGGCCGCGAAGGCGGCGATCCTCGCGGGGCTCGCGTTCCACACCCGCGTGACGATCGACGACGTCCACGTCGAGGGCGTCGAGTCGGTGACCGCCGTCGACGTCGCCGCCGCGCGCGAGATGGGGTTCGTCATCAAGCTGCTCGCCGTGGCCGAGCTGACCGCCGACGAGCGCGGCGTCGTCGTGCGGGTGCACCCGACGATGGTGCCGCGCACCCACCCGCTCGCCTCGGTACGGGACGCGTTCAACGCGGTCTTCGTCGATGCCGAGGCGGCCGGCGACGTCATGTTCTACGGCCGCGGCGCCGGGGGAGCGCCGACGGCGAGCGCGGTCCTCGGCGACGTCGTCGCGGTGGCCCGCAACCGGCGCAGCGGCAGCCGCGGGCCTGGCGAGTCGACGTACGCCGACCTGCAGGTGCGACCGGTCGCCGAGGCCATCACCCGCTACTACGTCAACCTGCACGTCACCGACAAGCCCGGCGTGCTGGCGGCCGTCGCGACGCTGTTCGCCGAGAACGGGGTCAGCATCCAGAACGTCCGCCAGGAGGGCCTGGGCGACCAGGCCAGCCTTGTCGTACGCACCCACCTCGCGCCGGACGCGGCGCTCGCGCGCACCATCGAGGCGCTGCACGGCTCGGACGTCGTGCGCGACGTGCTCGGCGTGATGCGGGTCGAGGGGGAGGCGGGCCGGTGACCGCCACCCGTACCTCCCAATGGCGTGGGGTCATCGAGGAGTACCGGAGCCGGCTGCCGGTCGGACCCGATACGCCCGTCGTGACGCTGCGCGAGGGTGGTACGCCGCTGGTGGCGGCCGGTCACCTCTCGGAGCGGACCGGGTGCGCGGTCTGGGTGAAGGTCGAGGGGCAGAACCCGACGGGGTCGTTCAAGGACCGCGGGATGACGATGGCGATCTCGAAGGCCGCCGAGGCCGGCGCCAAGGCGGTGATCTGCGCGTCGACAGGCAACACGTCCGCGAGCGCCGCCGCGTACGCCGTGAAGGCCGGGATGATCTGTGCCGTGCTGGTGCCCGACGGGAAGATCGCGCTCGGCAAGCTCGCCCAGGCGCTCGTACATGGCGCGAAACTGCTGCAGGTGCAGGGCAACTTCGACGACTGCCTCACGTTGGCCCGCAAGCTGTCCGACAGCTATCCGGTGGCCCTGGTGAACTCCGTCAACCCGGCGCGGATCGAGGGCCAGAAGACGGCCGCGTTCGAGATCGTCGACTTCCTCGGCGACGCGCCCGCGATCCACTGCCTGCCCGTCGGCAACGCCGGCAACATCACGGCCTACTGGAAGGGGTACGGCGAGTACGCCGCGGACGGCAGTGCGTCCTCCCGGCCGCGGATGTGGGGCTTCCAGGCCGCCGGTGCGGCGCCGATCGTCCGCGGCGCGCCGGTCAGCAACCCCGCCACGATCGCCACCGCGATCCGGATCGGCAACCCGGCGTCGTGGGAGCAGGCCGAGCAGGCCCGCGACGACTCCGGCGGCGCTATCGACGAGGTGACCGACCGCGAGATCCTGCAGGCCTACCGGCTGCTCGCCCAGCGCGAAGGCGTGTTCGTGGAGCCCGCCTCGGCAGCCTCGGTGGCGGGGCTGCTCAAGTTCCACGCGGCCGGGCGGCTCGATCCCGGCCAGACCGTCGTGTGCACGGTGACCGGCCACGGCCTGAAGGACCCGGACTGGGCGATCGCCGGCGCGCCCAAGCCGCTCGCCGTCGAGGTCGACGCCTACCAGGCCGCGCTGCGGCTCGGACTGGCCTGAGCCTCGCCATGGCAGCCCGCCCGGTCTTCCGCGCCGCCCCGGTACAGGTACGCGTGCCGGCGAGCAGCGCCAACGTCGGTCCCGGCTACGACAGCTTCGCGCTCGCACTGTCGCTGCACGACGACGTCATGGCGCAGGTCAAGGACGAACGCGGCGTACGGGTCGACGTGCACGGTGAGGGCGCGGAACGGCTGCCGCGGGACGCGAAGCACCTTGTCGCCAAGGCGATGCTGGCGGCGTTCGACCAGCTCGGTGGCCGTCCCCGAGGGCTGGACCTGGTGTGCGCCAACCGGATTCCGCACGGCAGGGGTCTCGGGTCCAGCGCAGCCGCGATCGTGGGCGGGATCGCGCTCGCGCGCGCGCTGGTCGTGGGTGGCGAGGAGCGGCTGCCCGACGATGCAGCGCTGCAGCTCGCGACCGACCTCGAGGGCCACCCCGACAACGTCGCCGCCGCGCTGCTCGGCGGCTTCACGGTCGCCTGGGTGCAGTCCGCTAGCGAGGGCCGTTCCCGCGCGGGCGCGCTGCGCCTGGACGTGCCGGACGGGATCGTGCCCGTGGTGTGTGTGCCGGCCAAGGAGCTGGCGACCCGCAAGGCACGGCGGCTGATCCCCGAGCAGGTGCCGCACGTCGACGCCACACGAAACGTCGCGCGCGCCGGCCTGCTCGTCGCCGCACTGGCCGCCGGCCGACGGGACCTGCTGCTGACCGCGACCGAGGACGCGCTGCACCAGCCGTACCGCCGCTCCGCCTACCCCCGGTCGGTCGACCTGGTCGAGAAGCTGCGCCGCTCGGCGATCCCCGCGACCATCAGTGGCGCCGGGCCGACCGTGCTGGCGCTGGCGGACGAGACGACGGCCGCGCAGGTCCCGGGGATGGCGGGTGCGCGGTTCACGACGCACGAACTGAGCATCGACCGCGACGGCGCAGCGGTCGTCCGGACCGACTCCCGAGCCGACGTGTGACCGACTGCGACGCGCCGGACCGACGGATGCGACCCGCAGCGCGACGGGTGCTACCATCGGACCTGCACCTGGGCCCGAGACCCCTGGACAGCCCGTCTGGTTCACGTAGGTCGGTGCCAAGCGAGACTCTCACCGGGGATTTCCTGATCGCGTCCAGAGCGCAACGCACCATTTCCGCGAATCGACGCTGCAAGCGCGCGGCGCCACACCAGGCGCTGACGTCCGCATCGTCGGAACGCTCGTACGGCTCTTCGTACCGGCGCGCAGAATCCTGTCCCGTCTCGGAAAGGTTCACTCGGTGACCGAGGCCACCCAAGACATCGCCACCGGCGACTCCGCCCCTGCCGCCCGCGGGCGACGCTCCAGCGGCTCCGGCCTGTCGGCCATGCTGCTGCCCGAGCTCAAGTCTCTCGCCTCCCAGCTCGGGATCGCCGGTGCCTCCGGCATGCGCAAGGCAGACCTGGTCGCCGCGATCGGCGCGCGCCAGAGCGGCCGGCCCGACCGGGCCGACCGGGCCGAACATGCCAATGGGACGACGACGGCCCGGCCGCGTCGGGCCACCCGAGACCAGGCCCCGGCAGCACCCGCGAGCGAAGCCGCGGCGCCCGCTGTCGACCACGTCGCTACCTCCGCCGCCGAACGGGGCGTCGAGGCAGCGGACCGCGCGTCGACCGGTCCGCAGCGCGGCGGGACCTCGTCCGCGAGCCCGCAGACCCGGACCGACAGTGGGTCGGAGCCTGCGGCCCGCGAGCACCAGGGCGGCGGCACGACCGCGGACAGCGGCACGGCGAGCGTGCAGAGCGGCCACGACCAGTCCGCGCGTCAGAAGAACGACCGCGGCCATGACGGCGGGACCGACCGGCAGCGCAACCAGAACGGCGGACGGGACTACGACGACGACGGCCAGGGCGGCCGCAGCCGCCGCAGCCGGCGCCGCGGGCGAGACCGGTACCGCGACGACCGCGGTAACCGTGGGCGCGGAAACCGTTATGAGAGCGAGCCCGAGATCGCCGAGGACGACGTCCTGACCCCGGTCGCCGGGATCCTGGACATCCTCGACAGCTACGCGTTCGTACGCACCAGCGGCTACCTGCCCGGCAGCAACGACGTCTACCTGTCGCTGTCGATGGTGCGCAAGTACGGCCTGCGCAAGGGCGACGCGATCACCGGCGTCGTCCGCCAGCCGCGCGAGGGCGAGAAGCAGCAGAAGTTCAACCCGATGGTCCGGGTCGACTCGATCAACGGCGCGGAGCCTGACAGCTCCCGTTCCCGGGTCGAGTTCACCAAGCTCACCCCGCTCTACCCGCAGGACCGGCTGCGCCTCGAGACCGACCCGGCCAACCTCGTCACCCGCGTCATCGACCTGGTGGCGCCGATCGGCAAGGGGCAGCGCGGTCTGATCGTGTCCCCGCCGAAGGCGGGCAAGACCATGGTGCTGCAGGCGATCGCGAACGCGATCACGGTCAACAACCCCGAGGTGCACCTGATGGTGGTGCTCGTCGACGAGCGCCCGGAAGAGGTCACCGACATGCAGCGCTCGGTCAAGGGGGAGGTCATCGCCTCCACCTTCGACCGGCCCGCCGAGGACCACACGACCGTCGCCGAGCTGGCGATCGAGCGCGCCAAGCGGCTGGTCGAGCTCGGGCACGACGTGGTGGTGCTGCTCGACTCGATGACCCGGCTGGGGCGCGCGTACAACCTCTCCGCGCCGGCGAGCGGGCGCATCCTGTCCGGTGGTGTGGACTCGGCGGCGCTGTACCCGCCGAAGCGGTTCTTCGGCGCGGCCCGAAACATCGAGCACGGCGGTTCGCTGACGATCCTCGCCACGGCGCTGGTCGAGACCGGCTCCCGGATGGACGAGGTGATCTTCGAGGAGTTCAAGGGCACCGGCAACATGGAGCTCAAGCTCGATCGCAAGCTCGCCGACAAGCGCATCTTCCCGGCCGTCGACATCGACGCCTCAGGAACCCGCAAGGAGGAGATCCTGCTCGCGCCCGACGAGCTGAAGATCGTGTGGAAGCTGCGGCGGGTGCTGCACGCGCTCGAGCAGCAGCAGGCGATCGAGCTGCTCCTGGGCAAGCTGCGCGAGACGCGTACCAACTACGAGTTCCTCCTGCAGGTGCAGCAGACCTCGCCGGCCGTGGGTCCCGGCGGCGACGACAGCTGACCCGCAACCTCACTTCGTCGAGCCGGTGCCGGTCGGTGCCGGCTCGACGCCTTTCGCCAGCCGCTGCGGGAGCGTCCATGCGTGGGCTGGGTCGTTCGTCCGCGGCCGTGAGCCGTTCGGCCACGATCCGTAGGCATTTGGTATAGGAACGGTCAAGAGGCTCAAGAGCCGATCGGGTGAGCCCGAAGGGGTGTTGAACGCATCATCAGCATCCCTCGGAGGGGAACCCATGTCCGCACAGTCCCGGCGCCGCACGCTGCGCGCCGTCGCCCCCGTCGCCGGTCTGCTCGCCGCCGGTCTGCTCGTCTGGCAAGGCTCCTACGCCGCCTTCAGCGCCACCACCGACAACGCCGGCAACAGTTGGGCCGCCGGAAGCGTCAAGCTAAGGAACGACGGCGCCGGTGGGTCCTTTGCGGTTTCCTCGACGCCTGCTGCATTCACGGTGGCCGCGATCAAGCCCGGCGACAGCGGAGCGAAGTGCATCGTCGTCGAGAGCACCGCTGACATCGGCAACCTGGTCAAGCTGGAGACGGCGAACGTGTCGAGCAACGCGCTCAGCGGCGCAATGACGATGAAGATCGACTTCGCCGCGGGGCAGTTTGCGAACTGTGCCTCGTTCCCGGCCTCACCCACGAACGTGTACAACAGCACGCTCTCCGGGCTTGCAGCGGCCACCAACTGGTCGAACGGACTGGGCAACTGGTCGGCGGGAACGGGGACCAAGTACGGAACCTACCGCTTCAGCTGGGCGCTCCCGGGTGGCGCAACCGCCGGGATGGGCCAGACCGCGACAGCTGACTTCATCTGGGAGCAGCAGAGCTCCTGATCAGCGCCCGCCCCGGACCCGAAGCACACCGCGCCAGCTGGCCGGCGGGTCCGGGGCTGCCCCGCTGCCATTCGTCCGATCTCGCTCCAGGAGAGGAGGACTCATGGACATCGACACCGACCCCGCGACCTGTAGTGATTCAGCGCAGCAGGCTGCGTACAGCCGGGTCCGCCTCGCCGGCGGGCTGGTCGGGCGGATGTGGCTCTGGTTCCTGGCCGGATGCCTTGTCATCACCCTCGTGCCGGTGCTGTTCGGGTGGCGCCCGTACCTGATCGAGAGTGGCTCCATGGAGCCGCGGATCCATGTCGGCGACGTCGTCATCGCCTCACCCGAGCAGGACCCGCAGGCGCTGCTCGGCCGGGTCGCGGTGTTCACCGATCCCGACCGCCCGGACCGCAACAAGACGCACCGCGTCATCGAGGCAGCGGACGACGGCAGGCTCGTGACGAAGGGCGACGCCAACCCCACGCCCGACTCCCAGCACGTCGCCGTCAGCGACGTGCACGGACTGGGCCGGCTGCTGGTGGGATTCGTCGGACTGCCTGTCGTCTGGCTGCAGAGCGGTCAGTGGCTCTGGCTGGTGCTGTTCCTGGTCAGCATCGCCCTGTCCGTCCGCTGGGTGAGCCGCGACCACGAGGACGAACAGGACGACGCGCCGGGCGATCCGCCCACAGACCGCATGCTCTCCGCGCAAGCGGCGCCGACCAGGTCCGGCCTCGACATCGCCGCCAGCCGGCCCATCCCGCTGGCGCGCGCCAGCCACCGGCACCGGTGGGCCTGGCGCATCGGGTACGCCGTCGCGCTCGCCGCCGCTCTGCTGCTGCCCACGTCCACCGCTGCCTTCAGCGCGACGACCCGCAGCACCGGCAACAGCTGGTCGGTGCCGAACTACGACTACACCAACGAGGTGAAAGCGCTCGGCCCGTACCTGTACTGGAAGCTCGACGAGACCGGCACCGGTACGACGGCCGCCACGGACAGCTCCGGCAACGGCCGGCCCGGCGAGTACAACGGAAGCATCACCAAGGGGATCACCGGTGCGCTCGTGACGGACACGCCCAACAACGCGGTCAGCCTCACCAGCGCGAACTCCTGCATCAACACGGCATCCTCCGTGGCCGCGACGACGGCACCGGCCGCGTTCACCGTCGCCGCGTGGTTCAAGGCCCCGGTCGGCTACAGCAAGGGCGGGAAGCTGATCGGGTTCGAGCGGCCGCGTACCGGTGTGGCGGCCCCCTCGGTCGGCCAGTACGACCGCATGCTCTACCTCGACGGCAACGCGCGCCTCCGGTTCGGTGTCTACAACGGCGGGTACCAGCTGATCAGCACCGCAGGCGGCTGGGACGACAACGCCTGGCACCTGGCCGTGGGGACGATGAACAGCGCCGGTATGGCGCTCTACGTGGACGGTGTGCGGGTCGGGACGAACTCGAACAACGCTGCCGAGTCCAACACGAGCGGCTGGTGGCGGGCCGGTTGCGGCAACCTGGCGGGCTGGGCCAGTGGCTGGAGCGGGCCGAACGCTCCGCCCGCCGACGCCACGCCGACGAACTACACCTTCCAGGGCGGCCTCGACGAGGCGGCCGTCTGGACCAAGGCGTTGACCGCCTCGGAGGTCGCCTTCCTCTACTTCACCCGGTGAGCCCGCCTTCGTACCGGGAATGCCTGCGCCCGCCGCATGGTTGCGGCGGTGCTGTGCGGTTTGGCCGGGCCGGTGCCCGGGTGGCAGACTGCACGACTGGTCCGGTTCACGCCGTACGTCCCGCAGCGAGCGGGTCGGCGACCCGGCGCCGATGACAAGGAGCACCGATGAAGACCGACATCCACCCCGCGTACGTCGAGACGCAGGTCACCTGCAACTGCGGCAACACGTTCACCACGCGCAGCACCGCGAAGAACGGTGCCATCCACGTCGAGGTGTGCAGTGCCTGCCACCCGTTCTACACGGGCAAGCAGAAGATCCTGGACACCGGTGGTCGCGTGGCCCGGTTCGAGAAGCGGTTCGGCAAGAAGACCACCCCCTCCTCCTGACCTTCCCCCTCCGCGCTGATGGGGGTCGCCTGGCCGCTCTCGTCGTGGTGCACCTTCCCAACCGGCCCAGGGCGAGCGAGGAGCGAGGCGTGTTCGAGGCCGTAGCCGCCCTCGTCGCGGAGCACGCCGAGCTGGAAGCGCAACTTGCCGACCCGGCAGTGCACGCCGACCAGCAGCTCGCACGCCGGCTGGGCCGCCGGTACGCCGAGCTGCGCCCGATCGTCACCACCTACGGGGAGTGGCAGCGTACGGGCGCTGACCTCGAGGCGGCCCGTGAGCTCGCCGCGGAGGACACGGCGTTCCGCGCCGAGGCCGACGAGCTCGCGTCCCGTCGCGCGGAGCTCGCCGACCGGCTCTCCGCGCTCCTCGTGCCGCGCGACCCGCTCGACGACTCCGACGTGATCCTGGAGATCAAGGCGGGGGAGGGCGGCGAGGAGTCCGCGCTCTTCGCCGGCGACCTGCTGCGCATGTACCTGCGGTACGCCGAGAGCCGGGGCTGGAAGGCCGACCTGCTCGAAGGCGAGCAGTCCGACCTCGGCGGCTACAAGGACGCCACGGTCGCGGTGAAGGCGCGCGGCCACCTCGAGCCCGGGGAGGCGCCGTACGCCCGGCTGAAGTACGAGGGCGGGGTGCACCGCGTCCAGCGGGTGCCGGCCACCGAGTCGCAGGGGCGGATCCACACGAGCGCGGCCGGGGTGCTCGTGCTGCCGGAGACCGAGGACGTCGAGGTCGAGATCGACCCGAACGACCTGCGCATCGACGTCTACCGCTCGAGCGGTCCCGGCGGGCAGAGCGTCAACACCACCGACTCGGCGGTCCGGATCACTCACCTTCCGACCGGCACCGTCGTCAGCTGCCAGAACGAGAAGAGCCAGCTGCAGAACCGCGAATCGGCGCTGCGGATCCTGCGCGCGCGGCTCACCGCGCTGGCGGAGGAGGCGGCGGCGCAGGAGGCTGCCGACGCGCGGCGCTCGCAGGTGCGCACCGTGGACCGCAGCGAACGCATCCGCACGTACAACTTCCCGGAGAACCGGATCAGCGACCACCGGGTCGGCTACAAGGCCTACAACCTCGACCAGGTGCTCGACGGCGACCTGGACGCGGTGGTGCAGGCCTGCATCGACGCGGACAGCGCCGCGCGGATCGCCGCCACGGGCGCGGACGCGTGACGCAGACCGCGCTCCGGCCGCTGCGCACCGTTCTGGTGGACGCCGAACGGCGGCTCGCGGCAGCGGGCGTGCCCAGCCCGCGTACGGATGCCGAACTGCTGCTCGCCCACCTGCTCGGCGTCCCGCGGACCCGGCTGGTGCTCTCCGACGAGGTCGAGCGTGGGCTGCTGGTGCGGTACGAGTCGCTGCTCGCACGCCGCGCCGCCCGCCAGCCCTTGCAGCATCTCGTCGGCGAGGCGCCCTTCCGGCACCTGACTCTGCAGGTCGGTCGCGGGGTCTTCGTACCCCGGCCGGAGACGGAGATCGTGGCCGAGGCAGCGCTGCGGGCGCTGGTCGGGTCGAGCGGCCGGCTCGCGGTCGATCTGTGCGCGGGGTCGGGCGCCCTCGGGCTGAGCCTCGCCACCGAGGTGCCGGGCTCGGTCGTGCACCTCGTGGAGACCGATCCCATCGCCGCACAATGGTTGCGCCGCAACGTGGAACGTACCGCCGGCGCCGTGGCGGAGGCGGGCTCGCGGGTGCAGGTGCACGTCGCCGACGCGGGACGGGTGCACCGGGGTCCGCTCGCCGCGCTGTGCGGCGCGGTCGACGTCGTCGTGTGCAACCCGCCGTACGTGCCGGACCGCGCAGTCCCGCGCGAGCCCGAGGTGCGCGACTACGACCCGCCGGTCGCCCTGTACGGCGGCGACGACGGGCTCGACGTCGTACGAGCGGTCACCGACAGCGCGGCGGCGCTGCTGCGCCCGGGCGGTTGGTTCGTCGTCGAGCACGGCGATACCCAGGGCGAGGACGCCGAGGAGGCCGGCGTGCCCCAGGTCGTACGGGAGACCGGGTGGTTCACCGAGGTGCTCGACCACCCCGACCTGGCCGGACGCGACCGGTACACCACCGCCGTACGCACCTGACGCAACTCGACGGGTCGAGCGCACTCGCGCAATGACCGGCCGACGCGGGGTTGGGGGCCGCCGCTGCGGAACAGACCAACACCAGCAAGGTGGTGTGAGTCGACCTCGTGAGGCGGGTTTTTACACGGCAGACTCCGTAGTAATGTGGCGCCAACCTACGAGGAGGCGCCCATGAGCACCCTTGTCGTCGCGTCGAGCCGCGAGGACGCGGCCGCCGTCGAGGCAGTCGAGACCCACCACGCGCAGTTGTCCGGCCAGGTCGGTGCCCTCGTCGACCGGCTCACGCTGGCCGCGGCCGCGCCGCTGGGAGCCGAACGGGACGCCCTCGTCGCGTTCGTGCGGAGCGAGGTGCTCCCGCAGGCTGAGGCCAAGGAGCGGACGATGTACGCCGCCGCACGCCGCGACCCGGCGGCCGCGCTGCTGGTCGACGCGCTGCTCGCCGACAACGCCACGCTCCGCGGGCTCGCCGACCGGATCGCCGCCGCGCCGACCGGGGTGGAGGCCGCCGGCTACGGCCGCGCGCTGCAGGTGCTGCTCGACAGCCACCTCGCCAAGGAGAACGACCTGTTGCTGCCGCTGCTCGCCGCTGACTCCGAGGTGTCGGTCGCCGCGATGCTCGAGGAACTGCGTGGAGCGGGGCAGGGCACCGGCGAGGAACCGGCCGACGCCGCGGACGCGGATCAGCCGGCCGGCGGACACAGCTGCGGCTGCGGCCACGAGCACGACCAGGCGGTGCCGGAGCTGGACGCGCGGTTCGTGCCGCACGACATCCGGCACGCGACGATCTTCGGTGCGCTTTCCGCAGTACCGGCAGGCGGTCAGATGGTGCTCGTCGCACCGCACGACCCGCTGCCGCTGCTCGCCCAGATCGAGGGACGCGAACCCGGGGTGTGGTCGGTCGGCTACCTCGAGCGCGGACCGGAGGCCTGGCGACTGCTGTTCTCGCGCACGGGAGCCTGACGCGCACGATGTGCTCGTACTGCGGGTGCCGCGAGACACCCGAGATCGGCCTGCTGATGGACCAGCACGAGCAGATCGTCAACGACGTTGGTGCCTTGCTGCGGGCGCACCGCAGCGGCGCCGGCACCGCCCAGGCGTTCGTCGTACTGTCCGAGCACCTCGCGGCGCACCTGGCGCGTGAGGAGACCGGGCTGTTCGCCGAGCTGCGTACCGACCCCGAGTTCGCGACGCACATCGCCCGGCTCTGCGACGAGCACGACGACATCGAGGTGCTGCTGTCCCGGGTACGGGACGGGGAGGGCGACGCGGTCGCCGCGCTCGTGGACCTGCTCTACCGGCACATCGACAAGGAGGACAACGGGTTGTTCCCCGCGGTCGCCGTAGCCGTCGACGGGTCGACCTGGGACGCCGTGGCGGCCCACGTGTCCGCCTGACGCGTGTCCCTGCTCGAATCGTCGTCGACTCCGCGAGTTGACGACGATTCGAGCAGGGACACGCGGGGTGTAGGTGCGTGGGAGGATCGGCGGCCGTGAGCCGCTACTTCGACTGCGCCGACCCGTCCGCCCGTGAGCAGGGACTGGCGATCGCGGTGGCCGCGGTACGGCGCGGCGAGCTGGTCGTGCTGCCGACCGACACCGTGTACGGCCTGGGCGCCGACGCCTTCAACCCCGACGCGATCGGCCGGCTGCTGATCGCGAAGGGACGCGGAAGGGACATGCCGGTGCCGGTGCTGGTCCCCTCACCGCGCACCGTCGAAGGGCTCGCCGCCGGGCTGGGGCGTACGGCGCGCGACCTCATCGAGGCGTTCTGGCCCGGCGCGCTGACCGTCGTCGTACGGGCCCAGCCCACCCTCGCCTGGGACCTCGGCGACGCGGACGGGACCGTCGCCCTACGCATGCCACTGCACCCGGTCGCAATCGAGCTGCTGCGGGAGACCGGCCCGATGGGGGTGAGCAGCGCGAACGTCACCGGCCAGCCGCCGGCGACAACCGCGCCGCAGGCCCGCGGGCAACTCGGCGACACCGTCTCGGTCTACCTCGACGGCGGACCGTGCCAGGCGCCGGTGCCCAGCACCATCGTCGACCTCACGGGCGCGACGCCCCGCGTACTGCGCACCGGCGCGTTCGACCTGGACGTGCTGCGCACCGTCGTACCCGACCTCGAGCCTCCGGGCGGCGCGGCCGGTGCCGGCGAGGAGCCGCCCGATACCGGCGCGGAGCGCAGCGACTGAGCGGCGTGCCGGGCCGTGCGCGGCGCCGCGAGTAGGCTCGCTGCGTTTGTGCATTCCTGCAGTCCCGCTCACCGCCCACGGAAGTGACACCGATGACCGAGTCCCCCGCCGTGCCCGCCTGGGGCCCCGACTTCGCGGCGCTGGAGCGCACCGACCCCGAGATCGCGCGCGTCGTCCTGGCCGAGCGGGACCGCCTCAACGCCGGGCTCCAGCTGATCGCGAGCGAGAACTTCACCTCGCCGGCCGTGCTCGCGGCGCTCGGCTCGACGCTGTCGAACAAGTACGCCGAGGGCTACCCCGGTCGCCGGTACTACGGCGGGTGCGAGGTCGTCGACGAGGCCGAGACGATCGGCATCGAGCGCGCCAAGGCGCTCTTCGGGGCGGAGCACGCGAACCTGCAGCCGCACAGCGGGGCGAGCGCGAACCAGGCGGTGTACGGCGCGTTCTGCGCGCCAGGGGACACTGTCCTCGCGATGAGCCTGCCGCACGGCGGACACCTCACCCACGGGGCCAAGGTGTCGTTCTCCGGCAAGTGGTTCGACGCGGTGCACTACGGCGTCGACGCCGAGACCGAGGACATCGACTACGACCAGGTGCGCGACCTGGCCCGCGAGCACCGGCCCAAGATGATCATCTGCGGCGGCTCGGCGATCCCGCGGCTGATCGACTTCGCCGCGTTCCGCGAGATCTGCGACGAGGTCGGCGCGATCATGTTCGTCGACGCGGCCCACTTCATCGGGCTCGTCGCCGGCAAGGCGATCCCCAGCCCGGTCCCGTACGCCGACGTCGTCACCTTCACGACGCACAAGGTGCTGCGCGGGCCGCGGGGCGGGATGCTCGTGAGCAAGGCCGAGCACGCCGCCGCCCTGGACAAGGCGGTCTTCCCGATGATGCAGGGCGGGCCGCTGATGCACGCCGTGGCGGCGAAGGCGGTGGCCCTCAAGGAGGCCGCGACCCCCGAGTACCAGCAGTACGCGCGGCAGGTCATCTCCAACGCCCAGGCGCTCGTCGCCGAGCTCACCGCCGAGGGGATGCGTGCGGTCACCGGCGGCACCGACACCCACCTGGCGCTGCTCGACCTGCGTGGCATCGGGGTGACCGGGGCCGAGGCCGAGGCCCGTACCGGGGCCGCGCGCATCGTGCTCAACAAGAACGCGATCCCGAACGACCCGCAGCCTCCGCGGGTCGCCTCCGGCATCCGGGTCGGTACGCCGTCGGTGACGACGCAGGGCATGGACGAGGCCGACATGAAGCAGGTCGCCTCGCTGATCGTGCGGGCGGTCAAGGATGCGGACGGGTCACAGACCGCCGCCGTCGCCGCCGAGGTCGCCGAGCTGGTGGCGGGCAAGCCCGCCTACGCCACCTCCTGAGGAGCCGATGCGCGAGTACCTGCTGTGCCTCGCGGTCGCCGCGGCCGTCACCTACCTGCTGACGCCGCCGGCGCGCCGGTTCGCGCTGCGCTGGGGGGCCATGGCCGAGGTGCGCGACCGCGACGTGCACGCGACCCCGAAGCCGCGGCTGGGCGGGCTCGCGATGTTCGGCGGTCTGCTGGCGGCCTTCCTGCTGGCCTGGCAGCTACCGCGCATGAGCTCGGTGTTCGAGGGCAGCCGGGAGGCGGTCGGGCTGCTCTCGGGGTGCCTGATCCTCGTCGTGCTCGGCATGCTCGACGACAAGTGGGGCCTCGACGCCCCGACCAAGTTCGCCGGCCAGGCGCTCGCCGCCGCTGTCATGTCACTGCAGGGCGTGTCGATCCTGTGGCTGCCGATCGGCGGGACCTTCCAGCTCGACCCGCTCACCTCGACGCTGCTGACGATCCTCATCGTGGTGGTCGCCGTCAACGCGGTGAACTTCGTGGACGGCCTCGATGGGCTCGCCGCGGGGATCGTGGGCATCGGCGCGATCGCGTTCTTCGCGTACTGCTACCTGCTCTCCGTCGAGAACGGGTTCGAGCGGGCGACGCTCGCCACGCTCATCTGCGCCTGCCTGGCAGGCATGTGCCTCGGCTTCCTGCCGCACAACATCTACCCGGCGAAGGTGTTCATGGGGGACACCGGCTCGATGCTCATCGGCCTGCTGCTCGCCGCGAGCGTGATCTCCCTCTCCGGCCAGCTCGACCCCTCGGCCCTCGGCACGGCGGTGCTGCTGCCCGCGCTGCTGCCGATCCTGCTCCCGGTGGCTGTGCTCGCCGTGCCCCTGGTCGACCTGGTGCTCGCGGTCGTACGGCGCACCCGGGCTCACCGCAGCCCGTTCGCACCGGACAAGCAGCACCTGCACCACCGGTTGCTCGAGATGGGCCACAGCCAGCGCCGCGCGGTGCTGCTGATGTACGGCTGGACGGCTGTGATCGCGTTCCCGGCCGTGAGCCTGGCGTTCGTACGGCCCAGCGTCGCGTTCAGCATCCTCCTCGTCGGGTTCGCCGGGCTGGTGCTGGCGGTCCGCTGGCCCCGGTTGCGCCGGCGCTGGAGCGCGTCGGCCTGAGGGTCGCGCACCAGCCGGAGGGCGCCGTTCGTCACAGCCGCCGCCCGCGGTGTCAGGAGCGCTGCACGGTGGCCGGTAGCCTTTGCGGCGTGTCCGCGCCCGTCGTACCCGCGTCACAGGCGAACCGGGTGATCCTGCGTGCCGCTGCCGGCCCCACCGTGCTGGTCGGCGTCCTCGTCGTCGTCATCGCCGCACTCGTGCGCGGCGGCGCCGGTGCCCTCGGGGCCGCCATCGGCGCGGTGGTCGTGCTCGCGTTCTTCTCCGTGGGCCAGTACGTCCTCGGCGTCATCCTCGAGCGCAACCCGCAGACCGCGATGTCCGCCGCGCTGGTGCTCTACCTGGTCAAGGTCGGGGTGCTCATCGCGCTGATCGCCGTGCTCAAGGACGTCACCGTGTTCGACGCCCAGGTGTTCGGGCTCAGCGTGCTGGCCTGCACGCTGACCTGGACCGTCGCCGAGGTGTGGGCCGTCGGCAAGACCCGCATGCTCGTCGTGGAACCCGGGTCCGGCCCGATGGCCCCGGGCGGTGAGCAGCGGTGATGTTCGGGGTCCGCGTCGGACCCGACGCCGATCGCCCGCCGTTCCGCGCCCCGGTGTCCGGCCACCACGATCGCCGGTGGTACCGTGCCGCCGCGACGAAGACGTCCGAGGCGACGTCGGAGCCGCTGCCGGAGGGCAGGGCCACCGACGACCTGGCCTGGGTCGCCGTCAGCCACCTCGGGGCCGGGATCGCTCTCTACACCCTGCTGGGATGGCTCGTCGGAGGCTGGCTGGGCAGCCACAGCGTCGGCGCCGCCGTGGGAGCCCTGCTCGGGGCGTCCTTCGCGCTCTACCTCGTGTACGCCCGCATCGGAGCCAAGCGCTCCGGGACGACGACGCCACGACAGGACGTGTCATGACCAAGGTGTGTGCCGGTGTCGACCGGGAGGCCCGCCGTGGCCGCTGAGCACCTGATCGCCGACGGTGTCCCGCAGGGATGCCACCTGTTCCCCAGCGGGTGCGGGTTCCCCGCGCCCGGCGCCGGAATCTTCGACTTCACCCCGCTCTGGAAGTTCCAGGTCTTCGGGATCGACTTCGGCATCGGCAAGCCGATCATCCTGCTGCTCATCGCCTGCGCTGCGCTGGTGATCTTCTTCGTCGCGGCATTCCGCAACGCCAAGGTCGTGCCGGGCCGGCTGCAGAGCGTCGGCGAGTACGGGTACCTGTTCGTCCGTGACGGCATCGCGCGGGACACGATGGGCAAGGCCGGCGACGCGTTCGTACCGCTGCTGTTCGCGCTGTTCTTCCTGGTCTGGGTCGTGAACTTCCTCGGCATCGTGCCGTTCGCCCAGTTCGCCCCGACCTCGCGCTTCGCGATCCCCGTCGCCTTCGCCGCCATCGTCTACCTGCTGTGGGTCCCGGTCGGGATGATCAAGCAGGGTCCCGGCAAGTTCATGAAGATGATGACGATGCCGCCGGACGTGCCCAAGCTCATGTACGTCCTGCTCATCCCGATCGAGTTCGTCTCCAACTTCCTGGTGCGACCGTTCACCCACTCGGTGCGTCTGTTCGCCAACATGTTCGCCGGCCACCTGCTGATCGTGTCCTTCAGCGTGGCCGCGTGGTACCTGTGGTCGCCGAACATCATCGGTATCGCTGGATCGATCGCCTCCTTGCTGGTCGCGATCGTGCTCGTCCTGTTCGAGATCCTCATCCAGGCGCTGCAGGCGTACGTGTTCGCCCTGCTGACCGCCGTGTACATCAACGACGCACTGCACGCCCACTGATCCACCCCACGAACTGACCGGCGGGAAGCGCCGCCGGCCGACACAGAAGGAAGAACCATGGAGCTCCTCGCAGAGGTCACCGGCTCGCTCGGCTCGATCGGCTACGGCCTCGCCGCGATCGGCCCTGGCATCGGCATCGGCATCATCTTCGGTCAGGGCGTGCAGGCCATCGCCCGCCAGCCGGAGGCGTATGGCGTGATCCGGCAGAACATGATCCTGGGCTTCGCGCTCGCCGAGGCGCTGGCACTGATCGGCTTCGTCGTGCCGTTCGTCTTCGGCATGTGACCTGAGTCCCGCCGGACCAACGAACGCACAACGAGGCCACCAGTGAACAGTCTGAACGCACTCCTGCCGCTGCTCGCTGCCGAGGGCGGCGAGTCCGAGCCGAACGTGCTCGCCATCCCGCTCTCCGAGCTGATCATCGGGCTCGTCGCGTTCTTCGTGGTCTTCGGGCTGCTGGCCAAGCTCGCGCTGCCCGGGATCCGCAAGGCGCTCGACGAGCGGACCGCTGCGATCGAGGGCGGAATCAGCCGCGCCGAGAACGCGCAGGCCGAGGCCGACGCCCTCAAGGCGCAGTACCAGCAGGCGCTGGCGGACGCGCGTCACGAGGCAGCGGCGATCCGGGCGCAGGCGCAGGCCGACAAGACCGCGATCCTGGAGGAGGCCCGCCGGGAGGCGGCGGAAGCGGCCGCCGGCATCCGGGCTCGGGCCGAGGCGACGATCGAGGCGGAGCGGGCGACGACCGTGGCTGCGCTCCAGCGCCACGTCGGCGACCTGGCGGTGCAGCTCGCCGGCAAGGTCGTCGGCGAACAGCTCTCCGATGACGAGCGGGCGCGGGCGACGGTGGACCGGTTCCTCGCCGACCTGGAGGAGCAGGCCGCTGCGACCGGGGTGGCGCGCTGATGATCGGCGCCAGTCGGGACTCCTTGGCGGGGCTGCAGGAATCACTGCAGTCCTTCCCGCCGGGCGACCTCTCCTCGCTCTCGGGCGACCTGTTCTCCGTCGCGGCACTGCTCGCGACGGAGAAGTCGCTGCGCAGCGTGCTCAGCGACTCCGGCGTCCCGGCGCCGGCACGCCGCGCGATCGTCGCGGACGTGCTCGGTTCGCGCGTCGCACCGAGCTCGCTCGGCACGCTCGAGGAGGTCGCGGCCGCTCGGTGGTCGGAGGACGCCGACCTGGTGACCGCGCTCGAGACGCTCGCGGTGGGCGCCGCGCTGCTCGAGGCGGCGAACGGCGGCGAGCTGGACCGCGTCGAGGACGAGCTGTTCCGGTTCGGTCGCGCGATCGAGTCGTCTCCGCAGCTGCAGCTCGCCCTGACCGATCCCGCGCTGACCGCCGAGCGCAAGGCCGCCCTGGTCACCGACCTGGTCGGGAACCAGGCCAGCGAGGTCACCACGAACCTGCTCGCCCACACCGCCGGTCACCTGCGCGGCCGGGCACCGGTCGCCGCGGTGGCCGAACTGTCGGCGCTCGCTGCAGCGCAGCGCGGACGGCTGCTCGCCGTGGTGCGTAGCGTCGTCGCACTGACCGACGAGCAGCAGCGGCGGCTGACCGCCGCACTCGACCGGATCACCGGTCGGCAGGTGCGGCTGCAGATCGAGGTGACCCCCGACGTCGTCGGTGGCATCGTGGTCCAGGTCGGCGACGAGGTGATCGACGGCAGCGTCGCGACCCGGCTCGAGCAAGCCCGGCGGGTGCTGTCGGCGTAGGACGACCACGCGTAAGAACCGAATCAGCGAGAAGCGACAATGGAGCGCAGGTGCCGCAGCGGCGCCGAGCACCGTGGACCGGCGAAGGCCAGAGAAGGACCGAGATGACCGAGCTGACGATCCGCCCGGAGGACATCCGCGCGGCGATCGAGCGCAACGTCGAGTCGTACGATCCGTCGACCACCCGCGAGGAGGTCGGCATCGTCACCGAGACCGGTGACGGCATCGCGCGGGTCGAGGGCCTGCACTCGGCCATGACCAACGAGCTGCTCCAGCTCGAGGGCGGTCTGCTGGGCCTGGCGCTGAACCTGGACGTGCGCGAGATCGGCGTCGTGCTCCTCGGCGACGGGTCCGCCATCGAGGAGGGCCAGCGCGTCACGCGGACCGGGGAGATCCTCTCGGTGCCGGTCGGCGACGGTTACCTCGGCCGGGTCGTCGACCCGCTGGGCAACCCAATCGACGGCCGCGGGCCGATCGAGTCGGAGGGCCGCCGGGCGCTCGAGCTGCAGGCGCCGTCGGTCGTGCAGCGCCAGCCCGTCAAGGAGGCGATGCAGACCGGCATCAAGGCGATCGACGCCATGACGGCCATCGGTCGCGGCCAGCGGCAGTTGATCATCGGCGACCGGCAGACCGGGAAGACCGCGGTCTGCGTCGACACGATCATCAACCAGAAGCAGAACTGGGAGTCCGGCGACCCCAAGAAGCAGGTCAAGTGCGTCTACGTGGCGGTCGGGCAGAAGGGCTCGACGATCGCGTCGGTCAAGGACGCGCTCGAGCAGCACGGCGCGATGGAGTACACCACCATCGTCGCGGCGCCCGCCTCCGACCCGGCCGGCTTCAAGTACCTCGCGCCGTACACCGGTTCGGCGATCGGCCAGCACTGGATGTACCAGGGCCAGCACGTGCTCATCGTCTTCGACGACCTCTCCAAGCAGGCCGAGGCGTACCGGGCGGTCTCCTTGCTGCTGCGCCGCCCGCCGGGCCGTGAGGCGTACCCCGGCGACGTCTTCTACCTGCACAGCCGCCTGCTCGAGCGGTGCGCCAAGCTCTCCGACGAGCTGGGCGGCGGCTCGATGACCGGCCTGCCGATCATCGAGACCAAGGCGAACGACGTGTCGGCGTACATCCCGACCAACGTCATCTCCATCACCGACGGGCAGTGCTTCCTGGAGTCGGACCTGTTCAACTCCGGAGTACGTCCGGCGATCAACGTCGGCATCTCGGTGTCCCGCGTCGGCGGATCGGCCCAGCCCAAGGCGATGCGCAAGGTCGCGGGGCGGCTGCGCCTGGACCTGGCGCAGTACCGCGAGCTGGAGGCGTTCGCCGCATTCGGCTCCGACCTGGACGCGGCGTCCAAGGCGCAGCTGGCCCGCGGTGCCGTGCTTGTGGAACTGCTCAAGCAGCCGCAGTACACCCCGTTCCCGATGGAGGACGAGGTCGTGTCGATCTGGGCCGGTACGACCGGCAAGCTCGACCTGGTGCCGGCAGCCGAGATCGCCCGCTTCGAGCGCGAGTTCCTCGACTCGCTGCGTCGGGACGACAGCGGCATCCTGGACTCCATCCGCAACACCGGCGACCTGTCCGACGAGACCGTCGCGTTGCTGGAGAAGGCGATCGCCGACTTCACCGCCGGGTTCGTGACCAGCGCGGGCGACACGCTGCTCCACGAGGCACCGGCGGAGGCGCTCGACGAGGAAGAGGTCGACCACGCCACGATCACCCGGGTCAAGCGGTAGGCGCTGTCGATGGGTGCACAGCAGCGGGTCTACCGGCGCAAGATCAGGTCGGTCCAGGCGACGAAGAAGATCACCAAGGCGATGGAGCTGATCGCCTCGTCGCGGATCATCAAGGCGCAGCAACGCGTCGCGGCGGCCCTGCCTTACTCCCGTGAGCTGAGCAGGGCGCTCTCGGCGGCGGCGAGCCACACCACCGGGGGGCACCCGCTGATCGACACGACCCAGCGCCAGCGGCAGCGCGCCGCGGTCCTGGTCGTCACCTCGGACCGGGGGCTGGCCGGCGGCTACAGCTCGAATGCGATCAAGGAGGCCGAGCAGCTCGGCAGCCTGCTGCGTGAGCAGGGCCTGGAGGTGCTGCCCTACCTGGTCGGACGCAAGGCGGTGAACTACTACCGCTTCCGGGGGCGCAAGATCGAACAGGACTGGACCGGGATCTCCGAGCAGCCCTCGCACCTCGACGCGCGGGACATCGCCGAGGTGTTGCTCTCGCGCTACCTGCTCGCCACCGAGGAGGGCGGGGTCGACGAGATCCACATCGTCTACACCCACTTCCAGAACATGGTCGTACAGACGCCCATGGTGCGCCGGATCATGCCCATCGAGGTCGTCGAGCAGACGGCGGAGGAAGCGGTCGCGGCGGGGGAGGGGCCGTTCCCGCTCTACGAGTTCGAGCCCTCACCCGAGGCCGTGCTCGACGCGCTGCTACCCAAGTACGTCGAGAACCTCATCTACACTGCGCTGCTGCTGTCGGCCGCGTCCGAGCTCGCCGCCCGGCGGCGCGCCTGCAAGGCGGCGACCGACAACGCGGACGAGCTCATCAAGACCTACACCCGGCAGGCCAACCAGGCCCGTCAGGCAGAGATCACCCAAGAGATCAGCGAGATCGTCGGCGGCGCGGACGCGCTTGCTTCGGCGTCCTAGGAGACTGGCACCCCATGACTGCAACGACGGCTGCAACGACCGAGACGACGACCGGCGTCGGGCGGGTCGCCCGCGTCACCGGACCGGTGGTGGACGTGGAGTTCCCCGCCGAGCAGATGCCGGAGCTCTACAACGCGCTGCACGTCGACGTGAGCTTCGGCGACGGCGACTCGCGGACGCTGACCCTCGAGGTCGCCCAGCACATCGGCGACAACATGGTCCGCGCGATCTCCATGCAGCCGACCGACGGCCTGGTGCGGGGCGTCGATGTGCGCGACACCGGAGACTCGATCACGGTGCCGGTCGGGGACGTGACGAAGGGCCACGTCTGGAACACCCTCGGGCAGCCGCTCGACGTGCCCGAGGCATCGCTGGAGATCACCGAGCGGTGGGGCATCCACCGTCCCGCGCCCGCGTTCGACCAGCTCGAGTCCAAGACCGAGGTGTTCGTCAGCGGCATCAAGGTCATCGACCTGCTCACCCCGTACGTCCGCGGCGGCAAGATCGGCCTGTTCGGCGGTGCCGGCGTCGGCAAGACCGTGCTCATCCAGGAGATGATCCACCGCGTCGCCGAGAACTTCGGCGGGGTGTCGGTGTTCGCGGGCGTCGGCGAGCGGACGCGCGAGGGCAACGACCTGTTCGGTGAGATGACCGAGTCGGGCGTCATCGACAAGACCGCGCTGGTGTTCGGGCAGATGGACGAGCCGCCGGGCACCCGGCTGCGGGTCGCGCTGTCCGCACTCACCATGGCGGAGTACTTCCGTGACGTGCAGAAGCAGGACGTGCTGCTGTTCATCGACAACATCTTCCGGTTCACCCAGGCTGGTTCGGAGGTCTCGACGCTGCTGGGCCGGATGCCCTCGGCCGTCGGCTACCAGCCGACGCTCGCCGACGAGATGGGCCAGCTGCAGGAGCGGATCACCTCCACCCGCGGCCACTCGATCACCTCCCTGCAGGCGATCTACGTGCCCGCGGACGACCTGACCGACCCGGCGCCTGCGACGACGTTCGCCCACCTCGACGCGACGACGGTGCTCTCGCGTCCGATCTCGGAGAAGGGCATCTACCCGGCGGTCGACCCGCTCGACTCGACCTCCCGCATCCTCGCCCCGCAGTACGTCGGCGAGGAGCACTACGAGGTCGCGCAGCGGGTGAAGAACATCCTGCAGCGGTACAAGGACCTGCAGGACATCATCGCGATCCTCGGTATCGACGAGCTCGGCGAGGAGGACAAGGTCCTCGTCGGCCGCGCCCGGCGCATCGAGCGGTTCCTCTCGCAGAACATGTTCGTGGCCGAGGCGTTCACCGGTCAGCCCGGGGTGTTCGTCCCGGTCGAGGAGACGATCGCGTCGTTCAAGGCGCTCACCGACGGCGAGTACGACCACCTGCCCGAGCAGGCGTTCTTCATGTGCGGCGGCATCGAGGACGTCGAGGCGAACGCGAAGAAGCTGGCCGGCTGACCATGGCGGAGCTGAACGTGTCCATCGTCGCGATCGACCGCAAGCTGTGGTCGGGGACCGCGTCGATGGTCTCGGCCACGACGCTGGAGGGCGAGATCGGCATCATGCCGAGGCACGAACCGGTGCTCGCGCTGCTGGCCAACAGCCCGGTCCGCATCCACTGCACGGACGGTGACCTGATCACCGCTGCCGTGCACGGTGGGTTCTTCGCGGTCGACAGCGACAACGTGTCGATCCTGGCGGAGGCCGCCGAACTGTCGAGCGAGATCGATGTGGAACGGGCGCGCGACGCGCTCGCCCGTGCCCGCAGCGCCGGCACCGACCACCCGGAGATGGTCGCGGCCATCGCGCGCGCCGAGACGCGCCTCAAGGTCGCCACCGGCAGCGTCCCCGACTAGCCATGGGCGCCGCGGCCGCGTGGCTGCTCGTCGCGATCGCCATCGTCGTGGAGGTCGCCGGCACCGCGCTGCTGCGCGCCACCGAAGGGTTCACGCGGCTGCTGCCCTCGGTCGCGGTCGTCGCGGCGTACCTGGTCAGTTTCGCGCTGCTCGCCAAGGCCGTGACCGAGCTGCAGGTGAGCATCGTGTACGCGGTGTGGTCCGGCGTCGGCACCGCGGCGATCGCGGTGATCGGGGTGCTGTGGCTCGGCGAGCCGTTGAGCACGGCCAAGCTTGTCGGCCTCACCCTCATCGTCGCCGGGGTGGTCGTCGTCAACCTCGCTGGCGCCACCCACTGACCTTCCCCGAGGGTCGTCACGGAAAATTCAGCTGCGGGATCCGACCCGAACTGTGATCTGCGAAGGTTGACCCGGAGAAATACCAGGTGGTATCACCGGAGCATGGAACGGGTAGGGCGCGGTAAGCGCCTGCGCGAGCTGCGCAAGGCGTCAGGACTGACTCAGCGAGAGGTCGCGCATCGGTGCGGCATCAGCCAGTCGCACATCGCGGCGTACGAAGCCGGTACGCGGCCGATCTCCGCGGCCCAGGAACAGCGGATCCTTCGCACACTTCGAGACTCCCCCTCGGTCACCCTGCGACGGCACGCGGCCGGCGTGCGTGAGATCGCCACCCGGCACGGTGCCGAGCAGGTGCGGGTATTCGGTTCGGTGGCGCGCGGCGAAGACCGATTCGACAGCGACCTCGACCTACTGGTGACGCTTCGTAGCGGCACCGGTCTGTTCTCGCTGGTGGCCATGAAGGAGGAGCTGGAGGAGCTGCTCGGCTTTCCCGTCGACATCGTCTCCACAGGGGCACTGAAGGCGCGCGACGCGGGGATCCTCAAAGAGGCTGTTGCCCTGTGAGCGGCGATCCCGCGAGTCGTCCCCACACCGTCGTCGAGCAGCGGTACGGGAGGCGGACGTGCCTGTCGCTGCAGGACATTCTCGACTTTGCCAATGATGCCGCATTGCTCGTCTCGCGCGGAAGGGAAGCATACGACTCGGACCGCATGCTCGCGCTTGCGGCCGAAGCGATCGTCAATCGGATCGGGGAAGCGTCCGGCCGGGTCTCTCCGGAGCTGGTGGCGGACCATCCGGAGATACCGTTCCGGAGAGCGAAGGGCATTCGCAACTTCGTCTCGCATCGGTACGACAGGGTCGATCCTGCCGTCGTGTGGGCTGCGCTGGAGACCGACATTCCGCCGTTCGCGGCGCAGGTCCGAGGACTGCTGCAGGGATGACGCGAGCGGCGTGATCAGCCGTGGCCGGGCCGGCGCCCTCGTTCGCCCTCGATCCGATGCCTCGCGGGGCCATCATGACGGCATGGCGCTGCAGCGGCTGGGCGGGCCGGACGCCGCGAACCTCGTCTTCGAGCATGGCGCGCAGGTGCCGACGGCAGGGCTGGCAGCGAGCCTCGACGATGCCCGGCTGCTCGACGCGAACGATCCGGCAGTCGGCGGCAGCGGTCGTCCTCGCCCTCAGCCCTGAGCGACGGCGGCCACCTCGATGCCCGGCATCGTCGCGAGCAGGTCTGCCGGCAGGACCAGTTTGGAACGGCGCAGCCCGCTGCCGATGACGATGTCCCCGGCCTGCGCAGCAGCTCGCTCGTCGAGGAGGATCCGCCAGCTGGTCGGCAAGCCGACCGGGGTGATGCCGCCGTACTCCATGCCGGACTCGTCGACGGCGCGCTCCATGGGCAGGAAGGTGGCCTTGCGCACGTCGAGCAACGCCTTCACGGCGTAGTTCACGTCGGCACGCGTGCTGGCAGCGACGCACACCGCGGCGAGGCGCTCCTCGCCGGCGCGCTTGCCCACGACCAGCACGCAGTTCACCGACGCAGTCAGCTCGAGGTCGTACGCCGCGACCAGGGCGGCGGTATCGGCGAGCGCCGGATCGATCTCGACGACGCACACCTGCGTGCCGACGCGCGGGTCGCTCGCCGCCCACCGCTCGAGCGCGTCGTGGACCGGGTCGGCCAGCAGCCCCGGATGCGCCAACGCCGGTTCGGGAGCCCAGGGCAGCAGGACGGTCACCGGTTCGCGCCCGGTACCCACAGCACGTCGCCGCCGGCCGGCAGGTTCGCGGTACGGGCCAGGATGAACAGCAGGTCCGAGAGCCGGTTCAGGTAGGTCGCGGTCAACGGGTTCATGGTGTCGCGGTGCTCGGCCAGCGCCGCCCACGTCGCGCGCTCGGCACGGCGTACGACGGTGCGGGCGACGTGCAGCAGTGCGGCACCCGGAGTGCCGCCGGGCAGGACGAACGAGCGCAGCTTCTCCAACTGCGCATTGTGCTCGTCGCAGGCCGCTTCGAGCCGGTCGATGTAGTCCTGGGTGACCCGCAGCTGCGGGTACGGCGGGTCCGCCACGACCGGGGTGCACAGGTCGGCGCCGACGTCGAACAGGTCGTTCTGCACGATCGTGAGCAGCTCGCGCAGCGATTCGGACGGCTCGCCGAGCGCGAGCGCCACACCGAGCGCGCTGTTCGCCTCGTCGACGTCGGCGTACGCGATCAGCCGCAGGTCGTTCTTGTCGGTGCGGCTCATGTCGCCGAGCGCGGTCGTGCCGTCGTCGCCGGTCCGGGTGTAGATGCGGGTGAGGTTGACCACCCGCCCACTGTAGGGCGCGGCCAGGATGCGTAGCCGGGAGGCTACTCACGGGTATCCTGCCCGGCATGGAGGCGATCCGGGTGGCCGGTGGCGCCCGGCTGGCCGGTGAGGTCCGGGTCGGGGGTGCGAAGAACTCCGCCCTGAAGCTGATGGCCGCCTCGCTGCTCGCGGAGGGCACCACCGTCCTGCACGACATGCCCGAGATCCTGGACATCGACTACCAGTCCGAGCTGCTGCGCCGCCTGGGCTGCGACGTGGTGCGCGTCGGGCGGACCGTGTCGATCACCGTCCCCGCCCAGCTCGGCCACAGCGCCGGCTACGACCTGGTACGCCGGCTGCGCGCGTCCATCAACGTGCTCGGACCGCTGCTCGCGCGTTGCGGCGTGGCCGAGGTGGCGCTGCCGGGCGGGGACAACATCGGCAGCCGCGGCCTGGACATGCATGTGATGGGCCTGGAGCGGCTCGGTGCGACCGTCACCAGCGAGCACGGCTACCTGATCGCGTCGCGTGACCAGCGGCTGCGCGGCACCACCGTCTGGCTTGACTTCCCGAGCGTGGGCGCGACCGAGAACCTGCTCATGGCCGCGGTCACGGCCAAGGGCACGACCGTCATCGACAACGCCGCCCGCGAGCCGGAGATCGTCGACATCTGCACCCTGCTCACCAAGATGGGCGCCCGGATCGGCGGCATCGGGACCTCAACCCTCGAGATCGACGGCGTCGACGCGCTCGGGCCCGCCGAGCACACCACGGTGCCTGACCGCGTCGTCGTGGGCACCTGGGCGACGGCGGCGGCACTGACGCAGGGCGACGTCACGATCCGAGGCGCCCGCGCCGACCACCTCGAGATCGCGTTGGACAAGCTGGTCCGCGCCGGCGCCGACGTCGCCGAGCTGCCCGACGGGATCCGCGTGCGCGCCGCGGGACGCCCACGCGCCGTCGACATCGTCACGCTGCCGTACCCGGGATTCCCGTCGGACCTGCAGCCGCAGTTCCTGGCGCTGAACGCCATCGCCGAGGGCGCGGCGATGGTGACCGAGAACCTGTTCGAGGCGCGTTTCCGGTTCGTCAACGAGCTCGTACGCCTCGGTGCCGATGTTCGTACCGACGGCCACCACGCGATGGTGCGCGGCGTACCGAAGCTCTCCGGTGCCCCGGTCGAGGCGTCCGACATCCGGGCCGGCGCCGGCTTGATCCTGGCCGGGCTCGTCGCCGACGGCGTCACGACGCTGCACGAACCGCACCACGTCGACCGCGGCTACGAGAACTTCGTGGACGACCTGGTACGCCTCGGCGCCGACGTCGCGCGTGTGCCCGCCTACGAACTGGCCTGACCGTCACCCGGCCGTCGCGCCCCCGCGCTCGGCCCACCCCGTCCGTTGTTGATCATGAGGTCGTGCGTCCGAACTCCCGTTGATCATGACGTTGCGGGTCCGAAACCGAGTTTGAGACCTACGACGTCATGATCAACGGGAGGGGGCCGTGCCGCTGACTTGGCTCAGCGGACGCGGAGCAGGGCGCGGGCGCGTTCGCGGTCGTGCCGGAACACCATGAGGCGCGGTCCGTCGAGGGTCTGCGCCAGCGTGGCGCGGATGCCCGACGCCTCGAGCGTCTGGCGCTGCATCTCACCCTCGATGTACGTCGCCGGGTCCGACACGGCGACCAGCAGGCCGTACTCGTCCTGGTGGCCCGGACGCGGCCGCCGCGCCACCACCGAATGGCCGGTGCTGTACGTCCAGCGCAACAGCAGCACCAGGATGCCGACGAACACCAGCGACAGCGGGATCACCACGGCACCGGTCACCTCCCAAGTCTGCGCCGGTGCCGGGCGCGGTGCCACCCTCGCTACGCTGGCGAGGACCGGATCGGACGGCGAGGGAGCGACACGTGGCCGGACAGATCGCCGTCGTAGGGGCCGGGCTGATGGGTGCCGGCATCGCGCAGGTGAGCGCGCAGGCGGGGTACGACGTCGTCGTCCGGGACGTGACCGAGGCAGCGCTGCAGCGCGGTCATGACAGCATCGCGAGCTCGTTGGCCCGCTTCGTGAAGAAGGGCACGCTCGACAAGGCGGACGCCGACGCCGCGCTCGGCCGCATCACGACCACCACGGACCTGCACGCGCTCGACAGCGCCGACATCGTCGTCGAGGCGGTGTTCGAGAAGCTCGAGGTCAAGACCGAGGTGTTCGCCGAACTCGACCGGATCGCCAAGCCCGGCGCCGTCCTCGCGAGCAACACCTCCGCGCTGCCGATCACCAAGATCGCGGCAGCGACGTCCCGGCCGCAGGACGTGGTCGGCACCCACTTCTTCTCGCCGGTGCCGATGATGGCGCTCTGCGAGCTGGTACGCGGCTACAAGACCTCCGATGCCACCCTCGCGGCGGCGCGTGAGTTCGCCGAGAACGTCGGCAAGACGGTGGTCGTCGTGACGCGCGACATCGCCGGGTTCGTGACGACCCGGCTCATCTCGGCCCTCGCAGTCGAGGCGATCCGCCTCGTCGAGACGGGCGTGGCGAGCGCCGAGGAGGTCGACGCGGCGTGCCGGCTCGGGTTCGGGCACGCCATGGGTCCGCTGCAGACCATCGACCTGACCGGCGTCGACGTCATGATGAACGCCACGGACAACGTGTTCCAGGAGAGCGCGGACCCGAAGTTCGCGCCCCCCGAGCTGCTGCGCCGGATGGTCGCGGCGGGCGACCTGGGACGCAAGAGCGGCAAGGGCTTCTACGACTACCCGGACTGACCGCCACCGCGGACTGAGCCGCCCAGTGGCCGAGGTACGCCCGCTGGTTACTGTCGTGGCACGTACCGAACCGACCTGGGAGCTCCGGCGATGCGGGACAGACCCTGGCTGATGCGCACGTACGCCGGGCACAGCTCGGCGAGCGAGTCCAACGCGCTCTACCGGCGCAACCTGGAGAAGGGGCAGACCGGCCTGTCGGTCGCTTTCGACCTGCCGACCCAGACCGGGTACGACGCGGACGACCCGCTCGCCCGCGGCGAGGTCGGCAAGGTCGGTGTGCCGGTCGCGCACGTGGGGGACATGCGCGCCCTGCTCGACGGGATTCCGCTCGACCGCATGAACACCTCGATGACGATCAACGCCACGGCGATGTGGCTGCTCGCGCTGTACGCGGTCGTCGCCGAGGAGCAGGGCGTCGAGTGGCCCGCGCTGCAGGGCACCACGCAGAACGACATCGTCAAGGAGTACCTGTCCCGCGGCACGTACGCCTTCCCGCCCGCCCCCTCGATGCGGCTGGTCACCGACCTGGTCGCCTGGACCGTGCAGCACGCTCCGAAGTGGAATCCCGTCAACATCTGCAGCTACCACCTGCAGGAGGCCGGGGCCACGCCGGTGCAGGAGCTGGCGTACGCGCTGTCGACGGCGACGGCCGTGCTGGATGCCGTCCGGGATTCCGGCCAGGTGCCGCCGGACCGCTTCGGCGAGGTCGTCGCGCGGATCTCCTTCTTCGTCAACGCGGGTGTGCGGTTCGTCGAGGAGTTGTGCAAGATGCGCGCGTTCGTCGCGCTCTGGGACGAGATCACCCGTGACCGCTACGGCATCGCCGATGCCAAGCAGCGGCGCTTCCGGTACGGGGTGCAGGTGAACTCGCTCGGCCTCACCGAGGCGCAGCCGGAGAACAACGTCCAGCGCATCGTGCTCGAGATGCTCGGCGTCACCCTCTCCAAGGACGCGCGGGCGCGTGCCGTGCAACTCCCGGCGTGGAACGAGGCGCTCGGGCTGCCGCGGCCGTGGGACCAGCAGTGGTCGCTGCGGATCCAGCAGGTGCTGGCCTTCGAGAGCGACCTGCTCGAGTACGACGACCTGTTCACCGGGTCGGTCGTCGTCGAGGGCAAGGTGCGCGAGCTCGTCGAGGCGGCGCGCGAGGAGATGGCCCGGATCGAGGCGGCCGGCGGGGTCGTCGCGGCGGTCGAGAGCGGCTACCTGAAGTCCGAGCTCGTCGCCTCCCATGCGGCGCAGCGCCGCCGGGTGGAGAGCGGGGACGCCGTCGTCGTCGGGGTGAACGCATACACCACCACCGAGCCGAGCCCGCTCACCGCCGACCTCACCACAGCGGTCCAGGCGGTCGACCCGGCCGTCGAGGCGCAGGTGGTGGAGGGGCTGCGGCGCTGGCGGGCCGAGCGTGACCCCCAGGCCGTACGAAATGCCCTCGACGCGCTACGCGCAGCGGCCGGCACCGAGCAGAACCTGATGGACGCCACGCTCGAGTGCGCGCGGGCCGGCGCCACGACCGGCGAATGGGCGGGGGTGCTGCGCGAGGTGTTCGGCGAGTACCGCGCGCCGACCGGCGTGGGCACGGACGCCGGCGTCGCCCGGCCCGGGGAGTCGCTCGCCGCGCTGCGCCGGCAGGTCGCCGGCACCGGTGAGCAGCTCGGCCGGCGGTTGCGGATGCTGGTCGGCAAGCCGGGCCTCGACGGGCACAGCAACGGCGCCGAGCAGATCGCCGTACGGGCACGGGACGCGGGATTCGAGGTGATCTACCAGGGGATCCGGCTCACCCCGGAGGAGATCGTCTCCGCGGCGGTGCAGGAGGACGTCCACGTCGTGGGCCTGTCGATCCTGTCCGGCTCGCACCTCGAGCTCGTACCGCAGGTGCTGCGTGGGCTTGCCGAGGCGGGGATCGGCGAGGTTCCGGTGGTGGTCGGCGGGATCATCCCGGAGGCGGACGCCGCGGTGCTGCGCGAGGCGGGCGTGGCTGCGGTGTTCACGCCCAAGGACTACGACGCCACCGAGGTGATGAGTCGGGTCCTCGCGACGATCCGTACGGCCAACGACCTTCCCGCAGAGCCGCCCGCCTGACCCTCGTCAGGACTCGTCGCGGCGGTTCCACCGGAAGAAGACGAGCGCAAGGACGAGTGCCGCGATGCACCAGGCGCCGAGGATCAGCGCGCACCGGCCGAGCTCGTAGGAGCCGGTCACCTCGAGCGCGGCCGCCTCGGGCGGCAGGAAGGCGCTGCGCATGGCCTGCGTCAGCCACTTCAACGGGAAGATCGAGGCGAAGGTCTGCATCCAACCGGGGAGCTGGTTGAAGGCGAAGAACACGCCCGAGGTGAACTGCAGGACCAGCACGATCGGTGTGACGATCGCCGCGGCGCCCCGGCCGCGCTTCGGTACGACGGAGAACGCGAGGCCCAGCAAGGTGCACGACACCAGCCCGAGCACGCTGGCCCAGACGAAGGTGAACCACTGGCCGCCCGCCGGGACGTGGATGTCGAAGAAGATCCGCCCCACGACGATGAGGATGAAGACCTGCGCGACGTACGCGACCAGCACCATGCCGAACTTGCCGATGAAGTAGGCGAGCTTGGGCATCGGGGTGCCCTGCAACCGCTTGAGGGTGCCGTCCTCCCGCTCGAGCGGGATCGCGATCGCCAGGTTCTGGAAAGAGGTGTAGAGGATCCCGGAGGCGATCATCCCCGCGACGAAGTACTGCGCCAGCGTGATCGTCGTGGGCTCCAGCGTGGTGCTGCCGAAGACCGCCCCGAAGATCGCCAGCAGGATGACCGGGAGCAGGAAGTTGAAGACGGCGGACTCGCGGTCGCGGAAGAACTGCTTGAGCTCCACCACGACGCGCAGCCAGCCCAGCCGCCACGCGGTGGGAACCCGTGCCGGGGCTCCGGCCGGAGGGGCACCGGTCGCCGCGCTCACCGCTCGGCCTCCGCCCCGGCGGCATGGCTCGCGGCCTCGCCGATCAACGTCAGGTACGTGTCCTCGAGCGTGGGCCGCGAGACGGCGAGCTCGGGTACCTCCCCTGCGAACCGGCTGGCGAGCTGCTGCACCACGCGGGTGGGCTCGTCGGTCTCCTCGCGACGGGTGGCCCCGTTCTCGGCCCAGCTGACGACGGCGGTCCCCCGGGAGCGGCCACCGAGACCCGCCGGGACGTCACATGCCACCACCTCGCCGTCCGCGATGACCGCGAGGCGGTCCGCGAGTGCTTCGGCCTCCTCCAGGTAGTGCGTGGTGAGAAGGATCGTCGTGCCGCTCTGTTTGAGCGAGTCGATCAGCTCCCAGAAGTCGCGTCTGGCCTGGGGGTCGAAGCCGGTGGTCGGCTCGTCGAGGAAGAGCAGGTCGGGTGAGCCGATGATGCCGAGCGCCACGTCCAGCCGGCGACGCTGGCCGCCGGAGAGAGCCGACACGCGGGCCGCACGCTTCTCAGCGAGCCCGACCGCCTCGATGACCTCGTCCTCGGGGCGAGGCGTGGGGTAGTACGCGGCGAAATGGCGGACCGACTCCTGCACCGTCAGGTCGGACAGGTCGCGGACCTGCTGGAGCACGATCCCGAGCCGGGCCCGCCAGCGGGCGTCGCCGTGGGCGGGGTCCACGTCGAGCACGCGCACCTCGCCGGCGTCCCGACGGCGGTATCCCTCGAGGATCTCCACCGTCGTGGTCTTGCCGGCGCCGTTGGGGCCGAGCATCGCGAAGCACTCGCCGTACCCGACGTCGAGATCGACGCCTCGCACCGCACGGACGCTGCCGTAGGACCGTGCGAGCCCCCGGACCTCGATCGCCGCATCGGCCACCGGTGCTCCTTCCCACGTCTCACTGCACGCGCAGGACCACCAGGCTCTGCGCCCTGACCGTCGCGCGTGCGCCTGCCGAATGGTACGGCGGAGCGCCCGTCGCCGTCTGCTGGAACGTGTCGAGAACCCGGGCGTACGTCTCGCCGGGGACCTGCTCGGGCAACGCGACCGCGACGTCGTCGTCGCTGCCGTTCAAGATGATCAGGAAGGCGGCATCGTGCAGCGGGCGACCGGCGCGGTCCCGCTCGCCGAGCTCGCCGGACAGCGCCAGGACCAGCACCCGCGTCCCCGGGTCGTGCCAGGCGTCGTCCGGCATCGGGGTCGCGTCGACGGTCAACCAGGCCAGGTCCGGCGGCAGCCCGGGTGCGTCGGGACGGCCCTCGAAGAACTGGTTCTGGCGCAGCGTCGGATGGTCGCGGCGAAGGGCGACGAGGTCACGGGTGAACTGCAGCAGACCGCGCGTGTCGTCGTCGAGCTCCCAGTCGATCCAGGAGACCTCGTTGTCCTGGCAGTACGCGTTGTTGTTGCCATGTTGGGTGTTGCCGAGCTCGTCGCCCATGAGCAACATCGGCGTACCGGTCGACAGCAGCAGCGTCGCGAGCAGGTTCCGCGACGAGCGTGCGCGGGCGGCCCGCACCGGCGCGTCGGTCGTCTCGCCCTCGACTCCGTGGTTCCAGGACCGGTTGTCGTCGGTGCCGTCGCGGTTGTCCTCCTGGTTCGCCTCGTTGTGCTTGCGGTCGTAGGAGACCAGGTCGCGCAGCGTGAACCCGTCGTGGGCGGTCACATAGTTGATCGACGCTCGCGGCGAACGCGCGTGGTAGAGGTCCTGCGACCCGGTGAGCCGCCACCCCATGTCGGCGAGCACCGTCCGGTCACCGGGCGCGTCGCGCCAGAAGCTGCGGACGGTGTCGCGGTACTTGTCGTTCCACTCCGACCACGGCGGGCCGAACTCGCCGACGCGGTAGCCGCCGGGGCCGACGTCCCAGGGCTCGGCGATCAGCTTGACCGTACGCAGCACCGGGTCCTGGTGCACCGCGGCGAGGAACGGTGCGCGCGCGTCCCAGGCGAGCTCGGCGCGCGCGAGCGCTGAGGCCAGGTCGAAGCGGAACCCGTCGACGCCCATCTCGGTGACCCAGTAACGCAGCGAGTCGGTGATCAGGCGCAGTACGCCGAAGTCGCCGGCGTCGACCGTGTTGCCGCACCCGGTGGCATCGAAGTACGTCTCGCCGCCGTCGACGAGCTTGTAGTGGTTGGCATCACCCAGGCCACGGAAGCAGAGCGTCGGACCGTCCGCGCCGCCCTCGCAGGTGTGGTTGTAGACCACGTCGAGGATCACCTCGATGCCGGCAGCGTGCAGCGTGTCGACCATGGCGCGGAACTCGCTCACCTGCTCGCCACGCGTTCCGGACGAGGAGTACCCCCCGTGCGGGGCGAAGTAACCGAGCGTGTTGTACCCCCAGTAGTTCGTGAGGCCGCGGCGCACCAGCGCCGGCTCACTGACGAAGTGCTGGACCGGGAGCAGCTCGACGGCGGTGATGCCGAGGTCCACGAGGTGTTGCACCGCCGCCGGATGCGCGAGCCCGGCGTAGGTGCCGCGCACAGGTTCGGGGATCTGGGGGTGCCGGGCGGTGAAGCCCTTGACGTGCAGCTCGTACAGCACCGTCCGGCTCCAGGAGGTGCCGGGTCGCGGTGGGCGAGGTTGGTGCGAGGCATCCGCGACGACGACCGAGCGCGGCACGAGCGCGGCGGAGTCCCGTTCGTCGCGGGCGTTCCGGTCCCCGGGAGTGTGCGCGCACAGCGCGTCGCTGTAGTGCAGGGTTCCGTCGAGCGCGCGGGCGTACGGGTCGACGAGCAGCTTGGCGGGGTTGAAGCGCTGACCACGGCGGGGGTCCCAGGGACCGTGGGCGCGCAGCCCGTACCGCAGGCCCGGACCTTCGCCGGGGAAGAAGCCGTGATGGACCCCATCATGGTTGGCGAGCAGCGGGACGCGCAGCTCCTGCCCCGCCTCGTCGAACAGGCAGGCCTCCACGAGCTCGGCCTGCGGTGCCCAGACCGCCAGGTTCACACCGTCCGGCGTGACGGTGGCACCGAGCGGTGTCGCCTTGCCGGGCGGGCGCAGGTCCGGCGACTGCGCGGCGCCCAAGCCCGTAGCGCTCACCGGTGCCCTCCTGCCTCGGCCGGCGGCGCGGCTAGGCTCACCGGGTCCGCAGAGACGTTATCGGCAACGCGCAGGAGGTCCAGGTCGTGGGCGAATTCGTACGGCTCGAGGTCGACGGCGCGGTCGGCACGATCCGCCTGGACCGGCCGCCGATGAACGCGCTCTCGCTGCAGGTGCAGCGGGAGCTGCGGGACGCCGCGCGGGAGGCGGGCGAGCGCACCGACGTCCGCGCCGTCGTCGTGTACGGCGGGCCGAAGGTGTTCGCCGCGGGCGCGGACGTCAAGGAGATGGCCGGCATGTCGCATGAGCAGATGCTGTCGCAGTCAGCGACGCTGCACGACTGTTTCAACGCGGTGGCCCGGATCCCGAAGCCGACGATCGCCGCTGTCACGGGCTACGCGCTCGGCGGCGGCTGCGAGCTCGCGATGTGCGCCGACCTGCGCGTCGCGGGCGACAACGCCAAGCTGGGGCAGCCGGAGATCCTGCTCGGCATCATCCCCGGGGCTGGTGGTACGCAGCGGCTCCCGCGACTCGTCGGCCCGGCGAAGGCCAAGGACCTCATCTTCACCGGCCGGTTCGTCGACGCGCAGGAGGCACTCGACATCGGGCTCGTCGACGTGGTCACCGCCCCGGACGACGTCTACTCGGACGCTGTCGAGCTCGCCACCCGGCTCGCGGCCGGACCGATGCACGCGCTGCGCGCCGCCAAGGAGGCGATCGACACCGGCCTCGAGGTCGACCTCGACACCGGGCTGGCGTACGAGCGGGTGCAGTTCGCATCGCTTTTCGCCACCGAGGACCGCAAGACCGGCATGGAGTCGTTCGTCGAACACGGCCCCGGCAAAGCAAAGTTCCGCTGAGAACCCGCCAGACGCCCGGCCCTGCTCGCCCTCGCCTTGTCGAGCACGGCCCAGCTCCCCAGAGTGTCCCACCGAATGGTTCGTCGCACCGGCGTGTCGCGGCCGTGACGAACCATTCGGTGCGGCGACGTGGCACGCCACTACGCGGAGCGGTGTCCACAGATTTGCGTGACCGCCGTGTGCCCGGGTGCCGGACGCGGTACAACAAGCGGGACGCGGACCTGCGACCGATGGTGGAGCGCCGCGGTGGGGAGGTGGCCCATGCAGCTGAGGGGCGCCTCGGTGCTCGCGCTCGCGGTGCTGATCGTTGTCCCGCTGGCCGGTTGCAGCAGCGGGGCGGTCGCGGAGTCGCCCTCACCGGCCGGCCAGAGCCGATCGACGGTCCCCGTGACGAGCCCGCCGCCTTCGCAGAGTCCGTCGCCTGATCCGTCGGCGGCTGCTGCCGCGGAGGTGCTGCGCGTCTATGCGATCTTCATGGACGCGCGGAACAAGAGCCTCAACGATCCGCGCAAGCCACCGGACAAGAGACTCGCCTCCGTGAGCACAGGCCCCGCCAGGAACGGCGTCTTGAGTCTTGCCGTGTATTACAGGTCACGGGGAATTGCGATCAAGGGTGCTCCTGCCTCCCATCCGATCGTCGTGAAGACAAGCGGAGACCCTGTCAGTCGCGTGTGGATCGATGACTGTGTCGACTCGACGGAGTCGCCCCCGATCTTCGTTAGCACCGGTAAGTCGGCTCTCGCTCCTGGTCAGCAACGTCGGGTGAGAGTGCGCGCGGTTGCGAATTTCCGTTCTTCTTCATGGAAGATTTCTACCTGGACGCCGAACCGGGATGAGTCATGCTGAGGCGGATGATCTGCGCGGTCCTGGCCTACATTGTTGTCGCGGCTGTTTGGGCGCCTCACGCAACTGCGAGTGGGCCAGTAGAGTGCCCACCCGACGCGCTCGATTGCAATATCGAGGTGGAAACACCAGCTCAACCGGGTGCGCCAGCACCCGGTGGAGGCGGCACCCCAGGCGGTTCCAATACAACGTGTTACAACAAGAGCAGTGCGGAAGTGATCGACTGCTACGTCCCAGAATGGGGATGGTGGAGCGCGACCCATCAATGCTATTTCAAGCTCGCCGATCCGCAGCCGAGTCTTTCGGATCCCAACTATCCGGGCGGGAGAATCGGGCAGAAGCTGTATCGCGGTGTTTGCTATTGGCCGTCGCCATCACCGGGGAACGGCTGGCGGCTCATTTGGGCGTGGTTCGCCGACCCACCACCGGGTACCCCGGTGACCCCTGAGGAGTTGGCCGAGCGGGCGGTGGACTCGATGACGTTGCTCGGGCCGGACATCCACACCAGCATCCGGCCCG
>OFIS01000116.1_pt1 | contig 97771 bp, 94 predicted proteins | sample 1775071 | NCBI WGS metagenome assembly OFIS01 (sample SAMN08195774, study PRJEB24354) | sludge metagenome | isolation source: sludge from phenol fed wastewater aerobic bioreactor C | place: India: Nagpur | collected 2016-09-17 | reverse complement strand
GGCTGGTGACGATGACGCAGACGCCGCCGTCGGAAATCAGGCAGCAATCGAGCAGCCGTAGCGGCCGCACGATGGGCCGCGAATTCTGGTGCTCGTCGATGGTGATCGGCGTGCGCATCACCGCATGCTCGTTCATCGACGCATGCTTGCGGCAGGCGACCGCGACCTCGGCGAGATGCCGGCTGGTGGTGCCGTATTCATGCATGTGGCGGTCGGCGGCGATGGCGCTGTTGGCCGCCGCGCCGAGCATGCCCCACAGGCCCCAGCTCAGTTCGCCGCCGCTGGCACGGTTGAAGGTCACGCCGCCGGTCTTGGCGGTGTCGCCGAAGATGCAGGCGACCGTCGTGGCGAGACCGGCATGGATCGCCATGGCCGCCATCTGCACGAGACAGCCGCCGGTGGCGCCGCCCATGGTCATGCTGCCGGTGTAGCGGGGGTTGATGCCGACGGCCTCGCCGAAGCGAAGATAATGCAGGCTGCCTTCCGGCGACGTCGTGCCTGGCATGGTCAGAATGCCGTCGATGTCGTCCTTGCGAAGCCCGGCGTCGGCAATGGCGCACTTGAACGCGTCGATGCCGAGATCGAGCGGCGTGCGACCCTGCAACGTCCCCTGCTCTGTCGCGCCAACTCCGGCGATGGCAATCCGCCCGGCAATACTCATGTCGTCTAACGTCCCTTGAAGTCCGGCTTGCGCTTCTCGCGGAACGCCGCCCGGCCTTCGGCGCGGTCCTGCGTGTCGCGGATGATGGTGAACAAGGTGCGCTCGAGCGCCAGGCCTTGCGCCAGCGGCATGTCGAGGCCGTCGCGGATCGCCTTGCGCGTCATCTGCACCGACAGCGGCGCGTTGTCGGCGATACGCCCGGCGAGTTGCATGGCGGCGGCGGCAAGCTCACTCTGTTCGACAACCTGACTGACCAAACCCATGGCGAGCGCGTCATCGGCGCCAACGCGGTCGCCACTCAGCGCCAGGTGCATGGCACGGCCCATGCCGACGAGGCGCGCCAGCCTTTGCGTGCCGCCGCTGCCTGGCATGCTGCCGATCTTGACCTCGGTCAGCGCGAAAGTGGCGTTGCGCGCAGCGATGCGGATGTCGCACAGCAGCGCCAGCTCCAGTCCGCCGCCGAGCGCCAGACCGTTCACCGCGGCGATGACCGGCTTCGAGAGATTGAGATCGCGCACGAGCGCGCGATTGGCGCGGTCGAGCTGCGCCGCGGGTCCCGTGGCCGGCGGCGGCGCGGCGGTGAGATCGGCGCCGGCGCAGAAGGCCTTGTCGCCGGCTCCGATGAGCACGGCGACGCGCTTCGCCGGGTCGGCGTCGAAGGACAGCAACGCGGCTTCCAGCGCATCACGCATGTCGAGCGATAGCGCGTTGCGCGCCTCGGCACGGTCGAGGGTAATGAGCGAGACAAAACCGTGCGAGGCGACCGTGATGGCCATCAGCGCGCCTCCGGCAGGCCGTTGCGGAGAAGATCGCGGCCGATGGTCCAGCGATGGATTTCCGACGGGCCTTCGACGATGCGATAGGCACGCGTCACGCGAGACATGTACTCGAGCGGCAATTCCTTGCTCACACCCATGCCGCCGAACAGCTGGATGGCGCGGTCGATGACGCGGCCCACCATCTCGGGGCCTTGCACCTTGACCATCGAGCCGTCGAGCCGGATGTCGCTGTCGCCGCGGTCGACGCGGCTGGCAAGCCGGTACACCGCGAGGCGGACGGCCTCCATCTCCTGATAGCTGTCGGCGATCCAGAATTGCACCGTCTGCCGGTCGGCCAGCTTGCTGCCGAAGGTCGATCGCGAATTGGCCTGCTCGATCATCATGGTGATGCAGCGGCGCGCCAGACCCAGGCAGCGGGCGGCGATTTCGGCGCGCCGGATGCTGAGGCGGCGCTGCAGCGGCGCAAAGGCCTGCCCGACCTCGCCCAGCACTTGGCTGTCGTCGAGTTCGACGGAGTCGTAGTGAACTTCGTAAGGGTGATACTCGCCGATCATCGGGAACGAGCTCGGAACGGTCAGCCCCGGCGTGTTGCGATCGACCAGAAAGGCCGTCATGCCGCCGCGCGCCTTCTTGGCGGGATCGGTCACGGCGATGGTGATGATGAAATCGGCGTCGCGCGCGCCGCTGATGAATACCTTGGTGCCGTTCAGCACCCATTTGCCGTTGCGGCGCTCGGCTTTCATGGAAATGCCGCCGGCGTCCGAACCGGCGCCGGGCTCCGTGAGCGCCAGACAGGATTTCTTGGCGCCGCTGGCGTAAGGCAGCAGGTAGCGCTCGATCTGGTCGCCCTTGCAGCAGTCCTTCAGGAGATGCAGGTTCGGGCTGTCCGGCGGCAGCACGAACGGCGTGATCGAATATTTGAGTTGCTCGATGGCCACGATCTTGGCGAGCGCGCCGAGATTCTGCCCGCCGAATTCTTCCGGCACATCCATGCCCCAGAGGCCGATTTCGTGGGCCTCGTCCTGAAGTTTCTTCACGGTCTCGGGCGGCAGCAGCGGATTGTCGGTGAAGCCGCGTTCGGCATCGCGGCGGATCACGGTCTGCTCCAGCGGCACCAGTCGTTCGCGGGTGAAACGCGCGACCAGGTCGCGCACCATCCGGATGTCTTCGGGCAGATCGAAATTCATGGCGTCGGTCATTTGATGACCCCTTGCGCGGCGAGCGCCTCGTATCGCCCGGCGCTCAGGCCGGCCAGCGCCGGCAGTTCGTCGTTGTGCTGGCCGAGCAACGGCGCACACGTGCGATAGGCCGTCGGCGTGCGCGAGAATTTCGCGGCGATGCCGTGGTAGAGCGTGCGGCCCATGACGGGGTGATCGAGGTGCTGCCAGAAGCCGCGTGCGTTCAGGTGGCCATCGTCACGGATCAGATCGGCCGGACGGGCAACAACGCTGGCGGCGATGCCGGCGTTCTGCAGAAGACGCTCGGCGTCCTCAGCGGCGTGCGAGCGGGTCCAGGCGGCGAGCGCCTCGCCAATGTCAGAGGTGGGACCGGCGCCGAGAAGCTTTCGCAACGCTTCGAGCGGCGCGCCGGCTTTGACAGCGACAGCGCACCAACGATCATCGCCGGCGCACGGGAACGTGCCGCGCAAGGCGTAGCCATGTTTCGCCTTCCCCGGGGCGGCGACACGCCCGTTGGCGGCATAGTCCAGCACCGCATCGGGAAAGGCCGCCATGGTGGATTCGATTTGCGAAATGGAGATCTCCTGCCCCTTGCCGGAACGACGACGCCACGCCAGCGCCGCCAGCACGGCGAAGGCGGCATGCAGCGGGTTGGGCAGGTGATCGGGAAAATTCGTGCCGGTCCCGACCGGCGCGTGGCCCGGCGCGCCGCCAAGGCCGAACATGCCGGCAATTCCGGCGATACTCATGCCGTAGCCGATATAGTCGCGGTAAGGCCCCACCGCTCCGGCCATGGGCATCGATAGAAACACGATGCGCGGATTGACGGCGGCCACGTCGGCATATTCGAGGCCGAACTTCTTCATCGCCTTAGGCGAGAACGAGTTGGCCATCACATCGGCATGGCGGGCCATATCGAGGATCACCTCGCGCGCGCCCGGCGCCTTCATGTCGATCGAGACGCTTTTCTTGTTGGTGTTGCGCACGGCGAAATAGCCACTCTCCTCTAGGCTGCGCCTGCCGACCAACGGCTCGGCGCGGCGCAACTGGTCCGGCCGCGTCCGCGACTCGATCTTGATCACCTCGGCACCGAAGTCGGCGAGGATCTTGGTCGTGAACGGCCCGGCGCCGACCCAGGTGAAGTCGATGACGCGGATGCCCGTGAGAGGAGCTTGCGCGCTCATGCCATCGCCTCGTCGGCCAGCGCCATGCGGATCGCTTCGGTCTGCTCGCCCAGCCGCGGCGCGCGCAAGCCGGCGGCCCACGGCGTTTGCGACAGATGATAGGGCGCGCCGGGGCCTCTCAGTTCGGTGCCGTCGATCTCGCCGATGCGGGTGAAGAAGCCGCAGGCGTTGAGATGGGCGTCGTTGAAGACCTCGCGGCTGTCGTTGATTGGTGCGATCGCGATGTGGCGAGCCTGGCCCTGTTCGAACAACTCCTGCTTGCCGCGCGTGGCGGCGAAGGCGGTGAAGATCACGCGAAATTTCGCCTTGTTCTCGGACTTCGCCTTGAAAGCGTTGTCGAACCATTCCGGCTCACTCAGGCTGGCCGCATCCGGCACGCCGCTCTCTCGCAGCCAAGCGACGACGTCGGACCAGCCGGTGCCGAGCCCGGAGTCGGCGGCGTACAAAAGGACGTAGCCGTCCTTGCACGGATAGATACCGATGCCGGCCTGGCGTTCATCCTCGCCGAGACGCCGCCGCTCGATACCCTTCAGCGTCAGGAATTGCGGCGCGGTCTCGGTGCCGAGCGCGACAATTTCCTGCATCGAAACGTCGATGAACTGGCCCCCGCCCACCGCCTCCCGGCCGAGATAGGCGATCATGCTCATCACCGCCGCGTATTGCGCGCTGCTGTAGACGGCGAGTTCACCCTCCACCACCAGCGGGCCGCGATCGGCGTAACCGGTGAGCCACGCCATGCCGCCGGCAGCCATCGCCACCATGTCGTCGCCGGCGTCCTGTGCGCGCGGGCCGCTCTGGCCGAACGGCGTCACGCTGCACCAGACGATATCGGGATTGAGTTCGCTGACCTGCTCATACGCGATGCCATCGGCCTTTCGCGCGCTTTGCAAGCGGTCGTCGAGAACGATGTCGGCATTGCGCAGCATGCCGCGCAGCAGCGCGCGGTCGTGCTCCTCGGACAGGTCGAGCACGACGCTTTTCTTGCCGGCGCTCAGATATTGAAAATGCAGGCTGGCATTGTCGTCCCGCCTGTCGCCGAGGAATGGGCCCTCACGGCGGGCCTCGATGCCGCCTGGCGGCTCGACCATCGTGACGTCGGCCCCGAGATCGGCGAACAGCTTGCTGGCGTAACCCAGAGATTGCGTGAGATCGAGCACGCGGAGGCCCGCGAGCGCCTTGTTGTCTGTCGTGCCGCCGATCATCCGGTGCCCCCCAGCCGCATGCCGAGCAGGCTCGAGAGCTGCGCCGCAGCTTCGACCACCATGGCGCGCAGCTTGTCCTCGCGATCGTCGAAACGCCCGCTCGGACCGGTAACGGTGATGCAGTAGGCGTTGCCGTCGTGGCTGAACACGGGCGCGGCGATAGCGGTCGCACCGCGCACGCGCTCGTTATGGGTGACGGCGTAGCCCTGCTTCTTGATTTTCGCGAGCGCCTTCTTGAGACGCGCCTTGTCGACTTCGGTCGGCTTGCCTTGCGACTTGATGACCCGGTCGATCTCGGAGTCCTTCATGCGCGACAGGAACACCTTGCCCGTCGCGCCGTGCAGCAGCGGCAGGCGCGCGCCCGGCGCGACGATCGACTTGAGCGACGACTTGCTCTCCACCGCGTCGAGACAGACGCGATGATCGCCGTCGAGCATGCTGATCTCGGCGGTCTCGCCAGTCTTGGCCGCCAGCATTTCCAGATGCGGGTGCGCGATGTCGCGAATGCCCAGAGACTTCTGGGCAATGCTCGCCAGCGTCATAAGCTTGTGTGATAGCCCATAAGACTGATTTTCAAGCTGGATCAGATAGCCGGCGCCCACCAACGTCGCGAGAATGCGGAACGTGGTCGTCTTCGGCAGCGAGATAGCCTGCGAGATTTCCTGCAACGACATGCGCGGCTTTTCGTCGCTGAAACACTCCAGCACGGCCAGCGACCTTTGCAGCACCCGTATCATGCGACTTCTCCATGCGCGGCGGAGCGGCTCGTCCACTCCCGCAGAACGCCGTCGCGATCTGCGCCGGCTTCGCCGATCATCGCACCGGGTACCGGCGGTGTCAGTGTCAGGGCGTATGGCACCCCCAGAACATTCGCGAAGGCCCCGCCCGATGTCGGCATACGGCGCAGCATGCTCCGCGCGGCCAGTGTTTCATCGGCGAACACCTCGCCGAGTTCACGAATGACGATGTCGTCCGCGCCGGCGCGGCACAGCAACCATCGGCCCTTTTCATCGCGCGTCACATCGCCGGCGAAGCTGGCAGCAGGATATTGCGCGCCCTCCTCCATCAGCCACTGCAGCGCCGCGAGCATCGACACATCGACGTGGTACGCAAAGCCGGTGCGATCACGCAGCCGAAGCGCGGCGAGGATGCCGAGCACCGCGACATGACCGGACAGAAGATCGGCAATGGAGAAGCCGACCTTGCACGGCGTCGCGCCGCTGCCAACCCGTGTCATAATGCCGCTCTCGGCCTGGATCACGGTGTCGAGCGCCGCGTCCTGCGCACCGTGATGGCCATATCCGGAAATCGAGCAGTAGATGAGATGCGGATGGCGGCGCGCGAGCGCATCGACGCCGAAGCCGAGCTTGTCAAGCGCGCCGGCCTTGAGGTTCTGCACCAGCACATCGGCATGACCGAGCAGCGTATCGAGAACCGCCCGATCGCCTTCCTCGGACAGATCGAGCATCACCGACCGCTTGCCGGTGTTGTAGTGAGCGAAGTAGCCGCTGATATGGCCGGCACGCGGCGACCAGGTGCGCGACACCTCGCCGCCCGGCGGCTCGACCTTGACGACGTCGGCGCCGAGGTCGGCGAGCGAGCGGCCGGTGATCGGGCCGGCGGTGAAAGGGCCGATCTCCACGACCCGGACACCCTTGAGGGGCAGCGCCCCCGCGACTTTCGGCTGACGCGCCGGTTTGCCGGCTCGCGCCGTCGCGATAAGGCCGAAGGGAAGTGCACTGCCGCCCTCGCCCGCGCCGGCCGCGATAGCGCCGGCGGGAATGCCGCTCTTCTTCAGCAGCGCCGAAAGTTCGGTCACGCGATGCGTGCGCGTCCACGCCTCGACCAGCGCATCGACCGCGGCGATATTGGCGCGGCGCGCATTCATGTCGATGAAAGAAGGATCCGCCGCCTTGTCGGCCTGCCCCATGAGACCGAGCAGCTTCTTCCACTGCGCGTCCGAACTGGTGCAGACCATAATGAAGCCGTCGCTCGCGGCATAAGCGTTCCACGGCGCGCAGATCGAATGGCGCGCGCCCTCGCGATAGCCGGAGCCCTTGCCGGTCATCGCCTGCGCGATGAAGGTCCCCAGCAGGCTGGCATTGGTGTCCCACAGCGAGGCGTCGATATCCTGCTCCGGGCCGCCGGCCTCGACGACGCGCAGCGCCGCCAAAATAGCCGCCGCCGCATCGATGCCGGCGAAGATTTCGAGCACCGGCGCCACCACCGGCTGCGGCGGGCCGTCAGCCAGACCGCTGGTCCCCATCAGACCGCCAAGCGCCTGCATCACGATTTCCGCATCGTCCGCAGCGATCGAGGGATGCCGCAGCGCGCCGGTCGCCGAGATGAAGCAGCGCACGCCCACCGCGGGCGGCAGCCTCGCATCACGCGCACCAACGTACGCATGCGCTCCGGCGCTGGCCACGTCGCGCACGACGGTGCCGCCGAGCCGCGCCAACAGACCGGCGCAGACCGCGACCGCGTAACGGCCGTCGCCCTGCACGATCTTGATGCCGCTGAGCGCCGCTTCGGCGTCCATTGCGATCAGCTCCGAAATGCGTCGAGCCCCGTGAGTTCGCGCCCCTGAATGAGCGCGAGGATCTCATTGGTGGCGTCCGGGATCGGCAGCATGCGCACGTCGCGATACATCGCCTCGAGCTTGGCTTCGCGGCTGATGCCCATGGCGCCATGCACCTGGATCGCCAGCGAAATGGCGTCATGGCAGGCGGTGGTCGCGTAGCGCTTGGCCATCGCCGAAGTGCCGTTAGCGCGTTCGCCGCGATCGATAGCGTCGAGCGCGTAATAGCAGAGCAGACGGCTGGTGGTGATCGCGGTCTGGATGTCGGCGAGGTTTTTCTGAATCAGCTGGAAGCCACCGATGGCCTTGCCGAACTGCTTGCGCATGCCGGCATAGGAAACCGCCGCGTCGAACGCCTTCTGCGCGAGCTGTGTCGCGGCAAGACCGACCAGCGGACGGTTGCCGTTCCAGGTCAGGGTCAGCACCTTGGCGGCGTCTCCCGCCGAGCCGAGCGCGTTGTTCCTCGGCGTTTTGGTGTTGTCGAAGAAAACTTCGGCAAGATGGCCCTGGCGCAGCCCGAGCGTCGCGGTTTCCTGGGTCTTGAAGTCCGACGTACCGCGCTCGCAGACGACACGGCGCATGCGGATCGAACCGTCGGCCTGGGTTTCGCCGCAGGTGACGTTGATGGTGTCGCAGATGGAGGCGTTGGTAATCCAGGCTTTGCTGCCGTTGATTACCAGCATGTCGCCGTCTTCGCGCACACGGGTTTTGACGCCGCGCGGATCGGAGCCGATATCCGGTTCGGTGGTGCCGGTGCAGCAGATCTTTTTGCCCTCGAACAGAGGCGTGAGAATGCGCTCGCGCTGGTCCGGCGTGCTTTCGGCATAGATGCGCGCGATGGTGCACTCATGCGCCAGAAGCGAGATCGCCACCATGGCGGGCAGCTGTTCGAACATCAGGCCGTAGTTCAACATGCTCATGCCGGAGCCGCCGGCCGATTCCGGCAAGCGCGGCGCTGTCAGCCCCTGGCTCGCCAGCACGCCGTAGATGCGCAGCATCTCTTCCTTCGGCAGCGGGGTATCGGCATCGTTGCGGTCAAGCACCGGCTGGATGTCGCGTTCCACCATGCGGATGGCGGAATCGCGCACCATGGTCTGTTCGTCGGAAAGTGTGAATTGCATGTCTTGGTGTCCGATCAGGGCATTACGAAGCCGCCGTTGACGCTGAGAACCTGGCCAGTGATCCAGGACGCGTTACGGCTGGCGAGAAAAGCGATGGCGGCGCCGATATCGACCGGCTCGCCGATGCGGCGGGTGGGATACATTTTGAGGACGGTCTGCACGCGCTTGGCGTATTTCTCGTCGCCCATCTGCGCGCGCATGCCCTCCTCGCGCTCCTGGCGCAGCTCGGTGTTGGTCGCGCCCGGCGAGACGACATTGAGCGTAATCCCGTCCTTGCCGGCTTCCTGCGCCACCGACTTCACCAGCGCGATGACGCCGGCCTTGGCCGCGGCGTAATAGGACAGCCGCGCCTGGCCGATGCGCGCTGAGTCCGAAGCGAGGCAGATGATGCGGCCGTACTTGCGCGCGCTCATCCCCGGCAAAGCCGCATGAATGACGTTCATCGGCCCATACAGGCAGACATCGACCATGCGCTTCCAGTCGGCAGGGCCGGAGTCGGCGAACAGCTTGTCGTCGAGCACGGCGGCGCAATTCACCACCACCGACAGCGGGCCAAGGTCCTTCTCGACCGCAGCCATCATTGCCTTGACCTGCTCAAGATCGGTGACGTCGGCCTTGAGGCCGGCGGTCCTGGCGCCGCTGCTCGCGGCAAGCTTATGCGCCGACGCCTTGGCGGCCTCGCCATTGATATCGGCGAGCGCAACATTGCAACCGTCGGCCGCCAGCAGTTCGGCGGCGGCATAGCCGATGCCGCGCGCCCCGCCGATGATCAGAACGGTTTGACCCTTGATTCCGTAATCCACAACGACCCCTGATTGAAAAAAGCGCCGCCAACCGCGGTGCGTTAGCGCTTGGCGCGATACTGGCGGAAATTCGGCTTCCGCTTTTCCAGGAAGGCGCGGATGCCCTCCATGTTTTCCGTATTGCCGTAGATCGAGGCGAGCAGTTCGGCGGTCGGGAAATAGGAGCTGTAGAACTCCTGATCGGAGCCGGCATTGAGCGCCAGCTTGGCGATGCGCAGGCTTTGCGGGCTCTTGTCGAGAATGTCCTGGCACAAGGCATCGACGCGGGCGTCGAGTTCTTCCGGCTCGCAGACCTCGTTGACGAGACCCATGTCGAGCGCCTGCTGCGCGGTGTAAAGCCGGCAGGTGTAGACCATCTCGCGCGCCTTGCGCTCGCCGACATAGCGGGCGAGCAACTGGCAGGCGCCCCAGATCGGTATGCTGCCGACGCGGGGACCGGTCTGACCGAATTTGGAATCGCTGGAAGCGACGGAAAGATCGCAAAACAGGTGGATTTCGTTGCCGCCGCCGACGCAATAGCCGCGCACCTTGGCGATCACCGGCTTGTCGATCATGCGCATCGCGGTGGACAGCGCGATCAGGCGGCGCATATGGGTGCGACCAACCTCCGGATAGCGCTTGCTCTGATCGCCGACATCGCCGCCTGCGCAGAACGCCTTGTCGCCGGCGCCGGAAAGGACGACGACACCGACTTCCGGATCATCGGCCGCAATCGAAATCGCGCGCGTCAGTTCCTCGTAAGTCTGCGGACGCACCGCGTTACGAACCTTGGGACGATTGATGACGATATTGGCAATGCCGCCCTGCGCTGCGTACGTGATGTCGTCGAACTGAACCATTCCGTTTCCACCCGATATTGCGGTCATTTTCGCTCTGCCATGACCGGCGGTTATCGCACCGTGACGAGAAGTCTTTGGTGCACTCAGACGATCTGAACCATTGTTTTTACGCCTGTGGCATCTAGTCCACTAGACGGAACGCGTTCCACACCATAGAATTCGCTTCGACAGTTTGTCAACGCTCCCGACGATCCGACGATAGAAACGGGCATCGCGAGCAAATGCGGAGGAAACCGAGGACATGTCTTCACTTATCAAGACGGCTGCAGTGACGGTCGCACTCGCCGGCGCGCTCGTGTCGACGCATGCGGCGGCACAAAATACGATCCGGATTGGAGCGCCGCTGGAGTTGAGCGGTCGTTTCGTTGCTTACGGCGCGCAAGGAAAGCGCGGCGTTGAAATGGCCGTCGATGTTTATGGTGGAAAGATCGGCGACAAGAAGATCGAGGTTCTGTTCCGCGACGTGCAGAGCAATAACCAGGTCGCGGTGACGGCGTTCACCGAACTGACACAGCAGGAGAAGGTCGATTTTGTCATCGGCCCGATCGCGTCGGGCATCGTCGCGGCATCCGTTCCCGCTTGGCGTCAGAGCAAGCCGCTCTGGATCGTTCCCGGATCTTCCTCGACGCAGCTCGAAGAAGCGATGAAGGGAGAACCGCTGTTCTTCCACACCTATCCGTGGGCCTATCAGTATCACGAAGGCACGGCGAAGGCGCTCGCCGAAGCGATGGGCAAAGGCAAGAAGGTGGCCATCGTTTATTCGGACGGCGCCTATGGCCGCGAGCAATTGCCGTGGGCCAAGGAGTTTTACACCAAGAATGGCTTTACCGTCGTCGCGACCGAACTCGTTCGCGAAGGCGCCGCCGATCTCAATCCGGTGCTGCAGAAGATTCGCCTGACTCGCCCCGACGTGCTCGTCGGCATCGTACAGACCACCGACGGCATTCAGCTGGCCAAGCAAATCCACGTCGCCAAGCTGAACATCCCGGTGCTCGTCGGCACCGCCTACCCGCAGCTTCAGGAATGGTCACAGGCCACGGGCGAAGCTGCCGACGGCTGGATCGGCGCCACCACCTATCTGCCGGGCATGAAGCGCGCGGCAGACCCCAAGCTTGCGAAGCTGTTTCCGTCGCTGACCGACTGGGAAGCCGATTTCAAGAAGCGCTACAATCGCGAACCGGAGTTCCTCGACGTCACTAACTACACCTCGGCGATGATGCTCCTAGTCGCTATCGAGCGCGCCGGCTCGACCGACAAGGACAAGGTTGCCAAGCAACTGACTACGCTGAATATTCAGACGATGCTTGGCACCTCCAACTTCGTGCCGACTCCGGGCGGCGCCCTCCATCAGGCGTTCAACGAAATGGTCGTGTTCCAGCGTGTCGGCGAGAAGTTCGTCGCGCTGTATCCGGCCGACGCCGCGAGCGGCAAACTCAAGCTCAAGCAATAGCCCCTCATGCCGGCCTGCGACGACGTCGCAGGCCGGCCCTTCCGGGTCGACCTTTTTTCCGGAGCCGATTTTCATGTCTCTATTCTGGCAATGCCTCGTCGATTCGCTGCTGCTTGGCGGTCTCTACAGCTTGATGTCGATCGGGCTTTCGCTCGGCTTCGGCGTCACGCGCATCATTAATTTCGCGCACGGCGAGATGATCATGTTCGGCGCCTACGGCGCCTACTTCGGGTCCGTCCTTTTGGGCGTCGACCCCCTGCTTTCGCTGCCTCTGGTCGCAATTCTCGTCGCGGTCACGGCCGCCGTCGTGTTCAAGGCCCTCATCGAGAAGGTGTTGGACGCACCCCACATCAATCAGATCCTCCTGCTGTTTGGCATAAGCCTCGCGCTGCAGAACGTCGCCGCCATCCTGTGGACAGGCGACGCGCGCTCCGTCTCGACGCCCTACTCGCTGACGGCCTTCGAGTTCGAGACCCTTCTCGTTCCGCACGGCCGGGTCATCGCGTTCGCCACCGCCGTGGTCCTGATCGTCGCGCTGTTCTGCTGGCTCCGCTTCAGTGAGCTTGGCCGCGCGACCCGCGCGGTCGCCGAGAACGGCCAGGCGGCGACGCTGATGGGTATCAATGTCTCGCGGATGTACATGCTGTCATTCGGCATCAACGCCGCGCTCGGCGCAGCGACAGGCGCCATCAGCGCGTTCCTGCTGACCATCACGCCCTTCATGGGCTTCCACATGCTGATCAAGGCCTTCGCGATCGTGGTGCTGGGCGGCCTGGGCAGCGTGACCGGAACGATCCTCGGCGCCTTCGCGCTGGCCTTCGCCGAGACCTGGGTGAGCTACTACGTGCCCGAAGGCAACGGATGGGCTGAAGGCGTCGCCTTCGTCGTTCTTTTGTGCGTTCTGATCATCCGTCCGAAGGGAATTCTCGGACAAGCCGTGGCGGTGCATTGATGAAGGCCCGGATTGCTATTTTTCTGGTTCTCGGCGTCGCGGTGATCCTGCTTCCGCTGATCGCGCCGCCCGTGATGAACAACATGATCCTTCGCGTCGGCAGCCTCGTGATGCTGGCGATCAGCTGGAATCTCGCGGCCAATGCCGGACTCATCTCGCTCGGGCATTCGGCGTTCTGGGGGCTCGGCAGCTATGCGGCTCTGCTGGTGGCCAACAAGCTGGGATGGCCGTTCTTCGCGTCACTCATTCCGGCAATGATCGTCGGCGCGATATCGGCCGCGGCTATCGCCGTGATCACCGGCCGGCTCAAAGGCATCTTTTTTGCCATCTCGATGTTGGCGCTGTCGGAATGCCTGCGCGTCATCGCCGTGATGACGCCGGGCTTCACCGGCGGCGGCGCCGGCGTCTTCATCGATCAGGCGCTGCGGCCGAGCACGCAGACCGTCGCGATGGTCACGGCGTTCTGCGCCGTCGCCTGCGGGTTCATCGCGTACTGGATTTCGCTGACGCCGTTCCACTATGCCTGCCGCGCCATGCGGAACAATGAAAGCGCGGCGGAAATGCTCGGCATCAATCCTCTGCGTTTCCGAATTGCCGTGCTCAGCCTGTCCGGCGCGATGGCTTCCCTCGCGGGCGGTGTGAACATCTGGTACAGCGGCTTCCTCGACCCGATGATCGGCTTCGACCTCCACGTCACCATCCTGGCGCAAATCGCGCCGATCCTCGGCGGCATCCATACGCTGGCCGGACCGATCATCGGCGCCTTCGCCACCATCGGTCTGTCGGAGGCGACACGCATTCTGCTCGGCGAGCAAGGCGTCAGCCTCCTGGTCTATGGCCTGATCCTGGTCTTCTCCATCCTCTACATGCCGAAAGGCATTGTCGGCACCTGGAATACCTGGGTCCAGTACCGCTCCCGCGGCGCCGCCAGCGCCAAGGTCGGGACGACGAAGGCGGCTCCGCTATGACGACTTTGCTCAACGTGGAAGGCCTGCGCGCCGGCTACCAGGACTCCATCGTCCTCCAGGACATCAGCCTGTCGGTCAATCAGGGCGAGGTTGTCGCCCTGCTCGGCGCCAACGGCTCCGGCAAGACGACGACCATGCGCGCCCTCACCGGCCTGATCCGGCCGTTCGGCGGCAAGATCACCTTCGCCGGCCAGGACCTGCTCGCCGTGGAGCCGCACAAGCGCGTGGATCTCGGCATCGCGCTGTGCCCGGAAGGACGCCAGGTGTTCCCGAACATTTCGGTCGAGGAAAACCTGTTCCTCGGCTCGTTCTGCAAACGCTCCCGCCCGGATCGCAAGCAGACGCTGGACAGCGTCTACTCGCTGTTCCCGAAGCTGGCGGAACGGCGCGAGCAGAAGGCCGGGCTGATGTCCGGCGGCGAGCAACAGATGCTCGCGGTCGGCCGCGCCCTGATGAGCAAGCCGACCATGCTGCTGCTCGATGAACCATCGCTCGGCCTGTCGCCGAAGATGGTGCAGATTCTTTTCGGCGCCATCGGCCAGGTTGCCAGGAGCGGCATCAGCATTCTGCTGGTCGAGCAAAATGCACAGGCCGCCTTCGCCGTGGCGAGCCGCGGCTACGCCATCTCCATGGGCCGCGTAACAGCCAGCGGCACAATCACCGAACTGACCAAATCCGGCGCGCTGCAGAGCTCCTTCCTGGGCTCGCACCAGCCGGCCGCGACCGCGTAGCGCCGGGAGACAGCCATGCTTGAGATCGAACATGTCACCAAGCGCTTCGGCGGCCTGCTGGCGATCAACGACCTGTCGCTTACGGTGAAGAAGAACCAGCTGCTGGGTGTCATCGGCCCCAACGGCGCCGGCAAGACGACGCTCCTCAATGTGATCACCGGCTATTTCCGGCCGAGCCAGGGCAAGATCACGTTCGAAGGCGAGCGCATCGACGGCAAGGCGCCGTATGAAATCTGCCGCCTCGGCATCGCCCGCACCTTCCAGGTGGTGCAGCCCTTCCCGGAGATGAGCGTGCTCGACAACGCCATGACCGGCGCCCTGTTCTCGCGCGAGGGCATCACCATCCGCAAGGCGCGCGACCGCGCCATGGAAGCCCTCGAAATGGTGGACATCGCCCACCAGGCCGACGTGATGGCCGGTGCGCTGACGCTCGGTGCGAAGAAGAAGCTGGAGCTTGCCCGCGCGCTGGCGACGCAGCCGCGCCTCCTGCTGCTGGACGAGGTGATGGCCGGCTCGCCGCAGTCCGACATTGACGACCTGATGAAGCTCCTGCAGCGCATTCATGCCAAGGGCGTGACCATCCTGATGATCGAGCACCTGGTTCACGTCATCATTGCGCTGGCGCAACACGTCTTCGTGCTGAACTTCGGCCAGGAACTGTTCCAGGGCAACCCGGGCGACGTCATTTCGCATCCCGAGGTGATCGAATCCTATCTCGGCAAACCACTCGAAGCCCTCGCCGCCGAAAGTTGAACGTCAACGTGACGATGCGTACCGCGACGACCGACATGCCGATGGCAGCGCACATTGCCGGCGCCGGCGATGACGTCATCCTCATTCACGGCGGACGCGGTTCGCATACGCATTGGGCTCGCAACATCGGGCCGCTGGCGCGGGAACATCGCGTGATCGCGCTCGACCTGCCCGGTTTCGGCGATTCACCTGACGTATCGCGCGACATCGACGCCGACCGCTATCTGTCGCTGGTGACCGCCGGCATCCGCCACCTGATTGGCGACCGCTTCGCTTCTGTCGTCGGCTTTTCGTTCGGCGGCGCGGTGGCCGCGCATGTCGCCCGCCAGTTGGGCGACCAATGCCGCAGACTGGCGCTGCTCGGCCCCGGCGGTTTCGGCGAAGCCAAAGGCCGCGTGCTCGATCTCAAGCCGGCGCCGGAAGCGATCGAAACCGATCCGCGTTACCGCGCCGTGATCCGGCACAATCTCCTTGCGATGATGCTGCACGATTCTGCCAGCGTCAGCGAGGAAACCGTCGACATCCAGTGCCGCAACATCGCGCGGGGCCGCTTCAACAGCCTCAAGGTCAGTCTGCGGCCGACGCTGATCGGCGATATCGCGGCGATGACCTGCCCGCTGGCGATGGTGTGGGGCGCCAACGACGCCGTCGCCTATCCCAGCCCGCAGGCGCGCGCCGCCGGCTGCCAGGCCGTCCGGCCCGATCTTGAACTGACCATCGTTCCCGGTGCCGGCCACTGGGTCCAGTATGAAGCGGCGGACACGGTCAACGCGCTGCTGCTCGATTTCCTTCGCACAAATTGAACGAACCTAACGACAAAGGATCCACGACGTGACCTACAAGAACATCAAGACCAGCCGCGAGGGCGCCGCCTTCATCATCACCTTCAATCGCCCCGAGCGGCGCAACGCCATCAGCGTCGAGACCATGGACGAGTTGATCGCGGCCGGCCAGGAAGCCGATGCGATGACCGACGTGTTCGGCATCATCCTCACCGGCGGCATGGACTATTTCTCGGCCGGCGCCGACCTCAACGATGCGCTGGCGATCAAGGGCGCTGCCGACGGTCTCGCCTATTTCAAGCGCTGGCACCGGCTTTGCGATGTCTACGAAAACCTGACCAAGCCGGTGTTCGCCGCCATCGAAGGCTTCTGCATGACCGGCGGCTGCGAATTCGCCATGGCCTGCGACATCCGCATCGCGGCCGAGGATTCGACCTTCGCCATCACCAGCGCCAAGATCGGCACTGTCGCCGGCGCCGGCGGCACGCAGCGCCTCGCCCGTCTGGTCGGCCCCTCCAAGGCCATCGAGATCATGTTCTCGGCCGACCCGATCGACGCCACCGAGGCGCACCGCATCGGCCTCATCAACCGCAAGGTCGCCAAGGGCCAGGCGGTGGCCGAAGCCAAGAAGATGATCAAGGTCTACGAGAACCGCGCGCCGCTGAGCCTCGCTTTCATCAAGCGCGTCGTCTATCGCGGCCTGCAGATGGATCTCGCCTCCTCGCTCGAATTCGAGGCGTTCCTGGTCTCGACCATCTACAGCTCGCAGGACCGCAAGGAAGGCATCTCGGCGTTCCTCGAAAAGCGCCAGGCCAAGTTCCAGGGCAAATAAGACCGCGACGAAAGCGACACGACATGGCCCAATCCAAAACCGAAGCGCGCCTTCCGCTCGCCGGCGTGCGCGTGGTCGATTTCAGCCGCCTGCTGCCGGGACCCTGGTGCACCCAGATGCTGGGCGATCTCGGCGCCGAGGTCGTCAAGGTCGAGCAGCCCGGCGCGGGCGATGTCGCCCGGCACAATCCGCCGAGCTATCGCGAGAGCAGCGTCTATTTCAACAGCGTCAACCGCAACAAGCGTAGCCTGTCGCTCGACCTGTCGAAGCCGCGGGGCCGCGAGGTTGCCCATCGTCTCATCGCCCGGGCCGATATCGTCATCGAGTCGTTCCGGCGTGGCGTGCCCGCCAAGCTGGGCATCGACTATGACACGGCGCGCAAGCTGAAACCGGACATCATCTATTGTTCGATCACCGGCTTCGGCCAGACAGGCGCCTATGCCAGAATCCCCGGCCATGACCTCGTCGTCCAGGCCGCCACCGGCCTGATCGCCGCGGCCGCGAATGGCGGCACCGCCACCGTGCCGGGCTTCCAGGCCGGCGACTATGCCGCCGCCGCTTACGCGACCATCGGCATTCTTGCTGCGCTGAACCGCCGGCGCGACACCGGCATGCCCTGCTATATCGACACCTCGATGTTCGATAGCCTGTTCAGCATGTGCAACATCGTGCTGACCTCCGGCATGGCGCATATCGCCGGTAATCGCGGCGCACAGGCCATGGAAGTCTGGGGTGGCAACCCGCGCTATTCGATCTACACCGCGCAGGACGGGCGCGCTGTTGCGGTCTCGCTGCTCGAAGCGCGCATCTGGAAATCATTCTGCGACCTGATCGGCCGGCCCGACCTGGTGTCCGCCGACGAGTCCCACAGCGACCGCCACAGTAGCCACGGCGAGCGCGCCGCGATCTATCGCAAGGCGATTCAGGATTATTGCGGCTCGATGCCGCGCGACCTCCTGATAGAGAAGATGCTCGCCGCCGACATTCCCATTTCGCCTGTCAACAGCGCCGACGAGGCACTCGAGGATATCCACGTTCGTGACCGCAAGCTGATTGAATGGGTTGAGCATCCTCTCGAAGGCCGCATTCCGCAGATCGCCAATCCGCTCGGTGTCAGCGGCCTGACCGATACGCAGCGCTCCGTCGCGCCAGCGCTGGGCGCCGACAACGACGCCATCCTGAGCGAACTCGGCTTTGGTGACGCTGAGCGCGCCAGCCTGCGCAGCGACAACATCATCGGAACCTGACCGGGAGCCACTCATGTCGCGTACGCCGAACGCCGACGCCGTCAGCGCTTACATCGCCGGCACCAGCAACCGCGCGATCCCTGAGCCGGTGCTCGAGGCGGCGCGCATGTGTCTGGTCGACTGGTTCGGTGTCGCCATCGCCGCGCGCGACGAAGGTGCGGCACAGGTGGTGCGCAAGGTCGCCGAAGGACGCAACGGCGACGCCGCCGTGCTGTTCGGCGCTCCGACCGACGAGACCTACGCCGCGCTGATCAATGGCACCATGGCGCACTGTCTCGACTTCGACGACACCCATGTCGGCTCACTGGCCCATCTGAGCGGCCCCACCTGGGCGGCCGCCCTCGCCGTCGGCACAGCCCGGAAGGCCAAGCCGGCCGACATCCTGCGCGGCTTCATCACCGGCTTCGAGGTCGGCGCTCGGATCGGCGCCGACAACTTCGGTGACGCGCTCAATACGCGCAGCCTGCATTCGACCGGCTTCTGCGGCTGCTTTGCCGCCGCCGCCGCCGCCGGCGCCCTTTACGAACTCGACGCCCCGCAGGCGCTCAATGCCATCGGCGCCGCCGCTACGCAGGCTTCCGGCCTGACCGGCTCGTTCGGCACCATGAGCAAACCGTTCCACGCCGGCAAGGCCGCGTTCAATGGTGTGCTATCGGCGCAGCTCGCCAAGGCCGGCTTCGTCGCGGCGCATGACCTGATAGAGCCCGGCACGGGCCTTTCGACGGCCATGATCCAGGATCGGTCGCGGGCGATCGCGCCCATGAATTTCGCGGCCGACGACTGGGAGATCCTGCACAACACCTTCAAGCCCTATGCATCGTGTCTGCTGACGCATCCGGTGATCGACTCGGCGCGCAAGGCGCGCACACAGATCGCGGGCCGCGCCATTGGCAGCGTTCAGGTGAACGTCCATCCGATGGCGGTTCAACTCGCCGGCAATCCGGCGCCACAGACGCCCTTGCAGGGCAAGTTCAGCACCGCCTATTGCGCCGCGCTGGCGCTCGGCGGTCACATGGCCGCCGCACCGGACTTCTCTCCCGAACGCCTGAGCGACCCAGCGCTGCGCGATCTCGTCGGTCGCGTGACGCTCCATGTCGTGCCTGAGATGGAGAAAACGGCGGCCTCGATGGTCGTTACCCTGGCGGACGGCGCAACTGTCGCGACCGACACGCCCCTGGCGCTCGGCAACCCTGGCAATCCGATGAAATGGGATGACCTCCGCGCCAAATTCGTCGGTCTTGTCGGACCGGTGCTGGGCCGCGGCACGGACGTCGTGTTCGACAATTTGCGAAGTTTCGCTCGAGGGGGCGATCTCGCTGCGGTCCTCAACGAGCTCGACAAGGCGGACAACAGCGCGCGGAAAACGGCCTAGGATCTCCGGGCCTAGATCTCGGAGAAAGCGCGCCGGCCCGGCACGGGCATGTCGGCCTGCAGGATCGTTCCCGTCTCGGACTCCGTGATGTAGAGCCGCCGCCGGTCCGGTCCGCCGTAAACCACATTCGTTGTGTGCGCGCCGGCGCATGAGTTAATGCGCAGCATCGGCTCGCCGCGCGCGCTGAACAGCCAGACTACGCCCAGGCCGATATGTGCGACGACGAGGTTGCCCTGTTCGTCAATGGTGATGCCGTCGGGACCGCCGCCGCCGCTGAGCTGGATGAAGGTGCCAACCTTGGCCACCGAGCCGTCCTTCATCAGCGGCACCCGCCAGATCGCATTGGCGCGCGTGACCGCGACATAGAGGACGGTCTCGCTGGGATCGAGGACGAGCCCGTTCGGGCTCGGTACGTTGTCCAGCAGACAATCGACCTCGCCGCTGGCGCGCACGCGAAACACCCGGCCGGTCTGATCGTGCCAGCCGGTCAATCCCTGATCGGTGAAATAGATGTCGCCGTTGGAGGCGAAGGTCAGATCGTTGACCGCCTTGAGACGCTCGAGCCGCACGCGGGTCACGAAAGGCGACACCTTCCCCGTGGCCGGGTCGAGCGTCACGATGCCATGCTTGTAGTCGGCGATGAAAATCCGGCCGTCGCGATGAAACGTCAGGCCATTGGGCTCGCCGTCATATTCGGCAACCAGCGTGAACTCCCCTTTCGGGGTTACGCGGAAAACACGGCCCCAGGGAATATCGACGCAGTACAGATTGCCGTCGCGATCGAAGGCCGGCCCTTCGAGCAGAGAATGCGCCGGCAGCACGCCCGGCTGATGCCTGTGCCATTCGGAATCCGGCGCGGACTTGCGGAACTCATCCGGCAGACGCGCGAAAACGCTGGCAGTGACGGCAGGCGGCGGTGCAAACACGTCGGGTTTCCTCGATCACACAATCAGGCGCGAAAGGCGTGCCGTCACTTCATCACGGCCGGCAGCCACAATGCAATCTGCGGAAATGCGTAAAGCAGGAATGCGAAGCCGATGATGATGCCGCAATATGGCAATGACGCTTTGGCGACATCGCCAAGGGTGCGGTCCGGGACGATCGACTGGACGGCGAAAAGGTTGAGCCCCATCGGCGGCGTCAAGGCGCCGAGCTCGATGAAGACGACGAGAATGATGCCGACCCATACGCCGTCGAAGCCGAGCGTCGCCAGCGACGGATAGAGCAGCGGCACGGTCAGCAACACGATCGACAGGCCGTCGATGAACATGCCGATAATCAGATAAACGAACAGCAGCACGCAGAAAAACAGCAGCGGCGAGATCTGCAGGCCCGCCAGCCAGGCTGCAAGGCCATGGCCGATGCCGGAAGATACAATCGCGAAGTTGAGGATCTGCGCGTTGATCGTCACGAACATGATCACCGCGCTGGTCAGCACCGTGTTGCGCAACGCGCGCCAGAACCCTTCCGGCGTCATTTCGCGGTAAAGAAGCGCGAGCAGCAGCGCGAGCAGGCTGCCGAAGCCGGAGGCCTCGGTCGGCGTGACGATGCCGGTATACATGCCGCCGATCACGGCGGAGATCAGAAGGACGATCGGGAACGAGTCCCTCGCCGCGCGCATGTACTCGATCTTGCCGACCGGCTTGGCCGGCACCAGGCTCGGCTGGAACCAGACCCGCACCATGACGTAGATCGAGAACAGACCTGCGAGAAGGAGGCCCGGCACGATGCCGGCCATGAACAGATCGATGATCGATTCCTGCGTCATCGAGCCGTAGACGATGAGCGGAATGCTCGGCGGAATGAGAATGCCGAGGCAGCCGCCCGCCGTCAGTGTGCCGAGCGTCAAGGTGTCGGAATAGCCGTGCGAGCGCATCTCGCGCGTCGCCACCGTGCCGACCGTCAGCGCCGTGGCGACGGAAGATCCGGCGATGGCCGAGAACACCGCGCAGCCGAAGATGTTCGTCTGCGCCAGACCACCGGGGACGTGGCGGAACAACCCGGCAATGCCCGAATAAAACCGCGTGGCGATGCCGCTTTGCAGGATGAGTTCGCCCATCAGCACGAAAAGCGGGATCGAAACCAGGTTGAAATTCGTGGTCGTATTCCAGACCACGTCGCCGAAGGTCGGCCAGAGCATCATGCCCGACGCGAGGGTGATGCCCATCATGCCGACGAAGCCCATGCTGGCGCCGATGCTCACGCCGCCGGCGATGCAGCCGATCAGCGTGAGGCCGTAGATCAGAAGCGCGTCGGTCCAGCTCATTAGTCCAACCCGTGGAGAATTTCGGTTTCCTGCGCCGATTCGCGGTGCAGAAGCGCAAGCGCCGTCTGCTCGACGAAAGCGAGCGTCAGCAGGGCGAAGCCGATCGGCAGGATGGCCTGGGGAATGACGAGCGGCACCTGGACCGCCTGCAGCGAAACGGTGCCGTAGCTCCAGCTCGTCCAGGCAAGCTCGAACGTGGTCCAGGCCAGAACCGCGCTCATGCCCGCCCCGATAACACCGCCAATCACCTTGAGGATGGTCTGGATCGCCGGCGGCACGCGGTTGATCACCGCCTCAACCCTGAGGAAGCGGCCATGGCGCAGCGCCGGCACCAGGCACAACAGCGTCGCCGCGGTGAAGAAATATCCGGCGAACTCATCGGAAATCTGGGTGGAGCGGCCGAACAAGGTGCGGCCGAACACTTCGACGTTCATCAGCAACCCCATCAGCAGCACGGATACGATCGCGGCTGCGATGGCGACACGTTCGAGACGGTCGAGAAGGGATGAAATGGCGGTCATCTGCGGGCCAATGGAAGTGCGGCGGATCGCGACATTGCGATCCGCCGTCCGTTAGTTATTTGCAGGCCTCGATCGCGGCGGCCAGCATCTGCTTGCCGGAGTTGCCGACCTTGGCGGCCCACTCGTCGGAGATCGGCTTCGTCATGTCGCGGAGCTTGGCTTCCTCGGCCGGCGAGGCGTCGCGCAGCGTCATGCCGCGCTCGGCCAAGGTCTTGCGCGCAGTCTGATCGGCCTCGATCATCTCGGCACGATAGCGCGGCGCCCATGCCTTGGTCTTGGCGATCAGGATGTCACGCACATCGGCCGGCAGCGCGTCGAGGGCGGCCTTGTTCACCGCGAGCACCTGATGCGCCAGCGTCAGGTTGATCATGTAGCCGAACTTCGTGACCTCGTTGAATTTCCAGTCGAGCGCCGGCACCGCCGCGGTGAAAGCGCCGTCGACCACGCCGCGCTGCAGGGCGGGAATGACCTCGGCCGGTGTGATGGTGACGCCCGAGCCGCCGACGAGGCGCATCATCTCGGCCTGCTCGCGGTTCCACGAGCGCACTTTGAGATTTTTCAGACCTTCGATGCCCGCAACCGGCTTGGCGAGCCAGAGCTGCTGCGGCGGCATCGCCCAGTGCATGATCGGATCGACCTTGAACTTGGTCTGCATCACCTGGGATACGACCGGCGTAATGGCGGGCACCGCCTTGTCGTAAAACTTGTCGATCGAAGTGCAGGAGAACGGCATCGACAGCGCGTTTAGCTCGGGCACGTCGCCGGCAACGAAGCCGAGGGCGACGTCGCCCATCTGCACCTGATTGCCGGCGGTGATGCGCAGAACGTCCGATGCTTTGTAGGGCAGTTCGCTCGCGGCAAAGACAGTGATCTTCAAACGGCCGCCGGTCGCCTTGGTGACGTCCTCGGCGAAGGCGCGGTGGAGCAGCGTCGGTTTATCCTTGGCGCCGAAGTAGGTGTAGAGCTTCCAGTCGGCGTCGGCCGCCATGGACGGCGCGGTCAGCGGCGCCACCAGGGCGCCGAGGGCGACCAAAGCGCGGAAGACGTGCGGCAGCTTCATGAAATCCTCCCCAGTAAGCCCGTCGAATGGCTGTGCGGGCCTCAGGGGGAAACTCTTGATGCGAACTTGATCGTTGTCAATCGAATTTGTCGTAGTTTGACGTCTATTGATCGAGTTTGTATAGTCTCTGGAGAAACAATGGCACCCGATCGACAATCCACCGCACGAGTCGCCCTCATCCCGGCCCAGCGCCAGGCGATGATCCTCGAACTGTTGCAAGTCGACGGCGCCGCTTCGGTGCAGCACTTTGCCGACGCCATCGGCGCCTCGGTCGCCACCATCCGGCGCGACCTCGAAACGCTTGAATCCAAAGGATTTCTGGACCGCACTTTCGGCGGCGCCAGCCTGCGGGCGCGGGCGCTGGTGCGGCTCGAGCCCGGCCATGCGGTCTCCGCGCATATCCGCCACGATGAAAAGGTGGCGATCGGGAAAACGGCCGCAAAGCGTATCGAGCCCCACCAGAGCGTGATATTCGATAGCAGTTCAACCGTTCGCGAAGCGGCGCAGGCCGTTCTCGAGCGCGACATCCCGATCACCGCCATCACAAACGATCTTCTCGTGGCGCAAACCCTCGCTCACTCGGCGTCGATCACGGTGCTGACCATCGGCGGCCGCGTCCGTCCCGGTTCGATGACCTTGCACGGCGCGCCGGGCGAAGAATTTCTGCAGGGCGTGAAGGCCGATGTGGCGCTGATCGGCGCGCATGCCATCACGCTCGATGGGCCTAGCGAAGTCACCATCGAAATCACCCGTATCAAGCAGCTCATGGCCAAAGCCGCGCGCAGCGTGCGCGTGCTGGCCGACCATACCAAGCTCGGCGATGCGTCCACCTTCCGCATCTGCGGTTTCGGCGACATCGACGAACTGGTTACGGACTGGAAGGCCGACCTGGCCATCTGCGCCGCCCTGCGCGAGCGCGGCGCCACCGTCACCATCGCCGCGTCGGGCGCGGGCTAGCCGTGGAGCCTGTCCGCATCCTCGCTGACGATCTCACGGGCGCGCTGGACTCGGCCGGCTGCTTCGTCGGCGCCGGACGCACCCTGCCCTTGATCTTCCATGCCGCCTCGATCCCGCAAAGCGGAAGCTGCGCGTTTTCGACCGAAACGCGCGATGTGCCGGAGAGCGAAGTGCTCGCGCGGCTGACCGCGTATCGGCCCGCGTTCGATGCGTTCGACGGTGTGGCCTTCAAGAAGATCGACAGCCTCCTGCGCGGCCACGTCGCCGCCGAGATCGCGCACATCGTTCGCCACAACCAATTTAACGCCGCGGTGCTGGCGCCGGCATTTCCGGCGCTCGGCCGTCTCACACGCGCTGGCCGGCAATGGGCAAAATTCGCAGATGGCGAAGCGTTTCGCAGGGTCGGCCCCGATCTCGTCGAGGAATTCGCCCGTTTCGGCATGGAAGTGCGAACGGATTTGTCCGGGCTACTAGCCGCCGGCGCTCCCCACGTTGTGCTTTGCGACGCCGAGAGCGACGACGATCTCCGTCGCATTGTCGATCTCGGCGCGGGTCTCGGCCGCGTTCTCTGGTGCGGCAGCGCCGGCCTTGCGGAAGCTATCGCAGGCGACATCAAAACGCTCACGCTTGCGGCCAGACGCCTGCTGGTCATTTGCGGCACGAGGCATCCGGTCGCGGCGCTGCAAATCAAGAAGCTCTGCGATGACGAACCTTCGGCTCTGGCGTCCTTGTCGCCGGGGTTCAATGCCGCCGCCGCGGCGCGGATCGTCAACGAGCGCCTCCGGAACGGCATGTGGGCGGCGCTGGCCGTCGACTTTCCCGATCTGCCGGCCGCACAAGCCAGAAGCCTGCTCGAGAACACTTTGAATGACGTGTTGCCCCGCATCGAACGACCCGATGCAGCGATTGTCATGGGCGGCGACACCCTCGCGGTCTGCAATGACGTGCTGCGCGCGCGCCGGCTGACCGTTCGCGGACTGCTGAGCCGCGGCATTGCCGTCTCGGAATTCACCGACGGCGCCTGGGCATCGATGCCTGTCATTTCGAAATCCGGTGCTTTTGGCTCAGAAGATACGCTGCGGCAGATCGTCGATCTGACCGGAGCCTGTCGGCCGGCGGATTATTCGACGCCCGTTCAACGCCCCTCTTTCGGACAATAGGTTCTATGCCTCTGACGCGTCTTTGTATTACGATGGGCGATGCCGCCGGTATCGGTCCCGAAATCATTCTCAAGGCGTTGCGCACGCTGCGATCGGGCGCCGCCTCGCCGACGTCGCAACTTGCCGTAACGGGATCGGCCCGTGTCTTCGAGACGGCCGCCAAGGCAATGAATCTGCCTAACTTGCAAAGCTTCGACGGCGTCGAGCTGATCGACGTCGATAACGGCGCGCCCGTGCCCGCTTTCGGACAATGGTCGGCGCAGACCGGCGACCTCGCTTATCGCGCCATCGCCGCGGCAGTCGAGGCGCAACGCAGCGGCCGCACCGATGCGATCGTCACCGCGCCGCTCAGCAAGGAAGCGCTTCACCTCGCCGGCCATCAGTTTCCCGGACACACAGAATTGCTGGCCCATCTCACCAACAGCACCGGTCCGGTGATGATGCTGGCGCACGGCGATTTCCGCGTCAGCCACGTGACCACTCATATCCCGCTGGAGCAGGTTCCGGCGAAGGCGACGCCCGAGCGGATGGCGCGCGTTGTCACCCTCACCCACCAGACGCTGATGCGGCTGGGCCTCGAGCGGCCGCGCATCGCTGTCGCGGCGCTCAATCCTCATGCCGGCGAAGGCGGCGTGCTGGGCCGCTACGACATCGACGTCGCCGGCCCCGTGCTCGAGAAGCTGCGCCAGCAGGGCATCGACGTGTCAGGCCCCGTGCCGGGAGACACTGTCTTCGTAAAAATGCGCGCGCGCCAGTTCGACGCCGTGGTTGCGATGTATCACGATCAGGGGCACATTCCGGTCAAGCTGCTCGGCTTTTCGGTCGATCCGAAAACGGGAGCCTGGGAGGCGCTGAGCGGCGTCAACATTACGCTTGGCCTGCCGCTGATCAGGACCTCGGTCGATCACGGCACCGCCTTCGATATTGCCGGCAAGGGCATCGCCAGCGAACGCAGCCTGATCGAAGCGATCGAATACGCCGAATTGCTGGCCAGCCGCAAAGAGTGACCCGGGTCGGACCATGACAGAACCAGCTTCGAAAGCGCCACGCGTTATCCGCCTCGCCGCCGACGACAACGTCATCGTCGCGGTCGATCAGATCGGTCAAGGCGCGAGCATCGCCGGTGTGACGGCGCAGGCGCGCATTCCGCGCGGCCACAAGATGGCGGTTACGCCGATCGCGTCGGGCGAACCGGTCCGCAAATACGGCCAGGTGATCGGCTTTGCGTCGCAGCCAATTACGCCCGGCGACTGGGTGCACGAGCATAATGTCGCCATGGGCGACTTTGCCCGCGACTATCGTCATGCCGAAGACGCCAGGAACGACGAAGTGCTGCCGCCGGAACTGCGCGCCACCTTCGAGGGCTTTGTCCGGCCGAACGGCCGCACCGGCACGCGCAATTATGTCGGCATTCTCACCTCGGTGAACTGCTCGGCCACCGTCGCCAAGTTCATCGCCGATGCGGTCAATCGCTCGGGCATCCTGAACGACTATCCGGGGATCGACGGCGTCGTGCCTTTCGTCCACGGCACCGGCTGCGGCATGGCCTCGCGCGGCGAAGGCTATGACGTGCTGCAGCGGACGCAGTGGGGCTATGCCACCCATCCGAACCTCGGCGCCGCCTTGATGGTCGGCCTCGGCTGCGAGATGTTCCAGATCGAGCGCATGAAGAGCGAAGGCCATCTGGTTGAGGGGGATCACTTTCAGTCCATGACCATCCAAGCCATCGGCGGCACGAAGAAGACCGTCGCCGAGGGTGTCGAGCGCGTCAAAGCGATGCTGCCGGTGGCGGCGAAGGCGAAGCGCGAGACCCGGCCGGCGTCCGAAGTGGTGCTGGCGCTGCAATGCGGCGGCTCGGACGGCTATTCCGGCATCACGGCCAACCCGGCGCTGGGCAAGGCGGTCGATCTGCTGGCCAAACATGGCGGCACCGGCGTGCTCGCCGAGACACCGGAGATCTACGGCGCCGAGCATCTTTTGACGCGCCGCGCGCTCAACACCACGGTCGGCGAGAAGCTGGTCGAGCGTATTCGCTGGTGGGAAGACTACACGACGCGCAATCGCGGCGAGATGAACAACAATCCGTCGCCCGGCAACAAGGCCGGCGGCCTCACCACCATCCTGGAGAAGTCGCTCGGCGCCGCCGCCAAAGGCGGTTCGAGTACGTTGCGTGCGGTTTATGAATATGCCGAGCCGATCACCGAACGTGGCTTCGTCTTCATGGACACGCCTGGCTACGATCCGGTCGGCGCCACCGGACAGGTCGCCGGCGGCTGCAACGTCATGTGCTTCACCACAGGCCGCGGTTCTGCCTTCGGCTGCAAGCCGACGCCGTCGATAAAGCTCGCCACCAATCACTATGTCTACGAAACCATGACCGACGACATGGACATCAATTGCGGCGATGTGCTCGACGGCGTGTCGCTCGAGGACAAGGGCCAGGAGATCCTCGACAAGGTGCTCAAGGTCGCCTCCGGCGAGCGCACCAAGTCGGAAGATCTCGGCTACGGCGAACTCGAATTTGTGCCCTGGCAGATCGGCGCCACGATGTAGCCACGGCGGTCGATCGGACGCGGGTAGAGCGAGTTCGCACTACTCCGCGATCCATTCCTCCGCTTGCAGCCATCGCAAGGAGGTTGCGCCGGGAAACGGCCTGCCGGCCTGCTGTTCGAAATCACGCAGGCAACCGCGCAACTTCTGGCGCAAGGCTTCCAACGCCGGCGGATCGTCGGGCGAGCCGGGAATAGCCGATCGCTCGAAACGCTCCGCAGCGCCCGCGCCGGCGCCGTTCCGTCTCGTCACCCGCGCGGCGGCCGTGAAAGCCTTACTCGGCGCGCGCTTTATACGATCCGGTCGCGATCCAGGCATCGATGGCGGGGCCGATCTCGTCGCCGGCCACTAGGCCCTCCCGCCAGTCGTTTACCGCCGGGCGCATGACGATCATCCAGCCTTCGCCGAATGCATCCTTCATAAGGATTTCCGGACAGTCCATGAGCGTCTCATTCTGCGCGACCACGGCGCCGTCAAACGCCGCGCGCGCCGCGCCGATCCATTTGCCACCTTCGACCATGGCGAACCATTTGTCCTTATCGAAGGTCTGGCCGAGGCGCTTGGGCGTGAACACCAGCACCTCGCCCATCAGCTTCACCGCCCAGGTGGTGAAGCCTGCGCGCACCGTGCCGTCGGGCAGCGGCATGTACCAGATCTGGTTCTCGACGTCGTAGAACCGGTCCTCCGGAAACTCGTAGCCCTGCACCTGCGCCATGATACGCGCTCTATCCTGCTTTGCGCATGACCATCTCCGAAAACCGGCAGGCAATTTTCGGGATCATGCCCTAGAATGTCAGGACGCGGGCTTCGCCTTCCATGACCGTCTGGATCATGGCGGCTGCGCCCATCATGCCGCTGCATTCGGCAATGAGGTCGATGTCGTCCTTGTCGAACAATTCGAGATTGGCGGGACAGGCCCAGAGCTTAACGCCCTGATCGTGCGCCTCGCGTATCCAGTCGAGCACGGTCTTGTCCTCGTCCGCCTTGATGCGGATCGCTTCCGCGACGCCCTTGAACATCAGCTTGCCGGAGGTAGCCGTGCAGAGCAGATCGACCTCGTAATCCATCGCGGCCGCGACCGCGGCGTAGTAGAAGGGCGCCGCCAGCTCTTCGGGATTGCGCGGGTCGGTATTCATCAAAACGATGAGAAGCCGGCGCGCCGCGGTGCGCTCTCTCGTCATTGCAGGTCCACTTCCTCGACCTTGAGCTTGCGGCCCCACTGGTCGAAGAACGCGCCTTCATTGAGCACGAGACGGTCATCGCCCAGACGCGTTTCCAGCTCGCGCAGTTTGATGCGCGCAGTCGGGTTGTCGAGCGGCCCGCCATGGATATCGACCACGGGAAAGAACGCCGCGCCGTTCCACGGCACGCCCGCCCCGGCGAACAGCACGGTGATCTCTCCCCAGTCCACCTCGGTGCCGATGATGTTGAGGTAGGTCGAGACCAGCGGGTTGACCTTGATCTCGGATATGTCGACCAGCACGATCAGCGCCGTGAACGAGCCGGTGGCGGCGAACTCCGCGGCGAGCCACTGCTCGAACGTCGTGACGGTCTCAGAAGTCGACAAGCGGCGTCTCCGGCATGTAGTGCTCGAACAGCACCCAGAACGGCTGCGGGTGCGTCTGCGCGTACCAGTCCTCGAAGGCGCGGAGTGCGGCGAGCACGTCCGGCGGCGGCGCCTCGTCGTCCGCCGGCCCCAGCGCCGCGAACATCTCCTTCGACACCGGCGCAAAGTGCGACAGGGTTTCGCTGCGCGCCTCGCTGTCGCTGTCCCAGCCGAGCTTCGCGCGCAGGATGCCGTTGCCGGCCGCGACCGCGATTTCTTCGTCATCGGCGACGGTTACGGCTTCGGCCACCGCGCGCATGAGATTGTATTTGCGGTAGGCGAAAGCGCGCTCGTCGGCGAGACGCTTGGTGCGCTCGACGAACTCACGGCGCAGGGCCTCCTCGGCCGCGCCGGCGTTCTCGGCAAAATCCTTCAGGGTGTCGAGAAACGACGGGGCTGGCGTCATCCGGCTCTCCTGTTGCGCGGGTTGGCGCCGCTGGATGGCGAATTTGGCGGAAGAGAGAGGGAGTCGAACCCACCAAGGACCGGCTCGCGGCCCCTCCCGGATTTGAAGTCCGGACGCCCCACCGGGGACGATTCTCTTCCATTGTTCGATGCGTCGACCGGCGGTTCGCCAGAGCGGCGGAATAAATCGAGCCTGTGCCTGTTGATGCGGCGCAGATCGCCGCGGCGCAAGGTGACGCCATGGCGGTCGAAGAACTCGAGGATTTGTATCGCGACCTTGCGGCCATTGTCGACACGGTCGCGGAACTGCGCCGCCGTGAACTGACCGTCCTCGGCCTTCGCCGCACAATCGACGATGATATCGACCATCTCGGCGACGGTGCCGCGCAGGAAGAAGTGGTCATGCGCGACTTCGTCCACCTTGCCCATGCGGCCGAGCAGCTTCAACAGCCGTCGCACCTCCGGCTCGCGCAAATCGGTCACCCCGGCAATGTCGCGCACCCGCGGCGGCCGGAACCGCTCATCCCCGCCGATCAGCGGCGCGATGGCGGCCCAGGCCTTCTCGTCGCCGGGCGTCAGCCGGACCTCGTGACCCTTGAGCCGGACCCAGGCGCCGTCGAGCCCGGCCTCGCCGGCTTTGACCAACTGGTTGAGGAAGGCGATGAAGGCCGGCGCCGGCAGGCGGGGCTGCATCTGCATGCGCAGCGGCTCGAGGCCGATGCCGGGCAAATCGGGATGCGCGCCGTGAAATTTGGTTAGCGTCTCGAGCACCCCGCGCTTGAGGGTGAGCCAGCGCGCCGCCGACAGCGCCAAGGTCACCCCGCCCGCCTGCACGGTGAGCGCGTCGCAGGCTTTCACCAGCGCCGCAGCGTCGTCCGCCGACAGCGCGCGGTCTCGCGCGAAGGCGACGATATCGACGTGATAAGGCAGCGCATCGAGCAGCGCGGCGAACGCGGCCTGCGGATCGGCCAGCGCATGGGCGGCGAGCTGCGCCAGACGCTCCGGCGTGCGGCGCTTGCGCGCCGGCGCGCGCAGATCGAGGAACTTGCCGCCGCCGATGGTGCGCTGCGCGGTCGTGTCGCGCAGCACGAAGCGGTCGCCCGACGCCGCTGCGATCGGATGATCGAGCACGAGCTGAATCAGCGCCTCGGCGCCGGGGGCGATCGGCGTCTCGCCGAGCAGCACGATACGCGCGGCCACGTCGGAGGCGCCGTGATGCAGCCGCACCGGGGTCCATTGCGCGACCGGGCGGGTCTCGGTGGCCAGCAGCTTGAACGTCGCGTCGATGCGGTCGGTCGGCGCATGCAGCGCCGGGTCGAGCACCATGGAGCCACGCGCGATGGCGTCCTTGGTGATGCCGTCGCCGGCGAGATTGAGCGCGCAGCGCTGCCCGGCGACGCCCCGCTCGGCCGGACGATCCTGCGCATGGATCGAGCGCACGCGGGCCTCCAGCCCGGTCGGGCTGACCAGCACATGGTCGCCAACCGCGACCTGCCCGGACAGCACCGTGCCGGTGACGACCGTGCCGGTGCCCTGTAAAGTGAAGGAGCGATCGACCGCAAGGCGGAAGCGACCCTGCGCCGAGCGCGCCTTGATGCGCTTGGCCTCATCGAACAGGACATCGCGCAGCAGTTCGACGCCGTCGCCGGTCACGGTCGAGACCGGCAGCACATCGATGCCGGCAAGCGAGGTTGTGGCGACCGCGTTCTGGATGTCGGTGGTCGCTGCCGCGATGCGCTCGGGGGTGACGAGATCGGCCTTCGTTAGCGCGACGATGCCGCGCTCGATGCCGAGCAGATCGACGATGGCCAAGTGCTCGCGGGTCTGCGGCATGACGCCGTCATCGGCCGCGATGACCATGAGCACGAAGTCGATTCCGGTCGCGCCGGCCAGCATGTTGTGGACAAATTTCTCGTGGCCCGGCACGTCGATGAAGCCGAGCACGGAGCCGTCCGGCGCCGGCAGATAGGCAAAGCCGAGATCGATGGAAATGCCGCGCGCCTTCTCTTCCTTGAGACGGTCGGTGTCGCGGCCGGTGAGCGCACGCACCAGCGAGGTCTTGCCGTGGTCGATATGGCCGGCGGTGCCGATGATCATGTGGGCACCTCCAGCGGTTCGGCGGCGCGGCGCTCAGCCTCAAGCTTCTCATCGGGCGTCAGCGTGGCGCGAACGGCATCGAAGAAGCGCGCCGCCAGCGGGCTGCCGCCGTTGCGCGCGCGCATGAGCCACGTCATCGCCGCGACCGCGTCGCGCGGCGCGCCGGAGCCGAGATGATACGCCGCGCCGAGCATGGCCTGGCCGTCGGCGTCGCCGCGTTCGGCGCCCTGCCGCCACCAGTGCACGGCGGCATCGGCATCGCGCGGCACGCCGAGCGCGTTATGATGGATCATGCCGAGGCGCGTCATCGACGCGGCAATGCCTTGCGCGGCGGCGCGTTCGGCCCATTCGCGCGCGGCGACGACATCGCCGGCGATAGTGTCGCCTTCCAGCAGCATCCAGCTCAGCATGTCCTGCGCGGTGGCGTCGCCCTGCTCCGCCGCGGCGCGATACAGTTCGGCGGCGCGGGCATTGTCCTGCTCGACGCCGTCGCCCTTGAAATACAGGGTCGCGAGGTTGCGCTGGCCGATGGCGTCACCGCCTTGCGCCGCGAGCTGCAGCCAGCGCTCGGCCAGCTTGACATCGCGCTCAACGCCCATGCCCTCGTTGAAGCAAGCGCCAATATTGTTGGCGGCGCGGGCGACCCCGGCATGGGCCAGCGGCGTCCAGATATCGAGCGCGGCCTGATAGTCGCCGCGCGCGGCGGCGTCGTAGGCCGCGGCCATGCGCTGGGCGACATCCGGCTCGGGCTGTTTGCGCGCGCCGAACCAGCCCATCACGGCGCCTCCAGCTTCGCCAGATTGGCGAGAAAGCCATCGACGTCTTCGAGGCAGCGCAGATCGAACAGCAGCGCGTCCTTCTCGATACGGCCGACCACCGGCACCGGCAGACCGCGCAGCGCATTGGACAGCGCATTGAGGCGGCCGCCGCCTTTCGCGACCGGCGCGATGGAGACAGCGAGGCTCGGCAGCGTCTCGACCGGCATGGCGCCGGAGCCGACCTGGCTGGCGCATGGCGCGGTGTCGATCCTGTAGCCGTCGCCGAGCTTGTCTTTCAGCGACGGCATGATGCGTGCGGCCACGGCCTGCATCTCCTTCACCGGCCGCGCCAGCAGACGATAGGTCGGCAACGTCTGCGTCAGACGGTCCGGATCGCGGTAGAGCCGCAAGGTCGCTTCGATCATGGCGAGGCGGATCTTGTCGACGCGCAGCGCGCGCTTCATCGGGTTCTTGTTGAGCCTCGCGATCAAATCCTTGCGGCCGACGATGAAGCCGGCCTGCGGCCCGCCGAGCAGCTTGTCGCCGGAGAACGTGACGAGGTCGGCGCCTTCGGCGATCGCTTCCGCGACCGTCGGCTCGTGCTTCAGGCCGTAGCGCGTGAGGTCCACCAGCGTGCCGGAACCGAGATCGTTGACCAGCGGCACCTTGTGCTCCTGCGCCAGCGCCGCGAGTTCGCGCGGCGAGACTTCCTTGGTGAAGCCTTCGATGCGGTAGTTCGAGGTGTGCACCTTGAGAATGAGGCCGGTGTTGTCGCCGATGGCGCCGACATAATCCTTCATGTGGGTGCGGTTGGTGGTGCCGAGCTCGACCAGTCTGGTCCCTGCCCGGCTCATGATGTCGGGCATGCGGAAGGCGCCGCCAATCTCGATCAGCTCGCCGCGCGAGACGATGGATTCCTTGCCCTTGGCGAAGGTGTTGAGCGTGAGCAGCACCGCGGCGGCGTTGTTGTTGACAATGGTCGCGTCTTCGGCGCCGGTCAGTTCGCACAGGAGGTCGCGCACCAGTTCGTCGCGTTCGCCGCGCTTGCCGCCGCCGAGATCGAACTCCAGCGCCACGGCGTTACGCATGGCGACAGTTGCGGCCTCGACCGCCGCTTCGGCGATCAGCGCGCGGCCGAGATTGGTGTGCAGCACCGTGCCGGTGAGATTGAACACGGGCTTGAGGTTGGGTTCGGCCTGCTTTTCGAGACGCGCCATAGCCGCGCCGGCAAAGGCGGCCGCCTCGCCGGCCGCGCCGGCCGCGCGCGCCGCCCCGATGACGTCGCGCACGGCCGCAACGGTGGCGGTGCGGCCGAAGCGCTCGGCGGCGGCCACCGCCGTCGCGTGGCGCATCACCTCATCGACCGAAGGCAACTTGCGGAGCGCCGCGGCAGACGTTGGCGCCTGGGCTTTGGCCATCGCGCCCTCAATAGCCGAGCATCAGGGGATTGACCGCGCCGCGCCGATAACCGAGGTCGCGCACCAGAAGATCGAGCGCGAGGCTGGCGACGTCGTCGGCGACCGGATCGAGCGCCGGATTGGCGACCTGCTGCATGATCTTCACGTAGCTGTGGCAGTTGTCGCAGGTCTCGGCGCGCACCTGCTTGTCGTGCTCGACATGCTGATAGCCGATGCCGCCGGTTTCGCCGCACAAAGTGCATTTGATGCGAACGTAATTCCAGCTCGTGGCGCACAGCGAGCAGACGCAGAAGCGGGTGTTGTGCGCGCCTTCCCAGCCGACGACCAGCGAGGCGACCGGCGGGCCGCCGCAGCATGGGCAGGCGCCGTTGCCGACCGGCACGAGACTCTTGGGCTCAAGGCGGGCCGCCTGCCGCGCGAAATGCACCTGCACCGCGGCGGCGATATAGAGGTGATCGGCCAGCGCCTCGACCGGAATACGGTCGGCGAGCACGGCGCCGGCCATGGCGGCGCACTGGCCTTCGCTCGCGGTGGCGGCGCGCTCCAGCGCGGCGCGCGCGGCGTCCGGCATGTCCATGTCTATCGCCTGAGCGAACAGCCGGGCGAGCGTGGTGTCGAAGGCCTCGTCGGCCGTGAAGCGCGACCGGTCGAGCGGCGGCTTGGCATGCTCTTTCGCGCACGCCAGCGCCTCCGCGGACGGCATGTCCGGGGCCGGCAGACCGTCCTGCAAATTGTGCTGGATGCCGCTGAGCTGACCGAGGAAATTCAGATAAGGGCCGAGCTGATGCCCCGTCGCCAGCGAATGGAAACGATGCGCGCGCAAGGCGAACAAGGTTGTGGGATCGGGAAGCCTGGCAAAGGGCGGCTCGGCAATCTGGCCGATCGGGACCGGCTCATCCCGGGGCGCGCCAACACTGCTACTCATAACTCACGAACCCCCCGGGCCACGTGCCTTGGAAATTTCCGGACTTGTTTTTATTGGCGGAGTGTGGCGCCGCGAGGGCGCCACACCCGATGTCGTTCAGGCTTTCTTGCCGCCGCCAACCAGTTCGCGGAGCCATTTGCGATGGTGCCGCCAGGCCCAGCCGCCGGTCACCTGCCCCCTCGTCATGGCGCCAATGGTACCACGAACCCAGATCGCCGCATAAACGTGGACGATCCAGACGCAGATGATGGCCACCGCGCCGAGGGCGTGGATCAGCACGGCGAAACGCTTGGTCTCGACGGTCGAATAGGCCGCGAAGTACTGGTCCCAGATCAGGATGCCGCTCGCGATCAGGATCACGATCAGGACCGACATCGACCAGAACACGACCTTCTGGCCGGCATTGTACTTGCCGATTTCCGGCAGCCGCTCCTCGCGGCCGCCGAGCACGTCGGCCAGCCGCGCCATCCAGGTGCCGTCCTCCGACGCCCACAGGTTCGCCCGCCAGAAGCGGACGAACAGGCCGGCGAAGGAGAAGAACAGCACGACGCCGATCCACGGATGGATCCAACGCGTGGTCTGTCCGCCGCCGAACAGGCCGGTGAGGAAGAACAGGCTGGGATGGAACAGCGCCAGGCCCGAGAGCGCGAGCAGGACCAGGCAAGTTGCCGTGATCCAGTGGTTGACGCGCGCCCCCGCGGTGTAGCGGTCGACCTTGACAGGCTGACCGGGGTGGACGCCGTCCCCCCGCTCGACGTCGTATGCCGTCATGACGTCTTCCCCTTTCCGGCGAGCTCTTCGGCCTTCCGCTCCTCTTCCTCCGAGACCTTGTTAGGTCCGGTGACGAGGTGGTGGATCACGCCGATCGCCGCAAAGGCTGCCATGGCCGCGAGGCCGGCATACTTGGTGGCGCCCTTCCACAATTCCACGACCGGGCTGATGCGCGGATTGTTGGGCAGGTTGGCGTAGATCTGCGGCTGGTCGTTGTGATGCAGCACGTACATCACATGGGTACCGCCGACGCCCGGCGGATCGTAGAGGCCGGCATTCTTGAAGCCGCGCGACTGAAGGTCCTTGATGCGGCCTTCGGCGTGCTTCTTCATCTCGTCCTTGGTGCCGAACACGATCGCCTGTGTCGGGCAAGCCTTGGCGCAGGCCGGACCCTGGCCGACGGCGACGCGATCCGAGCACAAGGTACACTTGTAGGCCTTGTTATCGACCTGGCTGATGCGGGGAATGTTGAAGGGACAGCCCTTCACGCAGTAACCGCAGCCGATGCACTTGTCGTGGTCGAAATCGACGATGCCGTTGGAGTACTGCACGATGGCGCCGGGCGCCGGGCAGGCCTTGAGGCAGCCCGGATCGGCGCAGTGCATGCAGCCATCCTTGCGGATGAGCCATTCCAGATTCTTGCTCTCCGGATTGACCCATTCGGTGAAGCGCATCGTCGTGAACATATCCGGCGTCAGGTCGTGCGGATTGTCATAGACGCCCGTGTTGACGCCGACAGGCGTGCGCATGTCGTTCCATTCGAGGCAAGCCACCTCGCACGCCTTGCAGCCGATGCACTTGGACACGTCGATGAGCTTGGCCACCGGCGTGAGCTGACGCGCCGGCGGCGAGATGTTCGACGCCGAGCGCTTGATGAGGTCTTCCTGACCGTACGTCGTCTTGACGTCGGTGGTCGGGGCGGGAGGGAGAATGAAGCTGACCATTGTGCTGCCCTCCCTTACGCGACCGGTCCGGGGATCGACTCGATGTCAACGAGGAACGCCTTGTATTCCGGCGTCTCGATGTTCGCGTCTCCCACGTAAGGCGTCAGCGAGTTGGGGCCGAAGCCCTTCTTCGTTTCGCCTATGAAGCCCCAGTGCAGGGGTATGCCGACGATATGGACCGTCTTGCCGTCGCAGGTGAGCGGCTGAATGCGCTTGGTGACGACGGCTTTCGCCTTCACCGATCCGCGCTTCGACCACACCCGCACCCAGCCGCCGGACTTGACGTTCTTCTCGGCGGCCAGCTGCTCGCTGATCTCGACGAAGAACTCCGGCTGCATGGCGGCGTTGCGCTGCGAATGCTTGGTCCAGAAGTGGAAGTGCTCGGTGAGACGGTAGGACGTCGCCGCATAGGGGAAGTCCTTGGCCTCGCCGAACTGCTCCATATCGCCCTTGAACACGCGGGCGACCGGGTTGCCCCTGATCTTCGGCGCCATGACGTTGGCGATCGGCGCCTCGAACGGCTCGTAATGAGCCGGGAAAGGACCGTCGCGCAGCATGCCGCGCGTGAACAGGCGGGCGGAGCCCTCCGGGTTCATGATGAAGGGACCGACTTCGGTCGGCTTCATGGTCGGGCCGATGTCCGGCACATCGTCGCCGGTCCAGGTCGTGCCGTTCCACTCCAGCAGCTTGCGGGTCGGATCCCACGGCTTGCCGTTGAGGTCCGCCGAGGCGCGATTGTAGAGGATGCGCCTGTTGACGGGCCACGACCACGACCACTTGCCGAAGGTGCCGAGATCCGCCGGGTCGCTGTTGTCGCGGCGGGCCATGTTGTTGCCGGCCTCGTTGTAGCAGCCCGAGTAGATCCAGCAGGCGCAGGCCGTCGTGCCGTCGTCGCGCAAGGCGGCGAAGGAGACGACCTGCTTGCCCTTCTGCAGCAGCATCTTGGTCGGATCGTTCGGATCCGGCACGTCGGCGAGCACGGAGCCGTTGAGCTCCTTGGCCAGTTCGTGCGGCGACGGCACGCCCGGATCCTTGTAGCGCCAGTCCAGCTTCAGGATCGGTTCGGCAAAGGCGCCGCCCTCCTGCTGGTACAGCTTCTTCAGGCGCAGATAGATCTGCGCCATGATCCAGGTGTCGTGCTTGTTTTCGCCGGGCGGGGAGCCGCCGGCCCAGTGCCACTGCAGCCAGCGGCCCGAGTTGGTCAGCGATCCTTCGTCTTCGGCAAAGCACGTCGTCGGCAGCTCGATCACTTCGGTCTGGATCGAGCCCGAGTTCACGTCGTTGAACTCGCCGTGGTTCTCCCAGAACCGCGCCGTCTCCGTCTGCAACGGATCCATGACGACGAGGAACTTGAGCTTGGAGAGCGCCGTGGTGAGCTTCTTGCGGTTCGGGAACGACAGCAGGGGGTTGAAGCCCTGGCAGAAGTAGCCGTTCATCTTGCCTTCGTGCATCAGCTCGAAGACCCGCAGGACGTCGTAGGCCGGCACGTCGAGCTTCGGCAGATAATCGAAAGCGAAGTTGTTCTCCGGCGTCGCCGCGTCGCTCCACATCGACTTCAGGAAGCTCACGAAGAACTTCTTGTAGTTCTGCCAGTAGCTCATCTGGTTCGGCCGCATCGGCTTGAAGCCGCGGGTCGACATGTACTGGTCGAACGTCGTTTCCTTTTCCGTCGGGATATTGAGATAGCCCGGGATCAGGTTGGACATCAGGCCGATGTCGGTCAGCCCCTGGATGTTGGAGTGACCGCGCAACGCGTTCATGCCGCCACCGCGCACGCCGATATTGCCCAGGATGAGCTGGAGCATCGCCATGGCGCGGATGTTCTGCGAACCCTTGGAGTGCTGGGTCCAGCCGAGCGCGTACATCGAGGTCATCGTCTTGGTCGGCGTCGAGCACTCCGAGATCATCTGCGCCACCTTCAGGAACTTGTCCTTCGGCGTGCCGCAAATGCGCTCGACCATCTCGGGCGTATAGGCCGAGACGTGCTTCTTCAGCAGATTCCAGACGCTGCGCGGGTGATCGATGTCGGACTTGACGAAGCCGTCCTCGCCCAACTCGTAGTCCCACGTCGACCGGTTGTAGTCGCGGCGGGCTTCATCGTAGCCGGTGAAAAGGCCGTCGTTGTAGTCGAAGCCTTCCTTCACGATGTACGAGGCGTTGGTGAAGTTCCTCGTGTATTCCCACTGCACCTTGTCGTTCTGGACGCAGTAGTTGATCACGCCGAGCAGGAACGCGATGTCCGTGCCCTGGCGGATCGGCGCATAGAAGTCCGCCACCGCCGCCGAGCGCGTGAAGCGCGGGTCGACAACGATGAGCTTGGCGCCGCGGTTGGCTTTCGCCTCCGTGACCCATTTGAAACCACAAGGATGCGCCTCGGCGGCATTGCCGCCCATGATAATGACGAGGTCGGTATTCTTGATATCCGTCCACGAGTTGGTCATCGCACCGCGACCGAATGTTGGGCCCAAACTGGACACCGTCGGTCCGTGTCAAACTCTCGCTTGATTATCGAATGCCAGAATACCCGTGCTGCGCACCACCTTGTACGTGGCCCACGCGGTTTCGTTCGTTGTTGCGGAGGCGGCCAGGAAGCCCGTCGTCAGCCACCGGTTCACGGTGACGCCGTCGGCGTTCTTGGCGACAAAGTTCTTGTCGCGGTCGTCCTTCATCAGCCGCGCAACGCGATCGAGCGCGACGTCCCAGGACACGCGCTCCCACTTGTCCGAACCCGGCTTGCGGATCTGCGGATACAGCGTGCGCGTCTTGGCCGTGACCATATCGAGGAGACCGGCGCCCTTCGGGCACAGAGTGCCGCGATTGGTCGGATGATCCGGGTCGCCTTCGATCTGAACGATCTGGGCCTTTTCGCCCTTCTTCAAATCGCCCTTCGAATACATGATGATGCCGCAGGCCACCGAGCAGTAGGTGCAGGTGTTGCGCGTCTCGGCCAGATTCGCGAGCTTCCATGGCCTGATCGACGTCGCATAGGCGGCTTCGATATCACCGAAGCCCAGTGCACCCAGAGTTGTGCCGGCAACACCCGCGCTTGCGCCCTTCAGAAACTGGCGCCGCGAGAGTTCCATATTCATCGTCTTGGCCCTCCTTTGAGAGCTGGCCCCCGACGGGGGACGACCGTCGCCCGCGCGCCCTCCGGCAACGCAGACGTCGCGCGAATGCGCGTAACGAAAAGGTATTTTTGAACTGGAACAAAGTCAAACAGACGCAAAATCTGAAGACACAAATTCGCGTTATGTTGCAACGCAATAGACGGCACTGAGCAAACGCTGGATCAGAACTCCATCCGTCATTTTTCGAGGCCGCAGTCAGAACTATATTTCGATTTCATGCCGGCATCGGCATGGACGTTTTGCCGATTGACCGTTCCATCCCGGCGAGAGCACTATCCGCCTCGTGATTTCGCACGCTGCTCCCGAGTTTCGGGGCGTATCGTGGCTTGGGTTGTGGTCCGGCACGGTGTTGTCCGCGGCGGCTGCGTTGCTCGTTCCGGTCGCGGCACACGCCGCCGGACTCGTCCTGTGGACTGAACCCAACCCGCAGGCCTTCGCGCTTCCCCGCCTGGACGACTCCAACGCTGCGGCTTTTGGCCTCAGAAGCCAGAGCGGCGAGACCGTCCTTGTCCACTTCTTCGCCAGTTGGTGCGAGCCCTGCCGGGACGAATTGCCCGCGCTCAACCGTCTCGCCGCACCGGCCTTGACGGTGGTCGCGATCGCCGTCGCGGACACCGATTCGCGGCAGAAGCTATTCGGCGCCTGGGAAGACAACTGGCTGGCCTATAATTTCGCACACGACATCGCGCTGCCGGGCGCGACCGGGCCGAAACTGGGCTTCCTGATGTATCCGCAGGCCGAGTGCGGCCCGAACCGGCTGGATTGCCTGGATCCGGATAGATTCAAATACACCATCACCGCCAAGGAACAGACTGCGGCGTGAGACCGTTCGCCATCATCGCCAAGGATTCCGGATGCCGCGGCCGCGGCATCCGGTGTCTTCACGTCGTGTTGGCGGGTGGAACCCGCGGCGGCTCCTGTCTGTTGGGATTCCGACAGAACACAGGAGCAGACCATGCGACCCCGCGCATTGTTTCTTTCCACCGTGATGCTGACGTCCGTCCTCGGCGGCGCGGTCTACGCCCAGCAAAGCCAGCCCGACGCGCAGACGCAGCCCAGCGAGAGCAAGGATCACACCCCGCAGAACGGCAGCGCCGAAGGCACCAAGCCGGAGCACATGGGCTCATCCGGCTGGACCGGTGGCACCGGCGGCTCGCACATCGGCACCAGCAACTCCGCGACAAGCGGTTCAGGCTCCACGGATTCCGGAATCAATACCGAGGCTGCCAAGGGCCAGCCCCTGACGGCGACTGGCGAGGATCTCAAGGGTCCCGCGGTGCGCTTCGCGCCCAACAAAACTCCGGAATAATCCATGCTAGGAGGGCGCCATGAAAGCGCCCTCCGCCATTGCTCTGGATCTGCGCGGCCTGCGCTGCCCGCAGCCCGTGCTGCGCGCCAAAAAGGTGCTGCGCACCCTCGACGCAGGCGCATTGCTGACGCTCGAATGTACCGACCCGCTCACGGTCATTGACGTTCCCCATTTTTGCAATCAGACCGGCCACCGCCTGATCGCGCGCGAGAAGCGCGACGATCTGTACATCTTCACTATCGAGAAGAAGAGCGGTTAGCCGTGGCGATTTATCTCGACAGCAATTCGACGACGCCGATCGAGCCGGCTGTGCTCGCGGCCATGCTGCCCTACCTCACCGAGCACTTCGGCAATCCATCTTCCGCGCATGTGCTTGGCCATGCGGCGCATGAGGCCGTCGACAAGGCGCGTGCGCAGGTCGCCGCGCTGATCGGCGCCTCGCCCGGCGAAATCGTGTTCACCAGTGGCGGCACCGAAGCGACCAACATGGCGATCCGCGGCGCAGCCGCGATGAGCCAGCGCCGCACCATTGTCACCACCAATATCGAGCATCCGGCGACCGACGCCTGTTGCGCCGAGCTGGCGAAGCAGGGCTTCATCATCAAGCGGCTGAAGAGTTCGGCCGATGGCCTCGTCGATCCCGCTGAAGCGCGTTCGCTGATCGATGCCGACACCGCGCTCGTGTCGATCATTCACGCCCAGAATGAGATCGGCACGCTGCAGCCCGTCGCCGAGATCGCGGCGCTGGCGCATGCGGCCGGCGCACTGGTGCATGTCGATGTGGCGCAGTCCGTCGGCAAGGTGCCCGTCGATGTCACGGCGCTCGGCGCCGACCTGATCTCGATCGCCGGGCACAAGCTCTATGCCCCGAAGGGCGTCGGTGTTCTCTATATGAAGCGCGGCATCGCGCTGCCGCCGCTTCTGGTCGGCGCCGGACAGGAGCGCGGCCGCCGTCCCGGCACGGAGAACGTGCCCTATATAGTGGCGCTCGGCGAAGCCTGCCGGCTGGCGCAAAACGCATTGGCGGAAGCGGAGCCGCGTCTGCGCGCGCTCAGCGCGCGACTGCTCGAGCATCTCATGCATCAGGTGCCCGGCCTGACCCTGGTCGGTGATCGCGAGCGGCGGCTGCCGAATACATTGAATGTGCTGTTTCCAGGCGTCTCCGGGCGGCAATTGCTGGCGGCATGCCCGGCCGTGCTCGCCTCGAACGGCTCGGCCTGTCATGCCGACAGCGAAGAGCCTTCGGCGATCCTGCTGGCGCTCGGCATTGCCCGCGACATCGCGCTCGGCACCGTGCGGTTGTCTCTGGGACGGCACACCACGCAAGACGACGTCGATGCCGCCGCCGAACAGCTCGCGGCGGCGTGGCGCATCCTCGTCATTCCGGGGCGCTCGCATAAGCGAGCGAACCCGGAATCCGGAGGCGGATTCGTATCATCGGGCTGGATTCCGGGTCCGCCCCTTCGGGGCGTCCCGGAATGACGGACTTAGTAAGAGACATCAGGCCAGGAGAATTGCCGTGAACATCCAGACGCCGATCAGGCTGAGCCACCTCTCCCATGGCGGCGGCTGCGGCTGCAAGCTGGCGCCGTCGGTGCTGACGCAGTTGTTGTCGAGCCATCCGATGACGACGCCGTACAAGCAGTTGCTGGTCGGCGTCGAGACCGGCGACGACGCCGCGGTATGGGAGCTGGATCCCGGCAACGACAACGGCACCTGTATCATCGCGACCACCGACTTCTTCATGCCGATGGTGGACGATGCGCGCGACTTCGGCCGCATCGCCGCGACCAACGCCATCTCCGATGTCTATGCCATGGGCGGCACGCCGATCTTCGCCCTCGCCATTCTCGGTATGCCGGTCGACAAGATCCCGCCGGAGATGGTGCGGCAGATTCTCGAAGGCGGTCAGTCGGTCTGCGCGGAAGCGGGCATCCCGATCGCCGGCGGCCATTCTATCGACTCGCCGGAGCCGATCTACGGCCTCGCCGTCATTGGCACCGCGCAGAAAGCGGACATCCGCCGCAACGCCGATGCAAAAGCGGGAGATGCGCTCATTCTCACCAAGGCGCTCGGCGTCGGCATCTATTCGGCCGCATTCAAGAAGAGCGCGCTGTCGCGCGCGGCCTATGACGAGTTCATCGCGACGACGACCTTGCTCAACAAGGTCGGCGCCACGCTCGCGAAGGAACCGGCCGTGCACGCAATGACCGACGTCACCGGCTTCGGCCTGCTTGGCCACGCGCTCGAACTGGCGCGCGGCTCGGGCAAGACCGTGACCATTAACGCCGGCAGTCTGCCGTTCCTCAAGGAGGCCGCCGCGCTGGCGCAGCAAGGTTTCATCACCGGCGCGTCCGGCCGCAACTGGAAGAGCTACGACGCCCACGTGACCTTGCCGGACGGCACGGCCGAGTGGCAGCGCCAGATCCTGTGCGATCCGCAAACCTCGGGCGGTCTGCTCATTTCCTGCGCGCCGGACAAGGCCGACACCTTGCTCAAGGGCATCGTCGCCGCCGGTTATTCCTCGGCGCGGATCATCGGCCGCGTCGCAGCGGGCGAACCGATCGTGGCGGTGGCGCCCTAGACGTCAGACTGCGTGACGACGGCCTATCAAGACCGCTCGAAGATCGCCGCGATGCCCTGCCCGCCGCCGATGCACATGGTCACCAGTGCGCGCTTTTGCTGCGTACGCGCCAGCTCATAAACAGCCTTCACGGTATTGATGGCGCCGGTGGCGCCGACCGGATGACCGAGCGAGATGCCGCTGCCATTCGGGTTGACCTTGGCCGGATCGAACTTCAGTTCGCGCGCCACCGCGCAGGCCTGCGCGGCAAAAGCCTCGTTGGATTCGATAATATCGATGTCGCCGATGGCGATGCCCGTCTTTTTCAGCGCGAGCCTGGTCGCCGGAATCGGCCCCAGCCCCATGAATAGCGGCTCGACGCCGGCATGGGCGTAGGCGACCATGCGCGCCATCGGCTTGAGACCGAGCCGCTTCACCGCCGCCTCGCTTGCCAGCACCACGGCGGCAGCGCCGTCATTGATGCCGGAGGCATTGCCGGCGGTAACGCTACCGCCGTCACGCTTGAACACCGGGCGCAGCTTGCCGAAATCATCGGCCACCGCATCGTGCCGCGTGTGCTCATCGGTGTCGAATACTTCAGCGCCCTTGCGTCCCTTGATTTCGATACCGAGGATCTGGTCCTTGAAATAGCCCGACCGCGTGGCATGCGACGCGCGGCGATGGCTCTCCAAAGCCAGCGCATCCTGATCTTCGCGCGGAATCCTGTGTCGCTCGGCGACGTTCTCCGCGGTCACGCCCATCAATACGCGGTTGAACGGATCGTTGAGCGCGCCGTCGAGAATATCGATGAGGGGCGCATTGCCCATCCGGGTGCCCCAGCGCACCGAGGTGGCGAAGAACGGCGCCTGCGACATGTTCTCGGCGCCGCCGGCAATGGCGACATCGCAATCGCCGAGGCGAATGCTCTGCGCGGCCGAGACCACCGCCTGCAGCCCCGAGCCGCAGAGACGATTGACGGTCAGCGCCGGCGTCTCGACCGGAAGACCGGCTTCGATCGCGGCCACACGGGAGATGTACATGTCGCGCGGACCGGTGTGCAGCACCTGGCCGAAAACGACATGGCCGATTTCTGCCGCGGCCACGCCCGAACGGCGCAGCGCCTCCGCGGTCACCTTCGCGGCGAGATCGGTGGCCGGCACACCCTTGAGACTGCCGCCGAATGTGCCGATCGCCGTACGCACGCACGACACGACATAGACTTCATTCATCGTCTTCTCTCCACTTATCCGGATCGTGCGACCCGAAGCTCCCCTGCATTCTAGAAGCAGGCGTCCGGAAACATCGCCGCCATGTCATTGCCCGAACGCACCAGCGCGAACTGCAGTCGCGTCTTCGGCAGTTCGGTCGCGAAGAAGTAGCGGCAGGCGTGGCGCCGCCCGGCTCGCACCACTGCATCGGCCGTCGCCGCGCGCGCCTGATCAAGCCAGAGCCAAGCCACGACGACATGGCCGAAGGCAGACAGGAACGCCGCCGCATTATACAGCGCCGCCTCGGACGATACAGTGCGCAGCACGGCGATCGTATCGTTGACGTCGGCCCAGGCGGTCCGCAGCGCGGCGCATTCGGCGGCGAGATCGTCGCCGCAGGCCGCGAGCGTCGCATCGATGCGCTCGCCCAGCAGCGCCAGCGCTTCGCCATTGCCGCGCAGAATCTTGCGGCCGACGAGGTCGTTGGCCTGAATGCCGTGGGTGCCCTCGTGAATCGGATTGAGACGGTTGTCGCGATAGACCTGCTCGACATCGAAGTCGCGCGTATAGCCGTAGCCGCCATGAACCTGGATCGCCAGATCGTTGGCGGCGAGGCCGAACTCGGCCGGCCAGCTTTTGCCGATCGGCGTCAAGAGACCAAGCAACTGACCAGCGATGTCACGCTCCGCTTCGCTGGACGCGGCGGCCTCTTCATCGACGAGGCGCGCACAGTACAGCACCAGCGCCAGCGCGCCCTCGGCGTAGACTTTTTGCGCCAGCAGCATGCGGCGCACGTCGGCATGGACCACGATCGGCACCGGCGCCGAATCCTTGCGGGCGGCGCTCGCCCGCCCCTGCGTGCGCTCGCGGGCATAGCCGAGCGCATGGCGGTAGCCGCGGCAGGCCAATGCAGCGGCGCCGACGCCGACGGCAATGCGCGCCTCGTTCATCATGCTGAACATGATGGCGAGCCCCTGCCCGACGTCGCCGATACGGTAGCCGATCGCACCGGCGGCATGGCCCGGCCGATGCCGCGCGCCCTCGCCGAAGGCGAGCAGGCAATTGGCCGTGCCGCGGTAGCCCATCTTGTGATTGAGCCCGGCAACGACGACGTCATTGGCTTCGCCGAGACTGCCATCGGCCGCCGGCAGAAATTTCGGCACGGCGAACAGCGAAATGCCGGCGAGCCCGGCGCCGAGACGGCCGTCCTCGCCCGGCACCTTGGCGAGCACCAGATGCACGATGTTCTCGCTGGCGTCCTGGTTGCCGCCGGAGATCCACATCTTGTTGCCGAACAGACGGTAGCGCGGGCCGAGCAGCGGGTCGGCGCCATCGGCGATGGCGCGCGTGGTGATGTCGCCGAGCGAGGAGCCGGCCTGCGGTTCGGACAGGCACATCGTGCCGAACCAGCGCCCCTCGATCTGCGGGCGCGCCAGGACATCGATCTGCGCCGGCGTGCCGAAGACGGTGAGCAGGCGCGCATTGGCCACCGTCAGCATCGGATAGGCCGCGGTGGCGATATTGGCCGCCATGGTCATCGCCGTGGAGGCCGTATGGATGAGCGCCGGAATTTGCGCGCCGCCGAGCTTCTCGTCGAACGAGGCCCCGAACAGACCGGCCTCGGCATAGGCGCGCAGCGCATCGGCGATTTCCGGCAGCACATGAACAGCGTCACCGTCGAGCGACGGCTCGACGCGATCCGAGAGCTTGTAGTGCGGCGCGAAGTGTTCGTCGGCAAGGCGTGCACTCAGGTCGAGCACGGCGTCGAAGGTCTCCCGGCTGTGCTCGGCAAAGCGCTCATGCGCCGTCAGGGCGTCGGCGGCGAGCCAGTCGTAGACAAGGAAATCGAGGGTCGCACGATCGATATACGGCATCAGATCACCGAAGAGCCGCCATCGACGATGAGGATCTGGCCGGTGACATGCGCCGACGCATCCGAGGCGAACAGCAACGTGGCGCCCTTGAGGTCCTGATCGCCGCCGAGCTGGCCGCGCGGCGTGCGCGCGGTCAGGTCCTGCTCGAAGGTGCCGAGCACGCCCTTGGTCATTTTCGACGGGAAATAGCCGGGCGCGATGGCGTTGACGGTGATGCCATAGCCGCCCCACTCGGCCGCCAGCGCGCGCGTCATGTTGACGACGCCGCCTTTGGTCGTGTTGTAGGCGATGGTGCCCGGCATGCGCGGCGGGTGCCCCTTGAAGCCTTCGATCGAGGCGATGTTGACGATGCGGCCCTTGCCAGCCGGGATCATCGCTTTCTTGGCCGCCGCCTGCGCGAGCAGGAACGGCGCGGTGAGATTGAGCGCGACCACCTTGTCCCAGGCGTCGCGCGGATGGTCTTCCGCCGGCGCGCCCCAGGTGGTGCCGGCATTGTTGACCAGAATGTCGAGCCGGCCGTGTCGCGCCAGGATTTCATCGACGACCGATGCCGGCGCATCGCCCTTGCCGAGGTCGACCGCAATGGCGGAAGCCTTGATGCCCAGTTGCGTCAGATGCGCGACAGCGGCGTCGAGCTCGTCCTGCTTGCGCGCGGTGAGCATCACGAACGCGCCGAACTCGCCCAACGCCTCGGCCATCTGCAAACCGAGACCGCGTGAGCCGCCGGTCACGATTGCAACACGACCGGAAAGATCGAACAACGCCTTAAGCCCGCTCATACGGCACCCGGTGTCTTGTCAAAGTCGGCAAAGTTTCGGCCGCGTTGCGCGAGCTCACCAAGCAAGGGCGCCGGCGCCCAGTTGTCATCGTACTTCGCGTGCAACGCCCTCACCGCATCGTGAATGCGGCCGATGCCGACACCGTCGGCCCAGGCCATCGGCCCGCCGCGCGCGGCCGGGAAGCCCATGCCGTAGACGTAGCAAAGATCGATATCGCTCGCGCGCTCGACGATGCCCTCGCCGAGCAGCCGCGCGCCTTCATTGACCAATGCATAGAGCGTGCGCTCTAGAATTTCATCGTCGCCGATGGCGCGCCGCGTGATGCCGAGGCGCCCGGACTCCTCGGCAATCATCGTCTCGACCACCGGATCCGGCTCGGCGGAGCGTGGACCGGACGGATAAAGGTACCAGCCCGCGCCGGTCTTGCTGCCGAGACGGCCGCGCTCGTAGAGCAGATCGGCGAGCCGCGAATAGCGCATGTTCTCCGGCCAGTTCTTCAACTGCCGCTGCCGCACGAACCAGGCGACGTCCTGCCCGGCCATGTCGAGCATGGCGCAAGGCCCCATGGCGAGACCGAAGCCGGTGAGCACGCGGTCGATGTCCTGCGGCAGCGCCCCCTCCTCCATCAGGAGATCGACCTGCCGCAGATACGGATACAGCATGCGGTTGGCGCAGAAGCCGTCGCATACGCCGACCGTGACACCGACTTTCCCGATGCGTTTGGCGAGCGCGATCACGGTAGCCAATACCGAAGCGTCAGTTTTGGCGCCGCGCACGATTTCGAGCAGGCGCATGACGTGCGCCGGGCTGAAGAAGTGCAGGCCGACAACATCCTGAGGACGCTTGGTCACGGCGGCGATGGCATCGACATCGAGAGCGGAGGTGTTGGTGGCGAGGATGGCGCCGGGCTTTGCGATGCGATCGAGCCCCGTGAAGATATCGCTCTTCACGCTCATGTCTTCAAAGACGGCCTCGACGATGAGATCGGCCTGGCCGAGCACCGAGAGATCGGTTGCGCCGGCGATGCGATCCTGACGCGCGCCGACTTCGGCGCCCGACAATGTGCCTTTTGCCCGCGCGCGGTCATAGACCTCGCGAATGCGCGCCAACCCTTTTTCCAACGCAGCCTCGTCGCGCTCGACGAGAGTCACGGCAAAGCCGGCATTGGCGAAGACCATGGCGATGCCGCTGCCCATGGTGCCGGCGCCGATCACGCCGACATTCTCGATCGGACGCAGCGGCGTCGTCTGATCGACACCGGCAACGTGCGACGCCGCCTCTTCGGCGCGCTTCAGATAGGCCGCAGCATCCCACCCGGAAGTCATCCGTCTCATCTCCCTAAATCCAGATCCAGCCAATAGGCCGCGTCACGTCCAGAGCTTCGCGTCCTTGCCGAGTTCGATGCGCGCGATCTGATCCATATGGACTTCGTCCGGACCGTCGGCGAGGCGCAAGGTGCGCGCCAGCGACCAGGCTGCAGCGAGACCGAAATCGCTGCTGACTCCGCCGCCGCCATGCACCTGGATGGCGCGGTCGAGCACGGCTTGCGCCATGCGCGGTGCAACGACCTTGATCATCGCAATCTCGGCACGCGCCGCCTTGTTACCGACCGTATCCATCATGTGGGCCGCCTTCAACGTGAGCAGACGGGCCTGATCGATTTCCATGCGGCTCAGCGCCACCGCCTCGCGCAACATGCCGTGCGACGCCATCGGCTTGCCGAACACATGACGGCCGCTGGCGCGCGCGACCATCGATTCCAGCGCCCGCTCCGCGAGACCAATGGCGCGCATGCAGTGATGGATGCGGCCGGGACCAAGGCGACCCTGGGCGATTTCGAAGCCACGACCTTCGCCGAGCAGCATGTTGGATGCCGGCACGCGTACGTTTTCGAAGTTGACTTCCATATGGCCGTGCGGCGCGTGGCCGTAACCGAACACGCTGAGCGGACGCACCACGGTCACGCCGGGCGCGTCCATCGGCACCAGGATCATCGACTGCTGCCGATAGGTCTCCGCCGACGGGTCGGACTTGCCCATGAAGATGAGAATCTTGCAGCGGCGATCGCCCGCGCCCGAGGTCCACCATTTGCGACCGTTGATGACGTAATGATCGCCGTCGCGCTTGATGCTGGACTGAATGTTGCGCGCGTCGGAGGAAGCAACGTCCGGCTCCGTCATGGCGAAGCCGGAGCGGATCTCGCCTGCGAGCAGCGGCGCGAGCCACTGCTTCTTCTGCGCCTCAGTGCCGTAGCGCACCAGCACTTCCATATTGCCCGTGTCGGGCGCCGAGCAGTTGAAGACCTCGGCGGCGATGGGCGAGCGGCCCATGATTTCGCACAGCGGCGCGTACTCGACATTGGTCAGGCCGGCGCCGAGGTCGCTTTCGGGGAGAAACAGGTTCCAAAGGCCGGCCTTGCGGGCCTCGGCCTTCAGGTCTTCCAGGATCGGCGGCGTTGCCCAAGGATCGGCCAGCCCGGCATGTTGCTCGTCATAGACACGCTCGTTGGGATAGACGAACCGGTCCATGAAGGACTGGCAGCGGGCAATCAAGTCCTTGGTCTTTTGGGAATATTCGAAGTCCATGCGTCTCCCCGCCTCTTGCCAGTCGCACTTGCGAGAGTGTACATTTTCTGTCCGACAGTTCAACAGTCCATTCATCGGACAGTTTCGGACCGCATCCCTCCGCAGGACCAGGCCAATGACGCCCGAAGTTAGCGAAATTCGAAGCGGACACGAATTCGATAGCGGCCGCCTCGCGGAGTATTTGGCGGGACATCTCGACGGCTTCGCCGGGCCACTCTCCATTCGCCAGTTCAAGGGCGGGCAGTCCAACCCAACCTTCCTGGTCGAAACCGGCGACAGCCGCCGCTACGTCCTGCGCAAGAAGCCGCCCGGTCAATTGTTGCCCTCGGCGCATATGATCGAGCGCGAATACCGGGTGATGCATGCGCTGGAGGGCACGGCCGTGCCGGTCATCCGCACCCACCTGCTGTGCGAAGATGCTTCGATCATCGGCACGCCGTTTTATCTGATGGATTTCGCTGAAGGCCGCGTATTCCGTGATCCGGCGCTGCCGGACATGGCGCCGGCAGAGCGCGGCGCGATCTACGCCACCATGGGCGAAGTGATGGCCAGGCTGCACGCGGTCGATTGGCGCGCAGTCGGCCTCGAAAGTTTCGGCAAGCCGGCCGGTTATGTCGCCCGGCAGATCGCGCTGTGGACGCGGCAATACGAAGCCGCCAAGACCCATGACATCCCTGCCTTTGACGAATTGATCCGCTGGCTTCCGGCAAACATGCCGGCGAACGAGACCACCGCCATCGCGCATGGCGACTTCCGCCTCGAGAACCTGATCTACCATCCGAGCGAAGCGCGCGTGCTCGGTGTTCTCGATTGGGAACTGGCCACGCTCGGCCATCCGCTGGCCGACGTTGCCTACAATTGCATGATCTGGCATCTCGATCCGTCGACGCCCAACCTCGGTGGCCTTGCCGGCCGCGACCTTGCCGCGCTCGGCATACCCACTGAAGCGGAGTATCTCGCCGGCTACGCCAAAGCCGCCGGCATCGAGAAAATCGAGAACTACTCGTTCTTCCTCGCCTTCGCTTTCTTCCGTTTCGCCTCCATCGCCCAGGGCGTTTATGCCCGCGCGCTGGCCGGCAATGCGAGTGCGCCGAACGCGCTGCAGGTCGGGCTTCTGGCCGCCCCTCTTGCCGACCTCGGCTGGAAAGCCGCGCAGGGCCAGCTCTCAAACTGATACGCACCGACAAAAGAAACGGCCGGGGTTGCCCCCGGCCGTTTCGCGTTTGACGTCAATGATGACGCTTAGTTCGTAGCCATCTTGCAGGTGACGGCCGGTGCGACGTCCTGCGCGCTGACGGTGGTCTTGATCACCGGACGCAACTGCCCATCGACCGATTCCACCACGCCGAAGTAGTTCGGCTTGAGCAGTTGGTGATCGTCCTTGCGGACGGTCAGCTTGCCCATGATGGTGTCGAAAGAGCCGCCCGACATCGCCTTGGCGACGTCCGCCGGCTTAACGCTCTTGGCCGCCGCGACCGCCTGGAAGATGACCTGCATGCCGAGGTAGGTCTCGCCTTCGAAATTGGTCGGCGGGACTTTGTACTTGGCGACCCAGGCATCGACGAACGCCTTGTTCTCCGGCGTGTCGAGAGTCGACGAGTAGTTGATGATGCCGTAGACGCCCTTGGCGGCTTCGCCCAGGGTTTTCACGGTGCCGTCGGTGGTGAAGCTCACGCCCGCCACGGTGATGGCGTCGGTCAGCCCGAACTGCTTCGCCTGCTGAGCGAAGTTGACCGCGTCGCGGCCAGCCAGCACGACCCAAACGCCTTCTGCGCCGCTCTTTTTGACCTGCTCGATGTAGGGCGCGAAGTCATTGATGTTGGCCGGCGTGTAGAACTCGCCGACCAAGGTGCCGTTCGCAGCTTTCACCGCTTCGCCGAACAGCTTGCCGGAGCCGCGGCCCCAGGCGATATCGGCGGCGACGACGGCCCACTTCTTTTCCTTCCGCTGCGACAGCCACGGCTTAACGGTCGCCGCATCCATCGCCGACTGCGTGTTGACGCGGAACACGCCCGGCACGCAGTTCGCGCCGGTGAGCTCGTCCGCCTTGTTGATGGTCGACACGTAGATCGAGCCCCAGCGCTCCATCAGCGGCGCGATGGCGAGACCTTCACCCGAGGCGATCAGCCCGGTGAGGATCGGATAGCCTTCCGACACCAGCTTTTCCGCCTGACGACGGGCGAGCTCCGGCTTGGCTTCGGTGTCGTAGGACTTGAATTCGACCTTGTGGCCGGCAACGCCGCCCTTGGCGTTGGCTTCATCGGTGGCGAAGCGCACGGCGCGCATCACTTCCTCGCCGAGCGTGGCGTAGGTGCCCGACAGATCGGTCGGCACGCCGAGCTTGAGCGGGTCGGCCGCGAGCGCGGACCCGACCAGCGCGGCGCCGAACACGGCCGTGCCCAGCGTCGCAGTAAGAGCAGTCACTCCCTTTCGCATTTCCTTCCTCCTCTTGAGCCGCCGGCGGCGGCGCGTTTCGGATCGATCTGGCGTCGATCACGTTCATTCAGATGGCGATATGCCGCTCCAGTTCATCGCGGGTGACATTCTGGAGCGATCCGGATTCCGCCACGGCCCCCTTCGACAGGACGTAGAAGCGTTGGGCGACGCGGTGGATCAGACTGATGTTCTGCTCGATGAGCAGGATGCCGATGCCGTCCTCTCCGAGCCTGACGAGCAGCGCGGCGAGTTCGTCGACGACAACGGGAGCGAGGCCTTCGCTCGGCTCGTCGAGGATGAGCAGATCGGGGTTGGCCATCAGCGCCCGGCCGATCGCCAGCATCTGCTGCTGGCCGCCGCTGAGCGCGAGGCCGGGATTGGCGCGCCGTTCGCGCAGGATCGGGAACAGATCCTGCACCTTCTCCAGCGACCACGGGCCCTTGCGGCCGGTCGCGGTGCCGAGCAGCAGGTTTTCCTCGACGGTCAGGTTCGGCAGAATGCCGCGGCCCTGCATGACGATGGCGATGCCGTTCTGCGCCGCCGTGTAGCCGCGCAAATCCTTGATCGTGCGGCCCCGGATCTCGACGTGGCCCTGGCCGATGCGCGTCACGCCGCACAGCGTGTTGACGACGGTGGTCTTGCCGACACCGTTGCGTCCGACCAGCGCGACGCGCTCGCCGGCATCGACATCGAAGGTGACGCCGTTGAGAATGCGGGCGCGGCCGTAAAGCGCGTGAACGTCGTTGAAGGCGAGCAGCGACATCACGCCTCCGTCCCGAGGTAAGCGGCGATGACGGTCGGATCGACGCGGATTTCGGCGCAGGTGCCCTCGCTCAGCGAACGGCCGAGATGCAGCACGGTGATGCGATCGCAAATCGAGAATACCACCTGCATGTCGTGCTCGACCAGCAGCACGGTGACCTTCCAGCGGTTGGCGAGGTCGCGCAGGATGCGCGCAAGGCCGAGCGATTCTTCCATCGTCAGACCGGCCGCCGGCTCGTCGAGCAGCAGCACCGCCGGCCGCCCGACCAGCGCCAGAGCGAGATCGAGTCGGCGCTGGTCGCCGTAGCTGATTTCCCCGGCCGGAATGTCGGCCAATTCCGTCAGCCGCAGTTCGTCCATCACTTCGGCAATGTCGGCGCCGGGCACCGCCCACGCCGCGACCAGCAATTGCTGTTCGACGGTCAAGTCGGGGAAGATGTTGGTGCGCTGGAACGAGCGCGCCATGCCGCGGCGGCGCCGCTCCTGCGGCGTCAGGGCGCTGATGTCCTCGCCGTTGAGCAGCACCTTGCCGCCACGGGTGGCCGCGCGGCCCGACAGCACATCGATCAATGTCGATTTGCCGGCGCCGTTCGGCCCGATCAGGCCACGGATTTCGCCCTGCTTGACCGCGATGTCGACATTGTCGAGCGCGGCAAAGCCGCCGTAGCGCCGCGACAGCCCGATGCCTTCGATCACATGGCCGGTCATCGTCCCGTCCCCCGGCGCCACAGCAAGAGAGCCAGACCGACGACGCCGCGCGGCATCGTCAAGGTCACGACAACGAGAATGCCGCCGACAATGGCGGGCCAGTACTCGGCGAACTGGCCGGCAAAATCCTTGATGTAGAAGAGCACGATGGCGCCGATGGCGGGGCCGAAGATGAACTTGGCGCCGCCGATGATCGCCATGATCAGCGCGAAGCCGGACGTGCTCCAGTGGAACATCTGCGGCGCGATGTAGCCGTTGTAGCAGGCCTGCAGAATCCCGGCGGTCGCGGCGATGAACGCGGCAATGGCATAGACCAGCGCCGGCGGCATCACCGTCGAATAGCCGAGGAAACGCGCGCGCTCCTCATTGTCGCGAATGGCGGCTGCGACCTGGCCGACACGGCTGCGCGTGAACAGCACGAGGCCGACCAGCACGAGAACGAGGATGGTCCAGGACAGCACCAGCATGAAGGCGGGGTCCTGCAGCTTGCGCGCCGAGAAGCCGAACACGCGCGCCGGCAGATCGAACGACATGCCGTCGTCGCCCTTGGCGAGCTCACGCCAGCGGAACACCACCTCGTAGAAGGCCTGGCCGACGGCCAGCGTCAGCATCGCGTGGGCAACGCCGGTGATGCGCGAGATGACGAGGCCGAGCAGGAAGGCGACCGCGGTCGGCAGGATCAGCGCCGCCAAAAGCGCCAGCTCCGGAGCAACCCACTGCCGGGCAACAAGCACGCCGATCGTATAGCCGCCGAGCCCGAAGAACGCCGCCTGCCCGAAGCTGGTGCGGCCGTTCTGCAGGATCAGGAAGCCCACGCTCGTCGCCAGAAGCGCGTCGAACATCGCCTGCGCCAGCAGCGACATGGCGATCTTGGTCGGCACGATCCATGGCAGGGCCGCGCCGACCGCCAGCGCCGCAACGGCGCCGCCGATCAACATGGCGTGGCCTACAGGCTTGCGGCGGGGCTTGGCCGCGCGGGCTTCAATAAGCGTGGTCATGTCCGCGACCCCGCAAAACCGGTCGGCCGCCAGATCAGGATGCCGACCATGAGCATGAACGGCAGCACCGTCGCCGCCCAGGGCAGATAGACCGCGCCGAAGTTATGAATCTGTCCGATCAGCAGCGCCGCGATGAACGCCCCGGCGAAGCTGCCCAGCCCGCCGATGACGACGACGATGAAGGAGTCGATCAGAATGTAATTGCCCATGGTCGGCGACAGCGACAGCAGCGGCCCGGCGACGACACCGGACAAACCCGCCAAGGCGGTGCCGAGGCCGACCACGATCAAGCTCAGGCGATCGACATTGATGCCCTGCATGCTGGTGACGCGCGCATCGGTCGAGGCGGCGCGGATATAGAGGCCGGTTCGCGTGTAGCGCAGCCAGAGACTGAGCGAGACCGCAACCGCGACGCTCACCGCGATGACGAACAGGCGATAGATCGGAAACGGCGAGCCGCCGATGCTGACCGTACCGGCGAGCAGCGGAGGCACCGGATAGGTGAGATAAGCCTTGCCCCAAACCTTGGTGACGACGGTTTCGAGGATCAGAAGAATGCCGAAGGTCACCAGAACGGTGACGATGTGATCGTGCTTGCGCAATGTGCTGAACACGGCGGCGTCGAGTGCGCAGCCCACCAGCGCCATGGCGAAGACGGAGACCAGCAGCCCGCTCCACCAGTAGCCCATGGCCGCGATGCTGAAGCCGATATAGGCGCCGATCATAAACAGCGCGCCATGCGCGAAGTTGACGACTTCGCGCAAACCGAAAATCAGCACGAGGCCGACCGCCAGCAGATAAAGCAGGCCGCCATAGACGATGCCATTGAGGATCTGGATCAGCATGGCACCCCTACCCCGCCGTGTAGCCGCCATCGACGAAGATGGTCTGGCCGGTGACGTAGCCCGCCGCGGGCGACGCCAGAAAAACGAGAACGCCGACGACATCCTCGATCTCGCCGAGCCGGCCCACCGCCGAGCGCGAGCGGACCTTGTCGTAGAGTTGCGGCTGCGTGCGGATGAGTTCGCGATTGAGATCGGTAACGATGACGGTGGCGCCGATGGTGTTGACGGTGATGCCGTGCGGGCCGAGCTCGAACGCCATGGCCGCGCCGAAATTGGCGAGCCCCGCCTTGGTGGCGCTGTAGGCTGTGCGATTGGCCATGCCGCGGCCCGACAGGATCGACCCCATATTGATGATGCGGCCGCGCTTGCGCTCGATCATCGGCCGGGCGAACGCCCGCGAGCACAGGAAGGCGCCGGTCAGGTTGACGTCGAGAACGTTGCGCCATTCCTCGAGGCTCGTATCGGCCAAGGTCTTGGGCGAGGTGATGCCGGCATTGTTGAACAGGATATCGGCGCTGCCGAGTTCGTTGACGATGCGGTCGCAAGCCTGCGCGACCAGGGTCTCGTCGGTGACGTCGGCCTCGACGATCAACGCGCGGCGGCCGGCCTTCTCGACCGCCTCCGCCGTTCCTTTCAGCTTCGCGATATTGCGGCCGATGAGCGCGAGATCGGCGCCGGCTTCCGCCAGCGCCACCGCGCCACCATGGCCGATGCCGCCGCCGGCGCCGGTGACGACCGCGACCTGACCCTTCAGACTGAACAGCGCGTCGTGGTTCATGCCGTCACATCGCCATCTGGCCGCCATCGACCGGCAAGGCGACGCCGGTGATCATGCGGGCTTCATCGGACACGAGAAACAGCGCCGCCGCCGCCACATCTTCCGGCTCCGGCATGCGCGCCAGCGGAATGGTAGCGCGGAAGCGCTTCATCGCTTCGTCGTGGTCGCCGGCCATGCCGGGCAGAAACGCCTCGAGCATCGGCGTCGCCACCACCGTCGGGCACAGCGCGTTGACGCGGATGTTCTGCGGCGCCAGCTCCAGCGCCAGCGAGCGCACCAGGCCGACGATGCCGTGCTTGGCCACGGTGTAGAGGCTGAAATTCGGCTTGGCCTTGAGGCCCTGCAGCGACGAAGTAAACAAGAGCGCCGCGCCGGCCGGATTGCGCTGGGCGCTGGCGCGCAGATGCGGCAGCGCCGCGCGCGTCATCTGCATGACGCCGAACAGGTTGACGCGCAGCACGCGCTCCAGCGTCGCGTCATCGACGTCCTCGAACGGGCCGGTGAACGGTCCACCGGCATTGTTATGCACGATATCGAGGCCGCCGAATTTTTCGACGGCGAAAGCGACGGCGCGGTCGTCCTGTTCGGTCGATGTGTGATCGACGCGAATAAACGCGGCGTTGCCGCCGATCTCCCTGGCGACCTTTGCGCCGCGCGTCTCATCGACATCGGTGACGACGACCTTGGCGCCTTCGGCGGCGAAACGCACCGCCACGGCACGGCCGAGACCCGATCCCGCGCCGGTCACCAGCGCGACCTTGCCCGCAAGCCGCGTCATGCCGCGGTCTCCGCGTCGCCGGCCGGAATGGTGATGTCGAGCAGCGCGGCGATGCGGCCGCGCAGATGACGGTATTGACCGTTGAGCAACGCGTCGCCGCATTGGCACAGCGCGTCGGCGTCGGCGAGCATGCGCGACAGGATGCGATGATCGCGGGCGGTTTCATCCGCCGCGTCTTGGACGTTCCTCACGTGGCGCCTCCTCTACAGGCGGTAGCCTTGTTGCCGCTCGTCTTTCCAACGGCGGGCTTTGTAATTGAATTCAGGCAGTTCATTGCGGCCGCAGACGGTGAGCGACATCCACACATTGGTGCGCTCCTTGATCGTCGTCCGGATGCGTTCGATCAAATTCATCTTCGTCGCATGGTCGAAAGCGGCAGCGGCGTCGGTGAAGGCAACGCGTACTTCGATCTCGGTCTTGCCATCGCCGCTGGTGTAGACGCGGCCGGCATATTCGGCGACTTCGCCGAACGAGAATACGGCGGCGTCGATCGCCGACGGCCACACGTTGTTGCCGCGGATTTTCAGCATGTCATCGAAGCGGCCGATGGTGCCGCACTCGATGGCGTTCCAGGCGCGGCCGGAGTTGGCATCGCGGTACGAGATGAAGCGCGCGGCGTCGCCGGTGCGGAAGCGGATGACGGGCGAGCCTTCGATCGACAGATTGGTGACGACCATCTCGCCGGTCTCGCCGGACGCGACGGGCTCAAGCGTCTCCGGATGCACGACCTCGAAGAGCGTTTCCCATTCGAACAGATGCATCAGGCCGCGGCCGCCTTTGGCGCCGAACACGCCGTCCGCGCAGGTCGAGGCGCCGAAGCCGGCGCATTGCGTCGAGCCGTAGCCTTCCTGCAGGCGGCAGCCCCACAGCGATTCGATGCGCTCGGCCCATTCGAGCGGATAGCCTTCGGCGGCGATGAACAGAGTGCGCAGCATCGGAAAGGCGCGCTTCGGCTCGAGGCCGCGGCGCATGAGCGCTTCGGTCAGCGTGTGCAGGTAGTTGGTCGATGCGTAGATGAAATGCACCGCGCCGATGCGCTGCATCAGGTCGATCTTGGCGTCGGTGGACAAAGTGCCGCCGACATGAAACGCCGTGGCGCCGATGATGCGCAGGCCCTCGCCCGGCCCCCAGCCGCCGGTGGTCAGGCCGCCTGACGGCACGCAATTGATGGCGATGTCGCCGGGCCGCAGGCCCGCCAGAAACCACGGCAGCGCGTGATAATAGCCCTGCATGTGCACGTCGTGCTGGCTGCGGCCGTAGATCTCCTGGCCGAGGCCGGAGGTGCCGCCGGTCATGTTGACCAAGGCAACGTCTTCACGCGCGACGCCGAGACGCGCGCCGAAGGGCGGATGCTCGGTCTGATCGGCGAGGAAGTCCGCCTTGCTCGACAGCGGAAAGCGCGCACGGAATTCGTCGAGCGACGCGAGCCTGTCCGGATCGATGCCGCCCTGCGCCATGCGGGCGCGGTAATAGCCGCTCGTCTTGTTGAGGCGGGCAAGCTGACGGCGCAGCTTGCGCAGCTGCAATTCCTCGAGCTCGGCGCGCGACAGGGTCGCAAGCCGGGCAAGCCGCGCCGAATCCACGAACGGATTGGCGGTCTCGCTGTCGAACTGCTGCGCGGTGGCGTTCATCGTCAGGCCGGCTCGAAGATGGGAAGCGTAATCTCGGGCGTCACCGATTTGAAGATGACACGAACCGGCATGTTCGCGGCCACCTTTTCCGGCTCGATGCCGACGATATTGCTGGCGATGCGCACGCCCTCGTCGAGTTCGATCAGCGCCACAACGTAAGGCACGTCCGCGGCGTAAACGTCACGCGGTACCGGATGGCGCACCACGATCCACGAGAACACGCGGCCATGGCCCTTGCTCTCGATCCAGTCATGCTCGGGCGAATTGCACTTCGGGCAGTAGAAGGTCGGCGGGAAGCGCTTGTGGCCGCAATTCCGGCACGCCTGGATTTTCAGCTTGCCGTCGCGGCAGGCATCCCAGAACGGGCGGGTTTCGGCGTCGACGACAGGCAGCGGCTTGGCATAGGTCATGGCCTAGTTCCTCAACACCATGGCGCTGCCGCAAGTCATCGCGCCGGCGGTGGTCAGACAGGTTTCGATATCGGGCACCTGGCGCAGGCCGGCCTCGCCGCGCAGTTGCTGCACGGCCTCGATGACGTGGTTGAGCCCGTGGATGTAGCCCTCCGACAGGAGGCCGCCGGCGGTGTTGAGCGGCAGTTCGCCGCCAGGCGCGATGCGGCCACCCTGCACGAACGGTCCGCCCTCGCCGTCCTTGCAGAAGCCGAGACCCTCGAGCTGCATGATGATGCTGTAGGTGAAGCAGTCGTAGATCTGCGCGATGTCGATGTCCTTGGGCCCCATGCCGGCGCTGCGCCACAGGTCGTCGGCGATGTACTTCGCGTAATTGTGCGAATGATCGGGCCAGCGCAGCGCGTCGAACAGGTCCTCGCCCTGATTGGGCCCGCCGCCATAGGCGCCGCCGGAAATGTAGACCGGCTTGCGCTTCATGTCGCGCGCGCGCTCGGCCGACGTCACCAGTACGGCGCAAGCGCCGTCGGTTTCGAGGCAGATGTCGAGCATGCGGAACGGCTCGACGATCATGCGCGAGTTCATGTAGTCGTCCATGCTGATCGGATCGCGCTGCATGGCGCGCTCGTTCTTCTCGGCGTTCTTGCGGAACGTCACCGCGATCTCGCCGAGCTGCTCGGCATTGGTGCCGTATTCGATCATGTGACGCCGGCACCACATCGCCATCGCCTGCGGATAGGTGATCCAGCCGAACGGCGCGGTGAACTGCGTAATGTTGTAGGCGGCAAGATCGCGGCCGCCGCCGAGACGGAAGCCGGAACGGCCGTTCATCGCGCGGTAGCACAGGACGGTTTCGGCAAGGCCGGCCTCGATCACCGCTGCGGCGGTGAGCACGATCATGTTGGCGGCGTTGCCGCCGCTGAGAAAGTCGTTGGCGTAACGCGCGGCGGGCACCCCGATTTCGGTCGCCACCGATATGGCCGGGACCGAGTCATTGAAGTTGAAGCTGACGAAGCCGTCGATATCGGCGGGCTTCAATCCGGCATCGGCGATCGCATTGATGCAGGCTTCCGACGCCAGGCTGCGCACCGTGCGGCCCGACTTCTTGGAGAAATCCGTCCAGCCGATGCCGGCAATCGCGTATTTGTCACGCAGTGCGTACATTGCAGTTTCCTTCAGTCAGCGCGCGAAGACCGGCTTGCGTTTTTCCTTGAAGGCGACGAGGCCTTCGGTGGCGTCGGGCTCGGTGGTGGCATAGCGATGGACGAAGTCGATCTCCTGCCGGAGCCCGGTGGCGAGATCCGTGGTCAGCGTGAGATTGGCGAGGTGCTTGGCGCCGCGCAGACCGACGCGGCTCTTCTCGCCCAGCTTCTCGATCAGAGCCGTGGCGGCGGATTCCAGTTCGGCGTCAGGCACGACGTCGCCGACCAGGCCCATCTCCTTGGCCTCGGCGGCGGTGACGAGGTCGCCGGTGAGCATCAGCTTCTTGGCGCGGAGCATGCCGATCGCGCGCGGCAGGCGTTGCGAGCCGCCGGCGCCGGGGAGCTGGCCGAAATTCAGGTGTCCGTCGCCGATCTTCGCCGACTCCGCGGCGATGACCAGATCGCAGGCCAGCAGCAGTTCGAGCCCGCCGGCGACGCAGACGCCGTTGATGGCCGCGACATAGATTTTGCTCGACGCTTCAATGGCATTGAGCATGTCGAAGAAGTCCTCGAGGAAGGCCGAGAACTTGTCCGGGTTCTGGTACAGGTGGATGTAGCCGTCGAGATCGCCGCCGGCCGAAAAGCTGCGGCCGCGGCCGGTGACCAGCACGGCAAAAATGTCCGCCCTCGCCTCAATCTCCGCCACCGCCGCCTTCAAGTCCCGCACAGTCGCCCAGTCGAGAGGGTTGAGCTTGTCCGCCCGCGCCAAAGTGAGGCGCGCGCAGGCCCCCTTCCATTCCAACTCGACGTTGGCCTCCGCTGACATTTCTCTTCCCTGGACCGCTCGGCTGCCAATTCTGGCCAACAGTCCGTTTGTCGGACAGTTTCGAAAAGAGTATCATTTGCGGACCGGCCGTCAAGAGACACGACGAATCGTGTCTCATGGTGCCGGACACCGAGGAGCAAGCCGCTTGCAAGAACATGAATTCAGCCGAATCGAACGCGCCCCGGCCTATCGGCTGGTCTATGACGCAATCGAACGCGAGATTCTGTCCGGTAAGCTGCGCGTCGGCGACCCGTTGCCCGCAGAGCTGCAGCTAGCCGAGCAGTTCGGCGTCAACCGCTCGACAGTGCGGGAAGGCATCCGGCTCCTCGAGCAGAGTGGCCTTGTGGAGCGGGACGGCGGCAAACGGCCGCGCATCTCGTTGCCGCACTATCTCGACCTCGCCTCCTCAGCGAGCCGCGCCCTGATTCTCCACTCGGTGACCTTCCGCGAACTGTGGGAGGCCTCAATGGTGCTGGAGCCGGCGATCGCCGAAAGCGCCGCGCGTCATATCGACGTGAACGGCCTCGCCGAACTGAACAATAATATCAACGCCATGGAAGCCAATGTTCAGCGCTTCGAAGCCGGCGCCGAGGCGAACACAGATGAATTCGTTCAGCTCGACCGTGGCTTTCATGAAATCCTCGCCAAATTCGGCGGCAACCGGGTTCTCGCGCTGGCGCACGAGCCCGTGACTTCACTTTTCATTCCGACCGGTCAGATCATTTTGCAGCGGCTGAAGACCTATCGCCGTGTGCTCGATGCGCATCGGCACATCTACAATTGCCTGAAAGACAAGGACGCGGCAAAGGCGCGAACCTGGATGCACAGGCACATGGACGACTTCCGCCGCGCTTACGAATTGACGGAACTGGCCTGGGATGCCCCGCTCGACGCGGTCAGTCTGGGAATAACGCAAGCCGCGCCTCATCGCTGACGCCGCTCAGTTCATGTGGGCTGGTCGCGTTGCAACCCTGCAGTTCCGAAATGGCCTGATTTTGTGCATCGCTCGACGCCACGGCGTTCAGGCGGCCGCCTTCAACCGTGGCGACGATTCCGCCGCCGGCCGGCCGCCGGAAATCATGACGGGGCCGCCGCTGGCTCATTCTCGACAACCGCCAACTGGGGCTTGCCAGCGACGAAGTATCCGAGTGCTCCGCGCCCCTGTTTGTGATCGACACCGGGGGGAGCCAAGCGGCTATCCGCACCGCTGGCCAAAGCGCCGCCGCAAGAGCCTGCGCCGGACACGGCATCTGCTCAACCAGCTTCTCGCGGCGGACTGCGATACCGAAGCTCTCGGCGGGTCATGCCGAGATCTTAGGTCCTCTTAGCGGTGGTGCGCTGACACTTTTCCGGATCGTCCGCGTCAGGCTTCGCCGTGGCGGAGCCCGGCAAGACCTGACCGGAACAACCACTTTCGGTAGCATTGATGACATATTGCAATCAAATTGAGCGGGGCGTATAAAACACGCGCATAACTGGTACTTCATGCCCTGGACAATCAGGTTTGGCAACTTGAGTTCAACAAAGGGAGGCGTTCCATGGACGTCAAGAAGCTCTCAGTGAAGGATGCCACGGCGGCCGCAGCGCGTTGTGCCGCAACAGCGGCTGAATGCGCGGCGAAGGCGGCCAAGTGTGCGGCCAATGCCGCGCGATGTGCAGCGACGGCGGCCGAAGCCAAGGCCAGGGCAGCCGCGGCCAAGTGCGCGGCAACCGCAGCGCGCTGCGCGGCAACCGCAGCGAAGTGCGGAGCCTGACACCGGCAATCAAGGCACGGGATCTGAAGGTATCGGCGCGCCGCCGTCGAGGTGGCGCGCCAACCGGAGGCATCGGGTATGAGCGTTCCACGCCTCGGCGTCGGCCTGCAATTCAATCCGGAACTCATCGGCTGGTTTCCGTTTCTTGACCAGCCGCTCGATGCGCTTGAGATCCTCTTCGACTCCGTGATGAGTCCCCTCGATGGCCCGGGCTTGCTGTCGCCCAAGGCCATCGACCTCATCGGTGACATCACCGGCAAATTCCCCCTTATCGGGCATTCGAATTACGGCGGCGACTTCGGATTCGACGATCTGATGCGCACGGCCGCGGCACGGCGGCATGTCCCGCTCGCGAAGAAGCTGAACGTCAACTGGGTCGCGAACCATTGCTTCTACAGCGACGCCTCCTGGTCGGACGTCTGGAGCAGTCCGCTGCAGTTCTCGCGCGCCGAGGCCGCGCGCGTCGCCACGAGAGCGCGTGCTCTTCAGGACCTCTACGGCGTTCCCCTCGCTCACGAGAACGCCGCATACTACCGGCCTTGCCCGGGCAGCGAGATGCCCGAAGAAGAGTTTCTCGCGCTCACGCTGCAACAATCCGGGTCGTATCTGCACCTTGACCTGCATAATGTGTATGCCAACGAGCAGAACCACGGCGCGAACGGCTATTCGGCGCGGCGCTTTCTCGACACGATCCCCCTCGACCGCGTCGTCTGCATTCATATGGCGGGCGGCCGCTGGATCGACGGTCAGTACCACGACCTCCACGACACGCGCGTGCCGGAAGCGGTCTGGGATCTGCTCGACGATGTTCTCTCCCGCGCGCGCCCCGGCGCCGTCATCCTGGAATATGAGACGGAAGCCCTTCTCTGCGACGGTGAGACCCTCGATACCGAACGCACCACAGACGTGATCCTCGCCGACCTCGAGCGAGGCCGCAACGCCTGGGACCGTGCCTATGGTCCGGCAAGCCGCCGCACGACCCGTAGCGAGGCCGCGTGATGGACGCCCGGCTGGTGTGGGACACCTGGCGGCGGGTTCTGACCGAAGACGATCTCGTCGCGTGGATTGCGGATCCTGGCGGCCGCGCGGAAAACTCCGTCCGTTTCGACGGCGACGAGCGGAAAATTCTGGACGACTACGCGAGCACGCCGGCGGCGACCGAGCAGAATATCTACATGTACCGTCGCGGACTGGTCAGGAACGGCCTCGGCGCGCTCAACATGGTGCCGCTGACACGCCGCATACTCCGCGCCAGCGGACTCGACCTCGATGAGATTGCCGAGATGTTCGCGCGCTCGTCCGGCTACCGCGATTACGGGCCGAATTTCTGGAGCAATGCCGCCGATTTCGTCGCTTTCCTGGCCCCTCATCCGGAATTCGCATCGCCGGCGCGACAGGATGTGATTGCTATCGATACAGCGACGATCGCGCTTGCGCGTCGTCTGGGCGTGTCAGCCCCGCCGGTCTGGCCCGACCGCATGATGGTCGCAGGCGCGGGCCACGAAATCCATTGGGACACCGCCCGTTTCATCGCCAATCCTGCGGCGGTGATCGTGCGATCGTCGTGCGATATCAGCGCCTGGATCGAGAATCCCTTCGCGTTCGATCCTGCTGTGGAGCCCGAGGCTTCATCGCGGCACTGGCTGATCTATTTCCCGGCCGCCGAGGCCGCGCACGAATACGCGGAACTGTCCGAACGATGCGCCCGCGTTTTCTCCACGCTTGCAACGCCCAGCACCGCGGCGGAAGTCTCGGCTGCGTTGGGCGACCTTTCTCTCGACGACGTACGCGGCCTTGTCGGCTCGCTCACCGCGCTCGGCGTGGTCGGCCCGGCGACCGAGGTGCGCCGCTCTCCGTTGTCGCGCCGGACCGCCGGCGCAGCCGCGCCATGAGACAGTTCGACCCGCCAGCGGGCGTCGGCGAGCCCCCTGCGTCGGGCCGGCTGCCGAACGATGCGTTCGTCCTGCTCGACCCGGCCGTCGACGTCCTCGATACCGGGGCCGGCGAATATCATCTGCTCAGCCATGGGCATTTCGAAGCCGGCATGGTGGTGCCGCCGGGCGACGGCCTGCTCGCCTTCGTGACCGCGCTGCGGCAACCCATCAACCTCGCCCACTTGCGCGCGCAGTTCGACGATCAGGACATGATCGACAAGATGCTGGCCTCGCTGCTCCGGCACGGCTTCATCCATGTCACCTCGCCGTCGCCGCTATCCGCGGAGGAACTCGCGCGGCATCGATCGATCGCACGGGAAACGCGCGACCTGGCGCTCCGCCACACCGTCGTGATTGATCTCGATACGCCGATATCGGCGGAGAAGATTTGCGATCGCCTGCGCGAGGAGACGGCCGCGCCCGAATTGCTGCTGCAATGCGCCCGGCTGGCAGACCACAAGGCCCTATTCGCCGAGCTCGCGCGCTTGCGGCAGTCCGGCGTCATCCGGATACATCAAACGATCGTGCAGACCGGGCGCCTCTCGGGCGATCCGGACCTTTGCCGTTCGCTCAACCGCGTCGGCGCGTCCGTCACGCTCGACGCCGTATCCTGGCCCGTGCCCGACGCTTCCCCGCCCGCGCTCGACGCAATGACACGTCATCGCGTCGCCGTGCACGCGCTGATGACGCCGGACTTGTCGATCCTCGACGCGGCGGTGCGCAGGCAGGCGCAGGATTGGGCGAGCGCGATGTTCATCTCCGGCCTGTGCCTGCGTCTGGACCCGGAGGCGCTCTGGCCGGACCGCGATGCCGGCGAAGACGACTTCATCGCCCTGTTCGAAGCGGTGCTGGCAATCGAGAATGAATTCGGCGATGTGGCAATCGTAAACCTGCCGAGCGACGAGGTACTCCTCGGCAACACGGCTTCGTCGATGCCGGACGATCGGCCGGCCGGCTTCGCCGGTGACTTTCGCACAGCCTATCTGCGATGGCGTCTGCCCATCCTGAAGGCGTGCGAGAACGACAACAGCTGGAGTCAGATACCCGAGGCCGAGGACAGACTGGTCCGCGCGCAGGACGATCTGCTGCCCAACCACCCTGACTTGCTGAAATTGCGTCCGGGTAGCGTCCTGGTCGATGTATGCGGCGGCCTGGGACGGGTTGCACGACGTTTGTCGCCCGCGGTCGGCGACGACGGGCTCGTCATCTCAATCGAAATGTATCGGTGCCTGAGCGACCGGGCGCGCCGGTTCGCTTGCGAGCGCAACTTCACGAACCTGCATTTTCGCCCGGGCTTGGCGCAGCGCCTTCCCTTGCCCGACGCCACGGCGGACGCGGCCGTCAACGAGTGGACCGGCGGAATATGGGAGTTGGGACTTGGGCCGGCCATGATCGGCGAGATGGCGCGGGTCGTCCGGCCCGGCGGCCGCATCGCGGTCACCCACCGGCTCGTCCGGCTTTCGCTCGACGCGCTGGCCCGGCCCTGGGTCCAATACGACGACATCTACAAATGGATACGCGAGGCCTTCGTGCATCCGGGCCTCTCCATCGTAGTGGAGCGCATCTGGGGACAGATCGTGCCGTCGATGATCGGCGACAACGCCACGCTCTGGCGCAAGCAGTACATGCCGCGCCTGATCAACCCTTACGACGTCATTTACAAATCCGACGACGGCCCGGGAGCACGCGCCGACGTCTACCTGACGATCATCGCACAACGGCAGTGAGGCTACCGGACTCGCAGTGGCAGGGCGTGAGGGACGACGATGAGACCGCGGGAAGCTGCATTCGACGAAGCCCTCTCATCGCTGCGCCGGCTCGGCATTCCCGCCGTGCTGCCGGCGTTGCACGCCGCCGGCGTCGGCGTCAGGCGTACCGTTCTCGGCGGCTCGCACTCCGTGGCGATCTATCCGCCGATCGATTCCCTCACGCCCCTCGAACCGCGGGACGCCATCGAGGGCATCGGCTGGGGCAAGGAGACGAGCCTCTACGTCCACATCGCATTTTGCGAAACGCGATGCACGTTCTGCCACTACGCCGTCGATCATTACACCGGCAAGGCCGATGACGCCGCCACCGATGACGGCAAGGTCACCCGTTATCTCGCCGCATTGAAGCGCGAACTCGCCTCCTGGGGCGTGAGGCTCGCCCGATCCGGAACGGCGGTGTCGTCGATATACATCGGCGGCGGAACACCTCTCGTCCTCGACCGGACTGCGCTGAGCGACCTGCTCGACGCCCTCTACGATCAATACGACATCCTGCCCGGCGCCGAGATTTGCATCGAAGGCAGCCCGCTCACCATCACCGCCCCGGGCGGGAGCGAGAAACTGAGATTCCTCAGGGAACGCGGCGTCACGCGTTTGAGCTTCGGCGTGCAGTCGTTTGACGACACCGTGCTGAAGTATGCGGCGCGAGGCTACAAGCGCGACATTCCGCTGCGCGCCTGCGCGATCGCAGCCGACGTCTTCGAAAACTGGAACCTCGATCTCATTCAGGGGCTGTACAAGGGATCGCCGTCCGAGACCTGGGGCAACATCGAGCAGATTGCCGACATCCGTCCGCCGCACCTCACCTGGTATCACGGGCGGTTCGGCGACCGGCCGCAGGGCCGCTGGTACAACACCGACTCAAGGCACGCCGGGTTCGAGGACGAGCAGGCCACGCTGCTCGGTCGAACGCTCATCTGGCAGCAACTGGCCGCGCTCGGCTATCGCCAGACCGACGGCAACCGCTTCGTGCGCGATCAACAGTACACCGACCCCTTCAAGCAGATCCGCACGTCGGTCTCGCGTCATCTCCTGGGTATCGGACCGGCCTCGTATTCGCGCGCCGGCGCGGCAGCGTCCAACGCGGACAGCCGCGGTTACGTCATACGCAACGAGCCCGACATTGGCAGGTACATCGAGACCGTCTCCGCCGGCAATTCGCCGATCGCGACAGGCCGCGTCATCGGCCCGGACGAGGTCCTGGCCACATCCTATGCCACGGGACTGCGAACCGGGCGCGTCGAGGACGCCGAGCTGCAGATCATGCGGTTGGCGCGTCCCCAATTGTCCCGACACTACGACACGCTTGCGCGGCAGTTGATCGACCTCGGCGCGCTCGAAGAATACCGCGGCGATCGTGGCGAAGCCGGATTGCGGCTGTCCGAACTCGGCAGGCTGTTTGAGGACGAAACACTGGCGCTGTTTTTCAGTCCGGCGGTCAAACGTGAACTGGAACGCAAAGCATCGGCGACAGACGTACGAACTGGGCAGATTCCGAACACAGCGGAGGGATTGTCATGGGCACACTGAGACGGGCTATCGCAACGGCGCGGGATGCCAAGGCGGGCGACGGCATCCGCGTGTCACGCGCCGGATGGACGTTCGGCGATCAGACGCCGCAGCATTTCGACCGCCACGTCACGCGCTCGGTTCCAGGCTATGACGTCGGCCACCGCTTGGTCGGACAGGTCAGCGACTTCTTCGTCCGGAAAGACACAATCGCCTACGAGATCGGGACATCGACCGGCACGCTCCTGCGGCAGTTGGCGAAACGCCATCGCAACGGCACGCGCTGGATCGGGATCGATGCCGAGGGCGCGATGATCGAGCACGCGCGCAACGCGTACGACAACTCGCAAGGCAATATCGAGTATGTCGTCGCTGACGCTTGCGAGTTCGAATTCGAGCCGAGCGATTTCATCGTGTCGTACTATACGGTCCAGTTCATCCCGCCTCGGCGGCGGCAGAGTCTCATCGACCAGATCTACAAGTCCCTGAATTGGGGCGGAGCGCTCCTGCTTTTTGAAAAGGTCAGAGCGCCGGATGCGCGTTTTCAGGACATGATGAGCGGGATCTACACCGACCATAAGCTGGAGAACGGGTATAGCCCGGAGGAAATTCTCGGCAAGGCGAGCAGCCTCAAGGGCGTGCTGGAGCCGTTCTCGACGCGAGGAAATCTTGACATGCTGCAGCGCGCCGGCTTCGTCGACGTCATGACCATATTCAAGCATGTCTGCTTCGAGGGATTCCTGGCCATAAAATAGAGCTATCGGTCGAGCTTTGTTCGAGCAGCAGCGGTTTGACGGTCAGCAGCCGGCGGGTATGGGCATTACCAAAAGAAACTGGACAGACGCGAGCACCCCTAGCTTGATGACCGGATGCAGAAAGCAGCGCCGGTATCCTTCGATCAGCAAAATGGGGCCCTTATCAACGCCCTGCACAGCGCCAGGCCGCATCTGGTCGGCCTCGAGCGCGCCGGAGACGTTATACCGGAGCTCGATCGCGGCCTCGTCCTGCACGCCGGTCCGCCCATCGGATGGCAGGACATGGTGCCGGCGATGAAAGCAGCGGTCGCCGGCGGGCTGGTTTTCGACGGTAAAGCCAAGACGCTGGAAGCCGCGATGGAGCTCGCAGGTTCGGGGGAAATCCGTTACGCCCCGGCGCACGACCACCGCGCGGCCGGCGCCATGACCGGCATCATTACGGCGACCATGCCAGTCCTGGTGTTCGAGGACGAGGTCTCCGGCGAGCGCGCCTATGTCACCCTGAACGAGGGCCTCGGCAAGACGCTCCGGTTCGGCGCCAACGGCCCGGACGTGCTGGCGCGCCTCTCCTGGATCCGCGACCGCTTCGCCCCCCTCCTCAAGCGCGCCCTCGAAATCCATGGCGCCATGGACATCAAACGCCAGGTCTCGGAGGCGCTGCGCCGCGGCGACGAATGTCACAACCGCAACAAGGCGGCGACCAGCGGCTTCCTGCGCGCCATCGCCGCGCCGCTGGTCGAGACCCAGGCGCCGCATGCCGACATCGCCGAAGCGCTGCGCTTCATCGGCGGCAACGATCACTTCTTCCTCAGCCTGTCGATCGGGCACGCCAAGGCGACAACCCTCGCCATGGAAGCGGTCGGCGGCGGCAGCCTTGTAACCACGATGGCCGGCAACGGCCGCAATGTCGGCATTCGCCTCAGCGCCACCGGCAAGAAATGGTACACCGCGCCGGCAAGCGTCGCGAACGTCAAGCTGTTCGCCGGCCAATCGATCGCCGATGCGACGCCGACCATGGGCGATTCTTATGTAACGGAAGTGATCGGGCTTGGCGCCTTCGCGCTATCCGCCGCGCCGGCCATTGCCGAGTTCATCGGCGGCACCGTCGAAGAACTGATCGCGCGCTCCGAATCCATGCGCGCCATCACCGCGTCGGAGCACCCCGACTTTCTCATTCCGGCGCTCGGCTTCCGCGGCACGGCCTGCGGCATCGATGTCCGGCGCGTTGCGCAGAACGGCCTCTCGCCACTCATCAACACCGGCGTCGCCTCGCGCGTGCCCGGCGCCGGACAGATCGGCGCCGGAACGCAGAGCTTTCCGCTGCAGTGCTTCCTCGACGCGGTGAAGGGCCTTTAGGCCCTCGCCGACCGAGGCCTCGGCTCCCTAGAGCTTGTCGCCGAAAATCTTGCGTTCGATCACGCTCGGATCGTCATCGGTGCGATAGGTCTTCACCGCGGTGGACAGATCGGGCGTCTCGCCATCTTTGTAGAGACCATAGGCCGCCTTGCGCACAGTCGGATCGGCCGCCGGCGCGTGGCATTCGACCAGCACGCAATCCTCGGTGCCACGGTTCCAGGCCCAGTGCAGCGCATTGCGCGGGATGCGCGAGAAGTCGCCCTTCTTCATCAGGAAGGCCTCGCCGTCGCAGAACACCCAGACCTCGCCCGACAGCACGTAATTGATCTGCTCGCAATCGTGACGATGCGGATTGGAGTGATAACCGGGCGCACGGGTCGCCACCATCATGTTGCAATCGTTGCCGTAAACCATCTTGGTCGACATCGAGCCGCCGCGCACCTGAAGGACGTTCTCGCCTTCGAGCACTTCATCGGCTTTCGCGTGCAAGGCCATACTTTTCTCCTTTTCGAAAATTCAAGCCGACGGCGCGGCGGCGCCGAGATTGGCGCGGTTTTTCTCTGCGACCGACAAGGCGGCGGCGACGATGGGCTGGTAGCCCGTGCAGCGGCACAGGTTGCCGGAAATGGCCTCGCGGATATCATCCTCGCCGGGGCAAGGCGTGTGTGCGAACAGCGACTCCAGCGCGAGCACCATGCCCGGCGAGCAGAAGCCGCATTGCAGCGCATGGTGCCGCTGCATGGCGTCCTGAATGACGCTCAGGCCTTCGGGCGGCGACGCGCCTTCGATCGTCGTGATCGACAGGCCCTCGGCCTGAACCGCGAGCATCAGGCAGCCGCGTATGGCATCGCCATCCAGCAGCACCGTGCAAGCACCGCAAACGCCGTGCTCGCAGCCCAGATGCGTGCCGGTAAGGCCGAGATGCTGACGCACGGCGTCGGCCAGCGTCTGTCGCGGCTCCACCGCCAGCGTGGCCGGTTTGCCGTTGAGCGTGAAGGAAACGTTCCGTGCCGTCATGGCGTCACCTGTGAAGCCAGTGCGGCCTCGATCGCGCGGCGGCAGAGTTCGGGGATGAGGCGGCGGCGGTGAGCCGCACTGGCGGAGCGCGAGTCCATCGTCACCGCATCGAGCGGCAGCGCCGCAAGCACGGCGTCGATGGCCTTGGGCGTCGCGCCCTGCTCCTTGAGAATACGCTCGGCTTCGGCACAGCGTACCGAGCGTTCGGCAATGCCGCCGAGAACCAGGGCTGCGTCGATACAGCGGCCATCCTTGACCGCGACGCGCGCGGCCACCGTAACGATGCCGAAGTCGCCTTTGCGCGCCGATACTTCGAGGAAAGCGGAAACGCCCTGTTGTTTGGACAACTCCAGAGCGACCAGAATTTCACCGGGCTGCAACGCAGTTTCGAATGCACCGATGAAGAAGTCATCGGCGCGTACACGGCGCTCGCCACCGGACCCGGCGATGACCATCGTGGCGTCGAGTGCGATCATCGCTGACGGCAGTTCAGCGGCCGGATCCGCATGCGCGCAGGAGCCGCCGATCGTGCCGCGCGCGCGCGTCGGCGGATGGCCGACATTCTCAAGCGCCTGTACGAGCAGCGGCGCGTGACGCTTCACCACGTCCGACGCCAGCACCTTGGCCTGACGGGTCATGGCGCCGATGCGCAGCACGCCGCCCTTCTCTTCGATGCCGGAAAGCGACGGGATGCGGTTGAGATCGACCAGCAGCGAGGGACGCGCCAGCCGGAAGGCGAGCATCGGCACCAGGCTCTGGCCGCCGGCGATCGGCCGCGCATCCTCATGGCTACCGAGTAGCTTCAGCGCATCGGCGACGGTCGTTGGCGCCTCGTAATCGAACGGAGCCGGCTTCATGAACCCGGCTCCACCAGATCGAGCAGCCGTTCCGTCGTCAGCGGCAGCTTGGTCGGACGCGCGCCGGTGCCGAGCGCATGCGCGATCGCATTGGCCAGCACGGCGGCGACGCCGGAAATGCCGATTTCGCCGCAGCCCTTGACGCCGAGATCGTTCGAGATCGACTTCGCCTTCTCGACGACCAGCGCCTCGATGCGCGGCACCTCGTGCGACGACGGCAGCAGATAGTCGGCGAACGACCCGGTCTGCAGATTGCCATCCTCGTCATAGGCCAGCTCTTCGAGCAGCGCGCCGCCGATGCCCTGGACGACGCCGCCGACCAATTGGCCTTCGACGATCATCGGATTGATGGCGCGGCCGACATCGCCCGATACGCAATAGCGCTCGACCTTCAGCTCGCCGGTCCCGGTGTCGAGCGCAATGTCGGCCATGTGCACAGAGAACACCGCCGTGCCGCTCGGAATCGCGCGCAGGAAAACCTCGCCGGTCAAACCGTCATGATCGTCCTTGATGAAGTCCTTCGGCGCCGGCACCAGTTCCGCGTTGCCCGGCGTGAGCACGCGCGCGATATGCGCCAAAGTGACGAAGCGGCTCGGATTGGCGGCGACGATCACCTTGCCGTCGTCAAGGGCGAGCTCGTCCTCTTTCGCCTGCAGCATCTGCGCCGCGGCGGCGAGCGCCTTGGCCTTCACCGCCAGCGCGGCGCGATGCACGGCATTGGCGCCCATCACAGCGGTGCGGCTGGCATAAGAGCCGCCGCCGTAAGGGATCATCGCGGTGTCGCCGTGGCGCACGCGAAATCGGTCATGCGCAATGCCGAGCACCTCGGCCGCGACCTGCGGCAGCATGGTCTCGTGGCCCTGCCCCTGATTGCTGGCGCCGGTAAAGATGGTGGCGAAGCCGGCGGGATCGATTTCGATGCGCGCGCTCTCGAACGGACCGAAGCCCGACGGCTCGACCAGCGCGACGATGCCGCGGCCGCGGCGCACCGGACCTTCGCCCTTGGGCAGCGGTGTGCTCCAGCCGAAGCGGCTCACCGACTCCTCGAACAGGCCTGGAAAATCGCCGCTGTCGAACAAGGTCGGCCGGTTGACGCTCTGCGTGCCGACATACCACGGCATCTCGTCCGGCTTGATGAGATTGCGGCGGCGGATCTCGGCGCGATCCATCCCGAGCTTCTCCGCCAGCATGTCGACGATCTGCTCGCGCGCGAAGTTCGCCTCGAACATGCCGGGCGCGCGCAACGTGCCGCTCGGCGTCTTGTTGCTCAAAGCCGCGGTGGCGGCCACACGATAATTGCGGATCGCATAGGGACCCGGAAACGAGGCCGCGGCATGCGAGGGCACGACATCGCCATGCGTGCGGATATACGCGCCGAGATCGGCCACCAGCACGACATCGAAGGCGGTGATACGGCCATCCTTGGTCGCGCTCGCCTTTACCTGAAAGGTGCACTCGCGCGAATGGTTGATCGAGGCGAAGTGCTCCTGGCGGTCCTCGATCCAGCGGATCGGCTTGCCGAGTTTTATCGCGAAATACGGAATGAAGATATCTTCCGGATAGAACTCGCCGCGTGCGCCGAAGCTGCCGCCGACATCGGGTTCGGCGAAGCGGATATCTCCGTCACGCATACCGAGCATGCGCGCCAGCATCGCCCGGTTGGTGTGCGGCACCTTGGTCGGGCCCCATACTTCCAGATAGCTGCGCGCCTTGTCATAGGACGCGATGAGGCCGCGCGTCTCCAGCGGCATCGCCGAATGACGCTGGATGGAAAAGCTCTTCTCGACGACGATGTCGGCCTGCGCGAAGGCGTCATCGACCTTGCCGAGATCGAAGCCCCATTGCGTGGCGATATTGCCGGGCGGATACATTTTCGGCGTCGCCGGATCGAGCGCGGCCTTGGCGTCCGCCACCACCGGCAGCGGCTCGAATTCGATGGCGACGAGTTCGGCCGCGTCCTCGGCCAGCGCCCGCGAGGAGGCGACAATGACCGCGATCGGCTCGCCGACGAAGCGGACGACGTCGCGCGCCAGCGGATATTGCAGGAACGGCGTCATGTCGCCATGCGTCGGAATGCGACACGGGATCGGCGTCAGGCTCGCCGGCAAATCCGCCGCGGTATAGACGGCGTCCACGCCCTCGAGCGCGAGCGCCGCGCTGGCGTCGAACGACACGATCCTGGCATGAGGCTGCGGGCTGCGCAGCACATAGGCTTCGCGCATGAACGGCAGCGCGATGTCCGCGACGTAACGGCCCTCGCCGCGCAGAAACCGCTTATCCTCTACCCGCAGGACGCGTTGACCGATCATGCGCTTCAGGCGACGTCTGTGGCGATGAAGTTGCCGTTATCGACGATCGGATTGCCGTCGAGTTCGAGCCGGCCGTGCCGGATCGCGATGTCGATGTGCAGCTTCGAATTGTTGACGCCGCCGAGATCGCCGTTCTCACCAAGCGCGACCAGGATGTTGCCGTAGACCGACCGCGCCTCGACGCCGCCGCCATTGTCCCAGCCGCGCATCGCCAATGTCTCCCAGCGGGCGCGCTTCTCCAGCCCCCAGCCGACATGCGACAGCCGCCGCGCATTGGCGTCGCCATGTTTGTCGATGAAGCCCTTCAGCATGAGCGCCTCACGGCCGCCCTCGATGCCGGTGACGACGCCGTCCTTGAAATGGATGTGCATCGCTTCTGTCATGTAAAGTTCGAACGGGAACAGGATGCTGCCCTGCGATACGACCAGCGTGCCGTTGACGCTGGTCTCCATCGGCGCGATGCAGATCAGCCCGGTGCCCCAGTGGTCCCAGCGCCCTTTCACGTCGGCGACACCATATTGTGTCACCGGCTGACGGTCGCCGCGGTCCATGGTGAGAACGGAACCGTCCTCGAAAACCAGCCGCACCTGTTTGGCTTCGCGGTATCGGGCGACGCCGCGCAGGGCACGGTCCTTAACCTCCGTGCTCGGACGCAGGCGCCACAGGCAATCATCCGGTTCGCGGACGCGCAGAATGCGCGTGCCCGCCGCCAGGATAGCCTCCTGTTCGTAGGAATAGAGCATGCCGCCGTTCGAGACATCGACGACGAAGTCGGCCTTCTTCATGGCCTCGATGATCAGCGGCGTCGGCTTGGCGCGGCCGATCGGCTGGGCGAAATCCTGCGGCAACAGCGGCTGCACGATATGCAGCGCCTCGGCGCCGCAGTCACGGGCGGCCGCGAGAAACGCCGCCGGATAGCTCGGCAACGTGAAGGTATCGCCGTACACGAGTACGGTTTCGCCGGGGCTGACTTTCGACGTCACCAGTCCATCGCGGAACAGCGGCACCAGCTCGGCCGCTGCGTGCGGGGTGTTAGGATAACGCAGCATCTCCCAAGACCTTCGGTTGCGATTTCAGCGGGTTATATCGAGTAATCGTCGCGACGCTAGCCTTGCGCGCTAAAACCGCCTAGCGATAATATCCTCCGAGCCATAACTTTAGGAAATATGATGGATCAGCGTCAGTTGGAGCGTTTCGTCGACGTCGTCGAAAGCGGCAGCCTCAGCCGCACCTCGCGGCGCCTGAACATCTCCCAGCCGGCGCTCAGCAAGAGTCTGCGTCTCATCGAAGAGCAACTCGGCATGAAGCTTCTGGAGCGCGGTCCCCGCGGCGTGCGGGTAACGCGGTTCGGCGATGTCTTCTACAAGCGCGCGCGCACCATCATCTCGCAATATCGGCGCACCTGGGAGGATCTCGACAATCTCAAGGGCTCCACCGCCGGCCAGGTGACGCTCGGCGCGACGCCAGGCCCCGGCGTGCTCGATCGCATCGTGCCGGAGGCGATCTGGCGGATCGCCGCCAAGCGCCCGTCCTTACGCATCACGGTGCGCAGCGGCAGCGCGCAGGAGCTGTTCCCGGCGCTGCATCAGGGCGAAGTCGATATCATCTTCACGGTGCTCGATGAGCACGGCAGCGGGCCCGATCTGCGCGTCGAGCCTTTGTTCGAGGATCACTTCGTGCTGGTGGTCAACCGGCGCCATCCGTTGCTGTCGAAAGGTGAAATCACGCTGGAAGATCTGACGACGCGCCGCTGGGTATTCCTTCAGGACGCCAGCTCGCTGTGGCATGCCATCGAGGACCTCGCCCGTCAGCAGCAGATAACGCCGCTGGCGCCGATGGAAACGAACTCGGTGGTGTTCGTGCGCACCATCGCGGCCCGTACCGATGCGATCGGCGTATTGCCGAGCTACGCCGCGGAGATCGGCGCCGAGAGCGGCGCCCTCTCCTTCATTCCGCTCGAGCGCATCAGCGAGCACCGCGTGCTGCCGCGCCTCGCCCGGCCGATGGGCGTGGTGCATTCGGCGGTGTCCGACCTGACGCCGGCGGGCGAAGCCCTGCTGCGCTCGATCAAGACGGTCTGTAACGAGCTGCAGATCGGCCGCAAGAAGTAGCGCACATCGCCAAAGGTTATGGCCGGGACAAAGGCCGCCCTTCGCCGCCGCCGCAGGCCGCGCTAACAGGCATGCCGGAGGATCGCACCATGAACACGCCGTTGATCAATTATACGCCGGAAGGCCGCGTCGTCTGGATCGAGATCAACCGGCCCGACAAGCGCAACGCCGTCAGCCGCGCCGTCACCGCGGCGCTCACCGAAGCCTTTGCCCGCTTTGACGACGACGATGCCGCCGATGTCGCCATCCTGTGCGGCGCGGGCGCGGCGTTCTCCAGCGGTGCCGATGTCGGCGAGAGCCAGATGGCGAGCCGCGCCGAATTGGAGAAGTCGCGCGATCCGCTCGGCCTTGCCCATCCCTTTGCCGAACTGCTGCACCGCTGCCGCAACTGGAAGCCGGTCATCGCCGCGGTGCATGGCTATGCGCTGGGCATGTCGCTCGGCCTGATGCTCGATTGCGATCTGTCGGTCTGCGAGGACGATGCCCGCCTGCAGGTGACGGAGACGCCGCGCGGTCTCGGCGGCTACCGCCACTGGGCGCTGATGAAAGCGCGCGGCGCCGGCATGTTCGCCGACGAGGTCTGCCTCACCGGGAGGCCCTTCTCCGGCGCCGAAGCGCATGCCGCCGGTCTCGTGACCAGTCTTGCCGCCAAGGGCAAGGCGCGCGAGACCGCACTGGCGCTGGCGCAAGGCATCGCGGCCAATCCGCCGCTCAGCGTGTGCGAAACCGTGCGCGTGCGGCGCTGGCACATGCACAAGACGACGCGCGAAATCGCCTTCCAGACAGAGAACACCCGCCTCCACCTCACCGAGGACTTCGAGGAAGCCGTGCGCGCTTTCGCCGAGAAGCGCGCACCCGGCCCCTTCAAGGCGCGTTAGATACGGTAGAAGCGTTCGGCTGTGCCGGCGAACAGGTCGGCGCGTTCGCTGTCGGAGAAGTCCGCAGTGATCGTATCGAAGGCGTCGAACAGCGCCTCGAACGTCGAGTGCAGTCTGTCGACCGGAAAATTGCTGCCGAACATGCAGCGCCGCGGCCCGAACGTTTCGATCAGCGTCAGCACGAAAGGCCGGATGCTCTCGACCGTCCAGTCGTGATCGCACATCCCAAGGCCGGAGATCTTCGTCGACACATGCGGCACAGCGGCCAGCGTCTTGATGCCCTGACGCCAGTGCTCGATATCCTCCGGCGAGCGGTCGATCGGCATGCCGCCATGGTCGATGACCACCGGGACGCCGTCATTGGCGGCAATCAGCTCGGCCGCCTGCGCCATCTGGCCGGCATAGAGCTGGAAATCGAACGACAGGCCGTATTTCGCGAGTTTCGGGTAATTCGCCGTCCACTTCGGGTTATCGAGAAATTTCTCGCCGGTGTAGGTTTTCGACGGATCGTCGTGCCAGTTCAGCATGTGGCGGATGCCGCGCACGTTGCGGAACGCCTTGTGTCGTTCCATTAGCGCCTCGGTATTGTCGCCCTGCAGCTCGATCTTGGCGACGATGGCATGCGGAAAGCCGTTCTTGTCGGCGATGCGCTGCAGCCACTCGGTTTCAGCAACCGGATTGGCAGGATCGTAACCGGCCTCGACATGCACGGACTTGACCACGTTGTGATGGCCGAATTCGGCGCGGTAATCGTCGATGAGGTATGGCTTGGCGATTTTCGACGTATCGCCGGCCATGCTCGGCGGCGTCGGCTTCGGCGACAGCCACGGATAGAAGGCGTTATCGAGATCAAGAAGATGATGATGCGCGTCGACAATCCGCAGCGGCGCCATGGTCAGGGTCCTCTCTCTTCTTTTTACTTTGTCGGCAGACGCGGATCCGGCGTTGCCTGCACGCGGCGAACCTCGCCGGGAATAAAGTAGAGCGGCCCGCCGATACGGCCGACCGGGCGGTACATCGCCGGATCGATGCGGTCGCCCTGGAAAACGCGCGACGCGATCTGAAAGTTGACCACGCGGCCGATGACGAGACGGTGCGCGTCGCGATCCTCCAGCGGCACGACGCGCTCCAACACGCATTCGAGCGACACGTCGCTGTCCGCGATGCGCGGCGCCTCGATCCGTGCGCTCGGCGCCAGCGCGATATCCAGATGCGCGGCCTCGCTTTCGCCCGGCGGATAAACCCGCGACGTCTCGGCCATCGGCCCGAGCTGATCGACCGAAACCGAATTCACCGTGAAATTGCCGGTGCGCTCGATGTTGCGCAGCGTATCCTTCAGCCGCACCGTTCCCGGGCCGATGCTGATACCGATCTTGGGCGGGTCGTACGTGAGGAAGATGAAGCTCGAGAACGGCGCTAGGTTGACGCCGCCGTCCTCATTCGTGCTGGCGACCCAGGCGACCGGCCGCGGTATGACGGCGCCCGAAATAAGCTTGTAGGCCTCGGCATTGCCGAGACCGTCGGCGGCGATGGAGATGTGCTCGCTCATCCGTTCACGCGCGTTTCCGGCGCCAGCATCGGGCGTCCGAGTATCTGATCGGAAGCGCGCTCCGCCGCCATGATGATGGCGGCATTGATGTTGCCGCCGATCGGTTCGGGAAAGATCGAGGCGTCCACCACCCGCAGGCCGTCGAGGCCGATGACCTTCAGCGCCTCGTCGACGACGGCGCCGTTGCTGCCGGCATGGCCCATACGGCAGGTGCCGGCCGGATGGAACGACGTCGTCACCGTATTGCGAATGAACGCGTCGATCTCGGCATCGCTGGTGCAGGCCGCGCCGGGCAACGCCTCCTGCTCCATAATATTGGCAAGCGCAGGCGCGGCTCCGATGGCGCGGAAGCGCTTCACGCCCTCACGCGCACGCCGCATGTCGGCGTCGCTGCCGAGCATGTTCTGACGGATGATCGGCTTGTCGGTCGGATCGGCGCTGCGCAGGCCGACATCGCCGCGGCTGTCGGGACGCACAAGCACGACGCGGCAGACGAAGCGGTCCTTGTAGGGCTTCACGAAGGGCGGGAAATAGAGGTGCGCGTCGATCGGCGCCGCGAGAAACAGAAGCTGAATATCCGGCACGGGCTCGGCGTCGGTGCTGCGCACGAAGCCGGTGAGGCCGCCGGGCAGCCGCGTCGCAAAGCCCTTGCCGAACAGATAGGCGGACAGGACGCCGAAGGCGGCGCGATCGAAGCGCATGTTCGCGTGAAAAGGCCCCGGCCTGCGCCGCTTGTAGACCAGCGATGTGCCGGCGTGCTCATGCAGGTTCTGTCCGACGCCGGACAAGGCGTGTTTGACATCGATGCCCTGCGCGGCGAGCGCCGCTGGATCGCCGATACCCGACAGCATCATGATCTGAGGCGAGTTGAACGCGCCGCCGCACAAGATGACTTCGCGGTTGCAGGTCACGCGGTGTGAGCGGCCATGCTGGGTGTATTCGACCGCGACGATCCGTTTGCCATCGAGCACCAGTCGGGTGACCAGCGCTTTCGTTTCGACGCGCAGGTTCGGGCGCTTCAAGGCGGGCCGCAGATAGGCGACCGCCGTGCTGGCCCGCTTGCCGCCCCCGACGGTGAGTTGCATCCGCGAGAAGCCGTCCTGCCGCGCGCCGTTGTAATCCTCGATCCAGTCATAGCCGAGCGACCGGGCGGCCTGGGCGTAGGCGCCGATCAGCGGATCCTGGTAGTCGGATCGCATGGTGGTGAGCGGCCCGTCGCCGCCGCGGTAGAGGCTGGCGCCGTCCTGCCAGCGTTCCTGCTTCCTGAAGTACGGCAGGACGTCCGCATAGCTCCAGCCGGACACCCCCTGCCCAGCCAGGCGATCGAAGTCGGCGCGGTGACCACGGACATAGGCCATGGTGTTGACCGAAGATGAGCCGCCAACCACCTTGCCGCGCAGGCATTCGACGCGGCGGCCCGCCGCGCCGGCCACCGGCTCGCTCATATATTGCCAGTCATAGGTCCGGCCGTAGGCGACCTTGGCCCAGCCGATCGGAATCTGGATGAAGGGGTGGCGGTCCCAGCCGCCGGCCTCGATCAGGAGGACGGAGCTTTGTCCATCCTCGGACAACCGGTTAGCCAGTACGCAACCGGCCGATCCGGCGCCGATGACGATGAAATCGCAGGAATTGGCCGTCATTGCTTCCATTACGACACTTTCGTCCAGCGAGCCATCGCCCGGAACAATAGAAGCGCGGCCGGGCATTCCTCGCGGCTATAGCTGGCGGGCCACGGCCGCGGGCCGGCTGCAAGCGATGCGTCCGGCCTTACAACAGGCCGATTTCAGCCTTGCCCTTTGGCGCTACCTATCGCCTCAGCTATTTCCAAAGGGAATAGCGCCTCCCAGAAAACCCATTCTCCCTCCATCCCCGCGGTGAAGAATATTCGCGGCGGAAGATTGCCCAGCAAAGGAACGACGCATTGCAGACCGAGCCCGTCTTCGCGGCCCAAGGCATGATGTATGGCGGCGCCTGGCGTGAAGCACAGACCGGCGAACAATTCGCCTCGCTCGATCCGGCGACCGGCGGCACGGTCGGCCAGGCGCCGATGGGCCGCGCCGCCGATGCGACAGCGGCAATCGCCGCCGCCGCTGCCGCCTATCCGCAATGGAAGGCCCGCACCGCCGCGGATCGCGCGCTGCTGCTGCACCGTTTCGCCGACCAGATCGAGACGCGCAAGGACCGCCTCGCCCGCCTGATCACGCAGGAACAAGGCAAGCCGCTCCGCGAAGCCGCGGTCGAAGTCAAACTCACCATCGATTCCTTCCGCTGGTACGCCGAGGAAGCGCGCCGCGCCTATGGCGCCTGGATCCCCGATCCGGTGCCGAACCGCCGCCTCATCACCATGCGCGAGCCGGTCGGCGTTGTCGGCGCCATCATTCCCTGGAACGTTCCCGCCGCGATGATCGCGCGCAAGGCCGCGCCAGCGCTCGCCGTCGGCTGCACCATGGTGCTCAAGCCTTCCGAGGAAACGCCCCTCACCGCGCTCTTGATCGCCGAGGCCGCGCTCGATGCCGATCTGCCGCCCGGCGTGTTCAACGTCGTCACCGGCGATCCGGTCGCCATCGGTCAGGCGCTGCTCGAGGACGAGCGCGTGCGCAAGATCTCCTTCACCGGCTCGACCGCCGTCGGCCGGCTGTTGCTGCGCGGCGCCGCCGAACATATCAAGCGCGTCTCGATGGAGCTCGGCGGCAATGCGCCGGTGATCCTGTTCGAGGATTGCGACGTCGGTAAAGCCGTCAATGCGCTGGCCGCGCTGAAATTCCTCAATGCCGGCCAGGCCTGCATTTCGGCGAACCGCATCTTCGTGCATTCCTCGATCCACGACCGCGTCGCCGCCGAACTCGCCGAGCGCGCCGGCAAACTGTCGGTCGGCAATGGCCTTGCGGATGGCGTGCAGATGGGCCCGCTGATCGAAAAGGCCGCGGTGGACAAGGTCGCCGGCATGGTCGATGACGCCGTGGCGCGCGGCGCCCGTTCGCTTTCCGGCGGCAGCCGCCTCACCAATGGCGATCTGCGCAACGGCCATTTCTTCGCGCCGACGGTGCTGACCGGCATGACCGCCGATATGCGCGCCGCCAATGAGGAAGTCTTCGGCCCCGTCGCCTCGCTGTTCCGATTCGACGATCCCGACGACGCCATCCGGCGCGCCAACGATGTGCCTTACGGCTTGGCCGCCTATGTCTTCACCGAGAACATGAGCCGCGCCATCCGCGCCGGCGAACAACTCGAGACCGGCATGGTCGGCATCAACGAAATCCGCATTGGCGCCGCCGAAGCGCCCTTCGGCGGCGTCAAGCAGAGCGGCATCGGCCGCGAAGGCGGCCGCGAGGGCATGGACGAATATCTCGAGACCAAACTGCTGGCGCTCGGCATCTAGAAGCCGACCCGGCAACAGGAGTGAAGCTGGAATGAGCAGGTTGCCGTCGTCCTGGTTGGATGGAATGCGCTTGCCGCTGATCGCGGCGCCGATGTTTCTCGTCAGCAATGTCGATCTGGTCGCCGCCGCCTGCATCAACGGCGTCATCGGCGCCTTTCCGACGGTGAACGCCCGCACGCCGGAAATCCTCGATCAGTGGCTCGCCGATCTCACGGCGCGACTCGATACGGCGCGCGCCAAGGGCATCAAGCCCGCCCCCTTCGCCGTCGGCTTGACGACGCACAGCTCCAACCCGCGCATGGTGCCGGATCTCGCGCTCTGCGTGAAATACAAGGTGCCGCTCATCATCACGGCCATGGGCAGCCCCAAGCCGGCGGTCGGCCCGGTGCACGAATACGGCGGCCTTGTTTTCGCCGATGTCAGCACGCCGGATTATGCGCGCAAGGCGGCAGCGGGCGGCGTCGATGGCCTCGTTCTGGTCGGCTCCGGCGCCGGCGGCCACACCGGCCACATCGCCTTGCCGGCTTTCGTGGCGGCGGTGCGCGAATTCTGGGATGGCATCATCGTCGCCGCCGGCAGCATGATGACCGGTGAAACGTTGCGCGCGGCGCAGGTCATGGGCGCGGATCTTGCTTATATGGGCACCCGTTTCATCGCCACCGAGGAAAGCTTCGCCGATCCGCGCTACAAGCAGATGGTGGTCGATTGCACCGTCAAGGACATCGTACCGACCGACGTCATCACCGGCGCGGTCGCCAGCAAGCTGCGGCCGAGTCTCGTCAACGCCGGCCTCGATCCCGACAACCTGCCGGCCAAGAAGAGCTTCGACCTGCATTACGCCGAGAAACAGCCCAAGGCGTGGAAGGATATCTGGTCCGCCGGCCAGGGCGTCGGCATGGCCAAGAGCATCGAGAAGACCGCTGACGTCATCGACCGCCTCGCGCGTGAGTACGCCGCGGCGATCCGCGCCAGCCACGACGACGTCTGGACCCGCCGCGCGCTTGCGGCGGTCAAGGAAACAGCCTGAACCCTTCACGCATGAGAGGAGTATGCAATGACTATCTCCAGCCTTGATGTCTCCCGCCGTACCCTGCTTGGCGGCATCGCTGCCGGCACGGTTACGATGATCAGCGGCGGCATGCCGGTGTTCGCCCAGTCGCCGACCAAGCTGCTGTTCATGGAGCCGTTCGATCTCGCTCTCGAATATCTGCACGAGATGAACGCCGTCGTCGGCGGCCACTTCCAGAAGGAAGGCCTCGACGTCACCGTGAACAATGCGCGCGGCACCTCGATCGCCATTCAGCAGGTGGTCGCCGGACAGGCCGGCATGACGCGCGTGGGCATGCTCGACCTCTTCAAGGCCGCCAGCGCGCAGGAGACGCCGCTCGTCTCCGTCGCCACCAGCCTGCAGCAGCCCATCTTCAGCCTCATCAGCCTCAAGTCGGCGCCGATCAAGAAAGCGGCCGACATGAAGGGCAAGACCATCGGCGTCGCCTCGATCGGCGGCGGCCAGGAGAACATGCTCAACCTGCTGCTCGCCGAAGGCAAGGTTCCGGTCGCCGACGTGCCGCGTCAGGCCATCGGCTCCAGCGCCGGCAATGTCGAACTGCTCAAGCAGGGCCGCGTCGCCGGCTTCTTCGCCACGGTCGAGAACACCATCCTGCTCAAGCGCGCGGGCGAGCCGATCGACGTCTGGAGCGCCACCGACAACTCCTCGATGCCCGGCGGCGTCATCCTGATGACCAAAGCCTTCACCGAGAAGAACCCTGAAACGGCGGCGAAATTCGTCAAGGCCATGCGCAACTCAGCGCTGGAATGCCTCAGCGCCGACCCCGCCATGATCCTCGATCGCATCACCAAGAAGTTCGAGATTTCGGCCAACGCCGATCGCGACTTCCGTATCGAGGCCATCAATGCCTACAATGCCTCGACCGTCAGCGCCGGCAAGGAAAACGTCATGCGCAACGTGCCGGCGGTGTGGGACAACGGCGCCAAACTGGTGGCCGAGGCGAATATCGCCAAGGTCGCCGACGTCAAGGCGCTCTATACCAACAAGTTCGTCGATGAGGCCGCGAAGTCATGAGTTTGCAGACTGCGCCGGCAGGCGTTCAGGGCGGTGGCATTGCCATCGCCCTGAAGGAAGCCGGCAAGGACTTTGAAACGGCGGAGGGCCTGGTCAGGGCCCTCACGCCGACCAATTTCAACGTGCGGGAGGGCGAGTTCACCGTCCTGCTCGGCCCGTCCGGCTGCGGCAAGACCACCATGCTGCGCATGATCGCCGGCCTGGAGGCGCCGACCAGCGGCACCATCGAGGTCGATGGGCGAAACCTCTGGATCGCCGACAAGCGCGACAATGTCGCGCTCGCCGACATGGGCATGGTGTTCCAGGAAGCCAACCTGTTCCCCTGGCTGTCGATCGAGGACAACATCGCGTTGCCGCTCAAGCTGCGCGGCGTCAGCAAGTCGGAGCGCCGCCAGCGTGCGCGGGAGCTCTGCAAACTCGTCGGCATCACCGGTTTCGAGAAGCGTTATCCGCGCGAGTTGTCGGGCGGCATGCGCCAGCGCGCCTCGATCGCGCGGGCGCTGAGCTACGATCCGAAGATCCTGCTGATGGACGAGCCCTTCGGCGCACTCGACGCGATCACGCGCGACGCCATGAACATCGAGCTGCAGCGCATCTGGATGGAAACCAGCAAGACCATCGTGCTGGTGACGCATTCTATCTCGGAAGCGGTGTTCCTCGCCGACCGGATCGCCCTGCTCTCGCCGCGGCCCGGCCGCATTCAGGAAATCGTCGAAGTGCCCTTCGCGCGGCCGCGCGCGGTCTCCGTCAATGAAGACCCGCAATTTCAACATATCGCAAATCACTTGCGCGATCGCCTCGAGCATTGATCAATGAGTCTGGACACACCCATCGTCAGCACCGTCGCGCCGCAGCAGCCGGCCAAGAAGCGAAAGAAGGAGATCCCGACCTGGATCGGCAGCGTCACGCTGCTCGTTCTGTTCCTCGGCGGGTGGGAATTCTACGTTCGCGAATTCAACGTCAGCAAGCTGATCTTGCCGGCGCCGTCGCTGGTCATCGAGGCCTGGTATGCCAGCCTCTGGCTGCCATCGACGTGGTACCACACCTGGATCACGGCGCTGGAAACCATGCTCGGCTTCTTCTTCGCCATGGTGTTCGGCGTGGCGCTCGGCGCCATGCTCGGCAAGAGCCCGCGCCTCGAGAAGATGCTGAACCCCTTCATCGTCGCCACGCAGGTGGTGCCGAAAGTGGCGCTGGTGCCGCTGTTCGTCGTCTGGTTCGGCTTCGGCATTACCTCGAAGGTGGTCATCGCCGCGGTGCTTGCCTTCTTCCCGATCATGCTGAACACCGCCCTCGGCGTGAAGTCGGTCGAACGCGGCTATCGTGAAGTGCTGGCCAGCCTCAACGCCTCGCGCCTGCAGAAGATCACCCAGCTCGAATTCCCCAGCGCCCTGCCCTATATCCTCACCGGCATGGAAATGGGCGTCGTGCTATCGATCATCGGCGCGGTGGTCGGCGAGTATCTTGGCGGCAGCGAGGGCCTCGGCAATCTCGCGGTCAAGGAAATGAACTCCTACAACACCACCGCGCTGTTCGCCGTCATCATGCACCTGTCGGCGCTGGGCTTCGTGTTCTACGCCATCGTCGTCGGCCTGCGCCGCTTCCTGATCCCGTGGCACGAAAGCGCCCAGGTGAAGAAGTGAGCCGCTAACGCGCAATTGAAAAAGCCCCGGTGCGAACCGGGGCTTTTTTTTCTGTCGTCGTCCCCGCGGAGGCGGGGACCCATACGCCGCAGCTGAGCGGCGAAGGCCGGACGCCGACCGCCTCGTTAAACCGTCTGCTCAGGGGTTATGGATCCCCGCCTTCGCGGGGACGACAGCAGCAGACTTCATCCCGCTTCAGCTACCCGCGCCGCCACATCGAGCGGGCAATGCCTTCCTGCACCGTGGCGCCGTCCTGGTTCACGACGCGGATGCGGCGATCGACCGTGTAGCGCTTTTCGTCCGCCGTCAGCTTGATGTCGGCGATCTCGATCTCGAGATGCAGCGTGTCGCCGATATAGATCGGCCCCTTGTAGCGCCAGTCGACGATGCCCAAGGCCGCGACCAGCGGGTCTGCGGACTTGAGCACTTCGCTTTCCAGATGGCCGCCGACGGCGAGCGCGATGCCGAACGAGCCCTGCACCAGCCGGCCCTTGACCCCGGCGCCGCGGGCGAAGACGTCGTCGCTATGGATCGGATGGAAGGCGCCGGTCAGCATCATGAACAGCGAATGATCCGACTCGGTCACCGTGCGGCCAGCGGTACGGGCGCGCTGGCCGACCGCCAGCGTAGCGTAGGTGAAGTTGAGCGGCAGCGTCGCTGCTTCGGCTGGCGTGCTCATCGGCTCACTCCTTCCCGCGCAACACGATCACCGCGTCGAGCGCGACCGGCTTCTTGCCGGGGCGGCTGACGATCGGGTTGATATCGATCGATTCCAGCGCGTCGCCGAGATCCTGGGCAAGTCGCGCGGTCGCCGACAGGGCGTCGCCCAGCGCATCGATGTCGTGCGCCGCCGCGCCGCGATAGCCCTTCAACAGCTTCGCGGTGCGCAGCCCTTCGATCTTCGCACCTGCCTCAGTGGGGCTGAGCGGCACCGGCGCGAAGGCGACGTCCTTCATCAGCTCCAGCAGAATGCCGCCGGCGCCGGCCATAACCACCGGCCCGACTTCAGGATCGCGCTGCGCGCCGAACACGAGTTCGGTGCCGCCGGACACCTGCTCGCAGACCAGGAAACCGTCCAGCGGTTCGTTGAAGCCATAGCGCTTGACGTTCGCCTTGATGGTCTCGACGCCCGCGCGCACGGCCGCGGCATCGGCAAGGCCGATCAGCACGCCGCCGGCGTCCGACTTGTGCGTGAGCTTGTCGGACAGCGCCTTGAGTACCACCGGATAGCCGATCTTGTCGGCCGCGGCGGCGGCGCTGTCGGCGTCCTTGACCACGGTTTCGCGCGGCACGCCGATGCCATAGGTGCCGATCACCGCCTTGGCATCGTTCTCGTTCAGCGTCAGCGTTCCGCCCTTGGCGAGCCGCGCCTTGAGGTCGGCGACGATGGCCGGCGGCTTGGTTGACGACTTGCCGGAAGACGCGGCCGCGACCGGCTTGGCCGCCCTGGCGCGCTCCGACCATTTGGCAAGGGCGGCGAAGGCCGCCACCGATTTGCGCGTCTCCTGCACAAAGGCGACCTTCGGCAGCGCGGCGCGCACCTCGCGGCTGTAGTCGGTGAACATGCGCGAGAACATCGAAATGAAAGCGAGCTTCTTGCCACGCCGGGCGACGAGATCGTGAATGCGCTGGAAGCGCTCTTCCCAGTGCGCCGCCATGCCGGTTTCGCGCGGCAGTTCGGCCTGCAGGATCAGCACGTCCAGGTTCGGGTCGTCGCACAAGATATCGACGCACTCGACATATTTGTCGACGCTGGTCAGCACCGTGAAGCCGCCATCGGCCGGGTTGCCGGCGGACGAGCCGGTCGAGAGCAGCGCCGCGAGGCGGCCTTCGACGTCCGGGGCGAGCTTGGGGAATGTGAGACCGCTGCCGGCGGCGCCGTCGACGAGAATGCCGCGATAGGCGCCGGACAGGCTGAGCGCGCCGACGCGGGGCCCGATCGGCACGCCGAGATGCACCGCAATTTCGATCGCCTCGATGGCGTCGTCGAGCGAGTCGATGCGGACGACGCCGTAATCCTCCATCACCGCGTCGAATGCCTCGGCGCTGCCGGCGAGCGCGCCGGTGTGGGTCGAGGCGGCCTCGCGGCCCTCCTCGCTGCTGCCGATCTTGAACAGGATCACCGGCTTGCCGGCGTCGCGCGCGCGGGCGCAGGCCGCCTTGAAGGCGCCGACGTCCTTCACCGACTCCAGGTAACAAAAGATAACCTGAATGCGGGGCTCATCGGCCATGTAGGCGATGTAGTCGGCGCAGCTCATGTCGATCTCGTTGCCGCTTGAGATCAGCGCGCCGGGCTGGATGCCGCGGTCCTGGAGGATGTGGTTGGCGTAGAGCAGCACGCCGCCGCTCTGGCCGATCAAGGCCACCGGGCCGGGGCCAACCACCAGCTTGCGGTGGTCGACCAGGGTGCACAGGCCGTTGAATCCGATGATGTTTCCGGTGCAGTTCGGGCCCTGCACGGCGATGCCGGTGTCGGCGATCACCTGTCGCAGCCGCACGGCGAGCGCCTTGCCCTCCGGCCCGCCATCCTCGCCATAGCCGGCGGCGAACACCGTGGCGCTGCGGGCGCCGGCCTTGGCCGCCTCGGCCAGCGCGTCCGGTATCGCCGGCGCCGGCGTGAGCATGACCACATGGTCGGGCTTTTCCGGTAACGCATCGAAGGTCCGGTAGCAGGGCTTATCGCCTATGGAATCCCGGTTCGGATTGACGGCGTAAATCGGCGACTTGAATCCCTGCTCATGCACCGTCTTCCACACCGTCGCCGGCCAGCTGCCGGGACGATCGCTTGCGCCGACGACCACAATATTCCGCGGCGAGACCAGCGCCCCGACCCGCTCAATCGACCGAATAAGATCCATGTCTTCCTTCTCGGATGGGTATGCAACCCGAGAAGCATAAGCACGGCGGTATGAAATGCTGTTATAGGTTCTGCGCTGCTCTATAACGGATGGATATACGAAAGCGCGCGGGCTCGCCCCTGGCCCATCGCAAGGCCGCGAATTCTGGCCGAAACAGCGATCAGGTTCCGACGAGCACCCACAGCACAACAGCGTCCTTGGGCCCTTTAGAGGTCCAGGTATGCTCGGTCGTGGCGTCATAATAAACGCTGTCGCCCTTGCTCAGTTCGAGCGGCTCGTAAAGTCGGCTGTGCACGACAAGAGTGCCTTCAAGCACAGTCACGAAGATTTCCGCATCCGACTTCGCCCAAGCGGCATATTCGTCGGTCGAACGCGCTGTCACAGTCGTCAGGATCGGCGTCGCCCGCTTGTTCTTGAGGTCGGCGCATAGCAGGACGTTGTTGCAGGTGCCCGTGTTGTGCGCGCTGCCGGCACCCGCGCGCGTAATGCTGCGCCGGCCACCGAAGCCAGTCGGCTCGTCGTTCTGATCGTCGAGCAGCGTCACAAGCTCGACCTCGAGGCCTTCGGCAATGCGCTGCATGGTCGAAATTGTCGGCGACAGTTCATTGCGCTCGATCTTGGAGAAAGCCGAGGCGGACACGCCCGTCAGCATGCTGGCGTCCTGCAACGTCAAACGGCGCGCTTTGCGGATCTTGTGTAACCGATTGCCTATGTCCACCGCGCCTTTCGAATCGTCGGCGCCGCCGCCATCGCTGCGGCGGACTCCGGCCGACGGACTATCGTCTTGATCCACTGACGAAATTTCCGGCATTCCTGATCTCCCTGCCCACCCTGTCAGGCACAGGACGGCCTCGGCACGGTGAAGCTGTAGCATATGTAGCCAATGCGCTTCATTTATAATCATCGCAATAATTTTTCCGATAGTACATTTTTTGTATTTTGGTGTTGACAGTCATAAAATAGTCGATGAGGCTATAATTACAAAAAATGTCGAATGACCGCGGCCCATGAACGCGACTTTGCTCAGGCAGGTCAGCGCGAGCGGCGCGAACGTCCGGCACCGCGCAGGGATTTCCGGAATGTCACTCACCAAGAATGAGCTCCAAGGCCTCTTCACCGCTATCGTCACGCCGCTCACGGCCGACGGCTCCGTGGACATCAAGGGCCTCCAGGCTCTGGTTAAGTTCCAGCTTGCCGCCGGCGCGGCCGGCATCGTGCCGATCGGCGGCACCGGCGAGTATCCCGCCTTTTCCCGCGATGAACGGCGCACCATCGTCGCCGCCTGTGTCGAAGCCGCCGACGGCAAGCCTGTCATCCCCGGCGTTCTGTCAACGGGCTTTGCTGATGCGCTCGAGGCCGGCCGTGATTTCGCCGCCGCCGGCGCCGCCGCCGTCATGACCGTGACGCCCTATTACGCGCCGGGCACCCAGGAAGGCATGCGGGTCTATTTCCGCCGCTATCGCGACAACCTCGATCTGCCGGTGATGCTCTACCAGATCCCGCGCCGCACGACCGTCGCGGCCATGGCCGACACGGTGCAGGCCATGTCGGAAGACGGTTCGATCATCGGCATGAAGTATTCGTCTTACGACATGCCGGATTTCATCCGCACGGTGAAGTACTGCGGCGACAAGATCGCCATCCTCAGCGGCGAGGAGCCGCTGTTCGCGACCCATATCGCGCTTGGCGCCCAAGGCGGCGTGCTGGCTTCGGCGACGATCTATCCCAAGATTTGGCTCGAAATCTTCGCGCTGGCCAAGCAGGGCAAGCTCAAGGAAGCGCTGAAGGTCCAGGACCGCATCGATCCGGTGGTGGATTCGATCTACACCGAAACCAATCCCGGTCCCCTGAAAACCTACATGGAAATCGCCGGCATGCCGGTCGGCGGCGTGCGGCTGCCTTTGCTCGGCCCGGCTCCAGAAACGCTGGCGAAGCTCAAATCGGCCGCGACCTACGCCAAATCCGTCAGCCTCGCCTGATAGGGACGCGTCAACGTGCTCGACCGCCTGCGCGACATCGTCGGAGAGAAGGGATTGCTCAGCGATCCGGCCGAGATGGCGCCGTGGCTGTCGGACTGGCGGCAACGCCGCACCGGACGTGCGATTGCGGTCGTGTCGCCGTCGACAACGGCGGAAACCGCGGCGGTGGTCGCGCTCTGTAACGAACAGGATCAACCGATCTTTCCGGTCGGCGGCAACACCGGGCTCTGCTTCGGCGCGGTGCCCGAGAGCAACCGCGCCGACAAACCCGGCATCGTCATCTCGACGCGCCGGATGAACAAGATACGCGCCATCGACCGCGCCACCGGCCTCGCCACCGTCGATGCCGGCGTCGTCCTCGGCGAACTGCACGGAGCCGCAACCGCGATCAACCGTCAGTTCCCGCTCTATCTCGGTAGCGAAGGCAGTGCGCAAATCGGTGGCCTGATCTCGACCAATGCCGGCGGCACCGGCGTGCTGCGCTACGGACCGATGCGGGATCTGGTCGCCGGCCTGGAAGTCGTGCTGGCAGACGGACGGGTCCTGTCCGACCTGACCGGACTGCGCAAGGACAATACCGGCTACATGCTGCGCCAGTTGTTCGTCGGCGCCGAAGGCACGCTCGGCGTCATCACCGGCGCGACCTTGAAGCTCTACCCGCGCATGTCGAATGCCGCCCATGCCTGGGTGTCGGTGCCGGATCCCGCAGCCGCCGTCGATCTCCTCGCCGCGTTTCAGGATCGTGCCGGCTCCTACATCCAGGCTTTCGAGCTCGTTTCCGCATCGCAATTCGAACTGGTGAAACGGCATATCGAGCGCGCGCGCTTCCCCTTTGCCGATATCCCGCGGTGGTCCGTGCTGATCGAACTTGGCAGCGAGGACGCGACGACGGCGCTCGGCGACATCCTCGAATCGACGCTGGGCGACTTTCTCGAGCGCGGCGGCGTGGTCGACGCCGCCATCGCGGCTTCCGAGCAGCAGGCCGCCGACTTCTGGCAGGTCCGTCATTCAGTCTCGGAGGCCAACAAGAAGGAAGGCATCGGTATCGTTCTCGATGTCGCAGTGCGCACGTCCGACGTCGCAGCCTTCATTGCCGAGGCCGACAAGATCGCGGCCGAGCGTTATCCGCAAGCCGTGACCGAGGTGGTCTGCCACCTTGGCGACGGCAACGTGCATTACATCCTGATGTTCTCGCGCGAATTCTGGGCGACCCTGAAGGATGCGGAGACCTTCGCGCTACAGATCGAACGCGACGTTCACGACGTCGCCGCGAGACACTCGGGCACGTTCAGCGCCGAGCACGGAGTCGGCCGCAAGCTCACCGAAGAGCTGCAGCGCCTCGCCGACCCGCTCCGCTACGAACTGATGTGCCGCGTCAAACATATGTTCGACCCCAAGGGGCTGATGAATCCCGATGTTCTGCTGGCGCGCCAGTCTATCGGTTCGCCCCACTGATGCGGCTCCGGCCGCTACGACTGCAAGGAACGCTGGAAGTAACTGCAAAAGTACCAACCACGGGGAGTTTGAAATGATCGGAAGAAGAGATCTTGCTGGCCTTCTCGGCGCCGGTGCCGTCACCGCCACCGCCCTGACCCTCGCCTCCACTGCCGCCAAGGCGCAAAGCGCGCAGAACACTTTCGACCGCGTGATCGCCGCCAAGAAAGTTCGTGTCGGCTCGGTAGCCGCCGGCCTGCCGTGGTGGTATCGCGACAACGCCACCGGCAAGTGGGGCGGTCAGTTCTACGACATCTCGTCCGCGCTCGCGGAAGACATGGGCGTACAACTCGAACTCGTCGAGACTACCTGGGGCAATGCCATCCTCGACCTGCAATCCGACAAGATCGACGTGATGTTCGGTCTCAACCCAACGCCGAAGCGTGCCATGGCCGTCGACTTCACCGGCAAGGTCTATGACAGCGCCCTCGTCATCATCGCCCGCCCCGGTTACGAGCCGAAGACTTGGAACGAACTCAACGATCCGAAAGTCAAGATCTCGGTCGACGTCGGATCGGCGCACGACCAGGTCGCGAGCCGTCTGTGCCCGAAGGCGCAGTTGGTCAAGTTCAAGTCGATCGACGAAGCGACACTCGCTCTGCGCAGCGGTCGCGTCGACGCCCAAGTCATCTTCTGGATGGGTGCCGTCCGCGCCGTGAAGAAGGACGCGCAACTCGGCAAGGTCGTCGTGCCGCAGCCGCTGTTCGGCTCGACCTCGAACGCCGCCGTGCGCCGCGAGGCCGATAAGACCTGGCGCGACTTCGTGTCGACCTGGATCGTCTACTCGCAAGGTCTCGGCATCATCCGCACGGCGGTGGCGAACAGCCTCGAGCATGTCGGCCTGTCGCTGGACGACATTCCGCCTGGCGTAACATTCTGATGCGCGATCCGCGAAGGCTCCCGGATCGGCCGGGGGCCTTCGCCTCGTCGTACGCGGCGAGGCGTGCCGCTTCCGACACGCAAACGGGCTCATAAATGATAAGCTATACTTGGCACTTCGACATCGTCTGGCAGTATTCGCGACTGTTTCTCGCCGGCACCGGCGTCACCGTCGGCCTGACGATCGCGGTCGTTACACTGGGGCTGCTTGTCGGTCTGGTCGCCGGGCTGATGCAGCTCGCGCGCTCCCCGGTGCTGCGCTGGGCGTCGTGGGCCTATATCGAGATGTTCCGGCTGACGCCTCTGCTGGTGCTGCTGCTGTGGTTCTACTACGCGCTGCCGATGCTGACCGGCATCAAGATCGACGCCCTGACGGCTTCGATCATCACGCTGTCGCTGTATGGCGGCTCGTTCTATGCCGAGGTCATTCGCGGCGGCATTGTCTCCATCGAGCCGGGCCAGAGCGAAGCCGGTCTCGCGCTCGGCATGACGCCGGCGCGCGTCATGCGGCGCATCGTGCTCCCGCAAGCGGTCAAGCGCATGATCCCGCCGCTCATGAACCAGTCGATCATTCAGTTCAAGAACACGTCGCTGGTCTCGGTGCTGGCGGTGCCCGACCTGCTCTACCAGGGTCAGGTTGTCGCGATGGACACCTATCGCGCGCTCGAGGTCTACACCGTCATCGCCGCGATCTACTTCGTCGTCCTGCTGCCGCTCACCGTCATCGTCAAGATGGCTGAACGGCGCCTGGCGCAGAGCAATTGAGGCCGGGCATGACCGACACCTGCAAGATCGAGATTTCCGGTTTGCGCAAGAGCTTCGGCTCCCTCCCCGTTCTGCGCGACATCAACCTCAGGGTCGAAACCGGGTCGGTCGTCGCCTTGATCGGGCCGTCGGGTTCCGGCAAATCGACGCTGCTACGCTGCATCAACCTGCTGGTCATTCCGGAAGGCGGCCGCATCCGCGTCGGCGGCGATGCGTTCTCGTTCGACGGCGACGCCAAATTGTCCAGCGCGCGCGAGCAGGCGCGCTTTCGCTCCAATACCGGCATGGTGTTTCAGCATTTCAACCTGTTCCCGCACATGACCGTTGTGCAGAACGTGATGGAAGGCCCCATCTCCGTCAAAGGGATGCCGAAGGCCGAAGCCGAAGCCCGCGCCCGCAAGCTGCTCGCCAAGGTCGGGCTCAACGACAAGGGCGACGTCTTCCCCAGCAAGCTCTCCGGCGGCCAGAAGCAGCGCGTGGCCATCGCCCGCGCGCTGGCGATGGAGCCGGCCGTGATGCTGTTCGACGAGGTGACCTCGGCGCTCGACCCGGAGCTTGTCGGCGAGGTGCTGGGTGTGATGCGCGACCTTGCCGCCGACGGCATGACGATGATCATCGTCACCCATGAGATGGGCTTTGCCCGCGAAGTCGCCGACCGCGTCGTCTTCATGCGCGATGGCATCATCGTCGAGGAAGGCCCGGCGCGCGAAGTGATCGAGACTCCGAAGGAGGAAACGACGCGCGTGTTCCTGAGCCACTTCCATAATCGGGGCTGAGCGGTCGAAGGAAGCGTATCGCTCGCCATGGCCGGCTTTACCCACATTCGCCACGTCGAAGACGCCCGGCAGGCCGCTCGCCGCCGCCTGCCCCGCGGCCTGTTCGAATACATCGATCGAGGCGCCGAGGATGAGGTGTCGATCGCCGGCAACCGCGCGAAGCTCGATGCCATCGAGCTGGCGCCCTCCGTGCTGATCGACGTCACGCGGCGCGGGGCGGCGGCCGAGATCTTCGGCGTCGGACAGCCGAGCCCGCTCATCATCGCGCCCACTGCCGTCGCCGGCCTCGTCTGGCACGATGGCGAGATCGCGCTGGCCAGGGCCGCGGCGCGGTCCGGCATTCCGTTCTGCGTCTCGACGCAATCGATCACGTCGATCGAACGCATCGCGGCCGAATCCGGCGCGCGGCTCTGGTTCCAGCTCTACGTCTGGAAAAACCGCGAGCGCACATTGGCACTTATCGACCGCGCCGCGAAGGCTGGAGCGGAAGCGCTGGTGCTCACCGTCGATACCGCTGTCGGCCCGACCCGCGAATACAATCTACGCAACGGCTTCGGCATCCCCCTGAAGGCGTCTTGGCGCGCGGGCATCGATGTGGTGCGCCATCCGCGCTGGGCGGTCGGCGTCATGTTGCGCGCGTTGACAACGTCCGGCGTGCCGACTTATGCGCATTACCCGGACGAATTTCGCACGCGGCTCGGCCGCGCTGCCCTCTCGACCGAGGTCGATCTGGCGCCGGACGTCACCTGGAACGATGTCCGTCTGCTGCGCGAGCGCTGGAAGGGCAAGCTGATCCTCAAGGGTATTCTCACCGTCGCCGATGCGAAAACCGCCCTGTCGCATGGCGTCGATGGCATCGTCGTATCCAACCACGGCGCGCGGAATCTGGATTGCGCGCCGGGGCCGACCGACATGTTGCCTGCCATCGTCGCCGCGGTCGGCGACAGAATGGAGATTCTGGCCGACAGCGGCGTGCGCCGCGGCGCCGACATTGCCCGCTTCATCGCGCTCGGCGCCAAAGGCGTGATGATCGGCCGCGCCACGCTCTATGGCGTCGCCATCGGCGGCGCCGACGGCGCCGGCCATGTGCTCGACATCCTGCATCAACAGTTGAGCGCGACCATGGGCTTGCTCGGCGCCAACCGTCTGGGCGATATCCGCCTCGCCTAGCGCCGCTTCAACGTCTCACACGCCGCGGCGATGCGGCGCAGCGCCTCGGTCAGCTCCGCCTCGGACGTCGCATAGGAAATGCGGAAATACGGCGCCAGGCCGAAGCATGAGCCCGGCACCATGGCGACATCGGCATCCATGACATAGGCGCAGAAATCGCCGTCGGTCGAGATGACGCCGCCATCCGGCGTCACGGCGCCGATCATACCCGCGCAGCTCGCGAAGACATAGAACGCGCCCTGCGGCCGGATGCAGTCGATGCCGGCAATGGCGTTGAGCCCGTTCACCACGAGGTCGCGCCGCCGCTCGAATGCCAGCCGTCGTTCTTCAACGATATCCTGCGGCCCATCGAGCGCGGCGATCGCCGCCGCCTGGCTGATCGACGACGGGCACGAGGTCGACTGGCTCTGCACGATCGACATCGCCTTGATCAGCGGCGCCGGTCCGCCGCCATAGCCGAGCCGCCAGCCGGTCATGGCGTAAGCCTTCGACACGCCGTTCACCGTCAGCGTGCGATCCTTCAGATCCGGCGCGACCTGAGCGAAAGTCGTGAATTCAAAACCGTCGTAGACGATGTGTTCATACATGTCGTCCGACATCACCCACACATCGGGATGACGGCGCAGCACGTCAGCCAGCGCGGCGAGATCATCGCGGCGATAGGCGGCGCCGGTCGGGTTGGACGGCGAGTTGAGCAACAGCCAGCGCGTCTTCGGCGTAATCGAAGCCTCGAGCTGCTCCGGCATCAGGCGGAAGCCGGATTCGGCGCCGCACGGAATTGTCACCGCAATGCCGCCGGCAATGGCGACAATATCGCTGTAGCTGGTCCAGTACGGCGCCGGGATGACCACTTCGTCGCCATCGGCCAGGGTCGCCATGAAGGCGTTGAACAGCACCTGTTTGGCCCCCGCGCCGCAGGTGATTTCGTCCTGCGCATAGATGAGGCCATTCTCGCGCGCGAACTTGCGGCGTACCGCTTCCTTCAGCTCGGGCGAACCGTCGAGCACGGTGTAACGCGTCTGATTGGCGGCGATGGCGCGCATCGCCGCATCCTTGATGTGCTGCGGCGTGTCGAAATCCGGTTCGCCGGCGCCGAGCACGATCATCGGCCGGCCGGCGCGCCTGAGCGCGGCGGCCTTGGCCGTGATCGCCAGGATCTCGGACACGCCCATGGTGGCGAGCCGAGGCGCGATACGAAAAGACGCTTTGGTCGCGTTGGTCATCATGTTCATGCCCGGCCTCGCTCAGATATCGAACTTGACGCCCTGCGCCAGCGGCAGCTTGCGGCCGTAGTTCACGGCGCTGGTCTGGCGGCGCATA
>OFIS01000115.1_pt1 | contig 98151 bp, 94 predicted proteins | sample 1775071 | NCBI WGS metagenome assembly OFIS01 (sample SAMN08195774, study PRJEB24354) | sludge metagenome | isolation source: sludge from phenol fed wastewater aerobic bioreactor C | place: India: Nagpur | collected 2016-09-17 | reverse complement strand
CTGCGCGGGCTATAGCCCGCGCAGGCCCGCCACCCGAAGTGGGGTTGCCATGGCGCGGCGCTCGGCCTCGCGGCGGATGCGTACGAGAGATGCGATGACCTGCCCCGGATCCGTGCGCGCCACCGCGACCGGCACCCGCAGTACGAGCTTGCCGGTCGCAGCCGCGCCGGCGTCGTTGAGTTGGTCGTCCCAGATCGCCTGTGGCGCAAAGTGCGCGGTGCCGTCGACCTGGATCACCAGTACCGTTCCGTCCGGCAGATCGACCTCCAGATCACGGCGCCGGCGGCCGCCGAGCCCGTCGATCCCCGGCTCTTGGCGCCGCGGCTCGGGCAGCCCCGCGGTACGTACCAGCGCGGCGACGTCGACCTCGGCGAGCGACTCCGAACCGGCGTCGGCGTCCGCGAGCGCCGCGACCAGCGCGCGCCGGTGGCGCAGTCGTCCCGTCGCGGCGACCGCCTCCCGCAGGTCCCCAACGGTCGCTACCCGTTGCTGCACGACCGCGATCAGCAACCCCTGCGCGGTACGCGCACTCTGCTCCCAGCCCGCGGCGTCGACGGCGCAGCGCGCGGGCGGCGCGAGCGGCAGACCCGCGGAGAGCTCGGGCGGCTCCCCCGGCGGCCGGCGACTCTCGTGGTACTGGATACGCGGCAGACGCGGCGGATGGCAACCGTGCGTGACGAGCGCCGCGACGTACGCCCGCGACCACCCCTGCAGGCCATGCACCTCCAGCCCGGTCAGCCCGGAGATCCACGCCGGCCCCGCGACGTTCAGCACCGCGAGCCAGCGCTGCTGCTGCGGAGTGAGCCAGCCGGTGGTCAGCGCGAGCACCGTCGGTGCGACCTCCCGCCAGCGCCGGGCGGCGAGTTGGGCAGCGACGTGGTGGCGTCCGACCCCGAGTCCGGCGAGCTGGTCGCGGCGCGCCAGCCACGCCTGCCGACGTACCAGCTCGCGCAGACCCGGTACCGACTCGATCGCATCCGCACGTCCGCTCATGACCGGCGATCCTTGTTGCTTCGCAAGGACTGTCAACGCTGGAACGCGCGATCTGTGGATTGGCGTGTACCCGTACATCCTGTGGACGACCTTCAATGGCAGGTCAGCGCGAGCCATACCCCGCGTACGCCCGCCAACCGAAGTGGCGTAACGCGATGGCGGGTCAGCGCGAGCCGTGCCCCACGTACGCCCGCCACCCCGAGGCCCGCTCAGGTTGGCGGGTCAGCGCAGGTTATACCCCGCGTACGCCCGCCACCCGAAGTGGCGCAACGCGGTGGCGGGTCAGCGCGAGCCGTGCCCCACGTACGCCCGCCACCCATGAAGCGCGTCCGCGATGGCGGGTGAGCGCGGGCTATACCGCGCGTACGCCCGCCAACCGAAGTGGCGCAACACGATGGCGGGTCAGCGCGAGCTATACCCCACGTACGCCCGCCACCTACGAAGCGCACACGGAATGGCGGGTGAGCGCGGGCTATACCGCACGTACGCCCGCCATCCCGGAAACGGGACCAGACTGGCGGGTCAGCGCAGGCTACGCCCCGCGTACGGCCGCCAACCGAAGTGGCGCAACGCGATGGCGGGTCAGCGCGAGCCATACCCCACGTACGCCCGCCACCCACGAAGCGCGCCCGGAATGGCGGGTGAGCGCGGGTTATACCGCGCGTACACCCGCCAACCGCGCGTACGCCCGCCAAGCTGACAAGGCCGCCGAGCCGATCTGGCTCTCATGCCCCCGGAGCGTCGCGTTCGAGCTCGTCGACGGTGAGCTGGTCACGCCGCGAGTGGCGGGTGCGGTACGCCAGCCGCCCCACCAGGTGCGCCGAGACCGGTGCGGTCAGCAGCTGGAAGAGCCCTGCCAGTACGAGCATCCAGACGTCGACGTTGTCGCGCAGCTGGATGCCGACCCCGGCGAGTACGAGCAGCAGCCCGAGCACCTGCGGTTTGGTGGCGGCGTGCATCCGGGCGAGTACGTCGGGGAAGCGGATCAGGCCGACTGCGGCGGCGAGGGTGAGCGCCCCGCCGGACAGCAGCAGCACCGCCGACAGGATCTCCAACAACTGCGCGGTCATTCGCGCTCCTGCAGGAACAGCCGCGCGACTGAGGTCGAGCCGATGAAGCCCATGAGCGAGACCACCACGACGACCGGTACGTCGATCGCGTACAGCGCGTACCCCGCCGCGGTCGCCACCGAGCAGGTCAGGATCGCGAGCAGCGCGTCCAGTGCGACGACCCGGTCCAGCGCGGACGGTCCGCGTACCAGGCGGATCACGGTCAGCAGCCCGGCGGCGCCGAGCAGGGCGATGGTGACGGCGAGCACGACGTTCATGCGTCCCCGAGCCCATCCGCAGCGGCTGCCCGGCAACCCCGGCACCCCGGGCGCGACCCCGCCACACCCCGACGCCCCGGGCACCACCCCGCCACACACCGGCCCGCTTCTCGCTTCTTCACGGCACCTCCGAGAGGGCTCGTACGTCCGCTTCTGTCCCGAGCGCCCGGGTGACGCGTTCCTCGAGCTCGCGGACCCGTTCGCGGAACTCCTCGACCTGCTGCGTGTCGTCGATGTCGAGGACGTGCGCGTAGAGCGAGTGCTCGGTCTGCGACACCTCGATCACGACGCTGCCGGGTACGAGCGTGAGCAGCTCGGCCACGACGGTCAGCACGAGGTCCGAGGAGCTGCGCAGCCGTATGCCGATGACGGCGCTGTTCGGCGGCGGCCCGGGCCGGATCCCGAGCCAGGCGACCTGCACGCTGGACACGACGAGGTCGCGCAGGAAGGCGCCCACCAGTACGGCGAACCGCAACGGCCGGATCCGCCAGCGCACGTCGACCCGCGGCAGCGGCAGCACCACGGCGATCCCGAACACCACGAGCAGGCCGGACAGCACCGTGCCCACGCTCCAGGTCCCCCACAGCATGACCCAGACGACGAGCAGCCAGCCGAGCGCGATGGTCGTGCGTACGACGACCCAGCACCGGTTCGGGCGCTGCGGGCTCACGGCGCACCTCCCACCGGGGCGGCGACCGGGCCGGCGGGCGCGGGCTGGTGGAGTACGGCGTCGACGTACGGCCGGCGGGCGAGCAGGTCCTGCGCGGCGCGGTCGGCCAGCCCGTACAGCGGCCCGGCGAACACCGTGAGACCCAACGTGACAACGGTGAATCCGGCTGTCGCGCCCACCATCAGCCGTACCTGGCTGCGCATCGGCCCGGGCTCGGACTCGGGCGCGTCGTCGTTCTCGACCGGGTGCCAGAACGCGCGGTTCCAGACCTTGGCGACCGCGTACAGGGTCAGCAGGCTGGTCAGCACGCTGCCGCCCACGAGCGCCCACGCAAGCGGCGAGCCGACCTGCGCGCCGGCCTCGAGCAGCCCGAGCTTGCCGATGAACCCCGACAGCGGCGGGATGCCCGCGAGGTTCATCGCCGGTACGAAGAACAGCACCGCGATGACCGGTGCCACCCGCGCGAGACCGCCGAGCCGGGAGATCAGTGTGCTGCCCGCGCCGAACTCGACGAGCCCGGCGGCCAGGAACAGCGTGGTCTGGATGAGAATGTGGTGCGCCACATAGAAGATCGCGCCCGCGAACCCCGCGGTGGTCGCCAGGCCGATGCCGAAGACCATGTAGCCGATGTGGCTTACCAGGGTGAAGGACAGCATCCGCTTGAGGTCGGTCTGCGCGATCGCGCCGAGGATGCCGACCAGCATGGTGGCGAGCGCGGTCCACAGCAGCAGCCCGTCCAGGGCACCGGAGGGGAACAGCAGCGTCTGCACCCGGATGATCGCGTACACGCCGACCTTGGTCAGCAGTCCCGCGAACACCGCGGTGATCGGCGTGGGCGCCGTCGGGTACGAGTCGGGGAGCCACGCCGAGAGCGGGAACACCGCCGCCTTGATGCCGAAGGCGACGAGCAGCGCGACCTGCAGCAGGGTCTGCGTCGCCTCCGGAAGCGCCCCGATCCGCTCGGCGAGCTGGGCCAGGTTGAGGGTGCCGGTCGCGGCGTACGTGAACCCGATGCCGATCAGGAAGATCGTCGAAGAGAGCAGGCTCATGACGACGTACGTCACCCCGGCGCGGATCCGGGGCCCGGTACCGCCGAGGGTGAGCAGCACGTAGCTCGCGGCGAGCAGCACCTCGAAGCCGACGAACAGGTTGAAAAGGTCGGCCGCCAGGAACGCGTTGCAGACTCCGGCGGTCAGCACCAGGTACGTCGGGTAGAAGATCGACACCGGTGGCGGGTCGCCCTCGCGGGCGTCCGCGGAGCCCTGCCCGATGGCGTACAGCAACACCCCGAAGGTGACCGTGGTGCCGACGACGAGCATGACCGCGGAGAGCCGGTCCACGACCAGCGAGATCCCCAGCTCGGCCGGCCAGCCGCCGACCGTCGTGGCCTCGGCCCCCAGCGCGGAGGCGTTGGCATTCACCAGCAGTACCACGGAGATTCCGAGGACCGCGCCGAGCACGGCGACCGCGACGGTGCGCTGCAGGCGCGGGAAGCGCCCGAGCACCAGCGTCAGCCCGGCGGCGAGCAGCGGCAGCAGCACCGGCAGCGGTGCCAGTACGCGGATCACGGCGCACGCTCCGCGGGAGGCGCGGCGGGACCGCCGTGGTCGAGCAGGTCGAAGTCGTCCGGCTCGTCGCGTTCGTCGTCGTCGTCGGTGTCGGCCTGCCCGGCCAGCAGCGCGATGCGTACGTCGTCCTCGTCGTCGACGACCTCGTCGAGCTCCTCGACGGTCACGCCCGGCTCGGGTTCCTCCTGCCCGAGCTCGAAGTTGCGGTGGATCAGGGCGAGTACGAAGGCGACGAGCCCGAGCGTGATGACGATCGCGGTGAGGATCATGGCCTGCACCAGCGGGTCGGACATCTGCGCGAGCGGCGCGATGCCGATGACCGGGGCGAAACCGCCGGGCCCGCCGGCCGAGAGCAGCAGCAGGTTCGTGGCGTTGCCCAGCAGTACGACGCCGAGCAGCAGCCGGGTCAGGCTGCGGTCCAGCAGCAGGTAGAACCCGGCGACGTACAGCACCGCGGTCAGCGCGACGAGGGTGAGGTCGACGGTCATCGCGCCGGCTCCCCACCCGCATTCGGCGCTGCGCCGGCGGACTCCTCGCGCCGGTCGAGCTCGGCGCCGAGGCTGCGCAGGATGTCGAGCACCAGGCCGACGACCACCAGGTAGACCCCGATGTCGAAGAACAGCGCGGAGACCAACTTCACGTCGCCGAACAGCGGCAGCGTCGCGGTCCAGATGGTGCTCTGCAGCACGGCGCCGCCGGTGAGCAGCGCGGCGGCCCCGGTGCCGCCGGCGAACAGCAGGCCCAGCCCGAGGACCAGCCCGGCGTCGATGGGCGCGGCCTCCCCGAGCTCGTACCGCCCGGCGGCGAGGTAGCGCACCACCAGCGCGAGGCCCGCGACCAGCCCACCGGTGAACCCACCACCGGGCACGTTGTGACCGGCGAACAGCAGGTACACCGACAGCACGATCATCGTCGGGAACAGCACCCGGGTGGCGAGCTCGAGCACCACGGACCGGTTCTCGGCCGCGACCGCCAGCCCGCCGCGCAGGAAGGTGCGGTGCTGGGCCGGAAGTGCCGTACGGCGGCGGGCGTTCTGGTCCAGCTGCGGCGGCGAGCCGGTGGGCCGGCGCAGGAACACCAGGCTCGCGACGCCGGTCGCGGCGGCGAGCAGCACGGAGATCTCGCCGAAGGTGTCCCACGCGCGCAGGTCGACGAGGATCACGTTGACGATGTTGCGTCCGCCGCCGAAGTCGTACACCGGGCCGGGGAAGCGCTCGGAGATCGCGGGGGCGGTACGCATGCCGAGCGCGACCGCTCCACCGACCGCGACGAGCACGCCCAGGGGGATGGCGATGAGCAGCCGGCGGGCCCGTTGCCGCCCGGAGTGGCGGTGGCGGATGGTCTTGGGCAGCTTGCGCAGCACCAGGACGAACGCGACGAGGGTGCAGGTCTCGACCAGGGCCTGCGTGAGGGCCAGGTCGGGTGCGCCGCGCATCACGAAGATGGCCACCATCGCGTACCCGCTGACCCCGACGAGCAGCACCGCGGCGAGCCGTTGGCGCGACCGCGCGGCGGCCACGACCGCGATGACGGTGAGCACCGCGACCCAGGCCTCGGCCGGGCTGTCCCACGGTTCCCAACCGCCGGGCAGCGCCGGGCGGCCGCCGGCCAGCAGCACCCACAGCAGCAGCGCGGCCAGCACCACGAGCGCGGCGCCGAGGTAGAAGGGCAGCGACCCGCGCTGGGTGGCCCCGGTGACCTCGCCGGCCACCCGGTCCAGGCCGCGCATCAGGCGCCGGTACTGCGCCTGCGCCTCCAGGTGCTCGGGTACGAGCGCGCGTACGGCCCCGCGGCGGCGCAGGGCGACGACCAGCACGGCGCCGCCGAGCAGCCCGGCGAGCGAGGCGAGCAGCGGCAGCCCGATCCCGTGCCAGAGCCCGACCTCCAGCTCCGGCGTACCGGCGGCGCGCGCGAGCGCGGGCCCAAGCCACGGCAGCGTCAGCCCCGCGCCCAGCCCGGCGAGGGCGAGCAGCAGCGGCGCCGCGACGATGCCGCGGCCGACGGCGTGGGTGGGCCGGGCGCGGTCCGCCTCGGGACGGTCCGGGTCCCACGTCGCGAACGCGCCCCACCAGAACCGCACCCCGTACGCCACGGTGAGCACCGCACCGAGGAACGTCACCGCCACCAGTACGACCGGGCCGGGGCCGGCCGGCAGGGTGCCGCGGGCGGCCTCGTACACGGCGTCCTTGGCGACGAACCCCAGCAGCGGCGGCACGCCGATCATGGAGGCGATGCCGAGCGCGGCGGCCAGCGCGAGCAGCGGCGCGCGCCGCCCGAGCCCGGACAGCAGGCGCAGGTCACGGGTGCCGGTGGCGTGGTCGATCGCGCCGACCACCAGGAACGTCGTCGACTTGTACAGCGCGTGCGCCACGATCAGCAGCACCCCGGCGAGCGCGGCCTGCGGGGTGCCGATCCCGAAGCTGAACGCCATGAACCCGAGCTGGCTGACGGTGCCGTACGCGAGCAGCAGCTTCAGGTCCGCCTGCCGCAGCGCCTTCCATGCGCCCACCAGCAGGCCCGCGGCGCCGAGGACGAGCAGCGACCAGCGCCACACCGGGAGCGCCGCGAACTGCGGGTTCATCCGGGCGATCAGGTAGATGCCCGCCTTCACCATCGCGGCGGCGTGCAGGTACGCGCTGACCGGGGTCGGCGCCGCCATCGCCGACGGCAGCCAGAAGTGCAGCGGCACGATGGCCGACTTGCTCAGCACACCGAGCAGCAGCAGGACCGCGGCCGCGACGGCGACCCCGCCCTGCGGCGGGTGGGCGACCAGGTACGACAACTGGTAGCTGCCGCTCACCGCGCCGAGCAGCACGAACCCGACGAGCATCGCCAGCCCGCCGAAGGTGGTGACGATCAGCGCCTGCAGGGCCGCGCGGCGGCTGCTGCGTACGTCGTAGTACTGGGCGATCAGCAGGTACGAGAAGATCGTGGTGAGTTCCCAGAACACGTACAGCAGCAGCACGTTGTCGGACACGACCAACCCGAGCATGGCACCTGCGAACGCCATGAACGAGAACGCGTAGCGGCCCAGGCCCTCGCGCTCGTCAGCGAAGTACCAGCGGCTGTAGAGCAGGATCAGCGCGCCCACGCCGGTGACCAGCAACGCCATGAGCGCGGCGAGCGCGTCGATACGCAGGTCCAGGTCGAGGCGCAGCGTCGGGATCCACCCGACCTGCTCGCGGACCGCCCCCTCCGCGGTGAGCCGCGGCAGCGCGGCGAGCAACCAGCCGAACGTCGCGGCCGGGACCAGGGCGAGCGCGAAGAACGCGCGGGGACCCCACCACCGCACCAGTGCCGGGGCCAGAAGCGCGGCCACCAGCTGTGCGGCGATGAGTAGCAGCACTCGCGCTCCGGGGGTCGGCACTCACGACGGGGCGGCTGGGCTGTCGCGGTGTCGCGAACTTATCAGCCGCGCTGGCGGGCCGTGCGGACGGCGGGCGTACGCGAGCTTGGCGGGCGTACGCGCGGTATAGGCGCCACTCACCCGCCACCCGAGACGTGCTCCAGCAATGGCGGGCGTACGCGCGGTATAGACCACGCTCACCCGCCACCCGAACCGCAACCCAGCGATGGCGGGCGTACGGGCGGTATAGGCGCCGCTCACCCGCCACCCGAACCGCGACCCAAGCGATGGCGGGTGTACGGGCGGTATACGCGGCGCTCACCCGCCACCCGAACCCCGGACCAGCAGTGGCGGGCGTACGCCGGGTATAGGCCGCGCTCACCCGCCACCCGAACCCCGGACCAGGAGTGGCGGGCGTACGCGCGGCATACCCGCCGCTCACCCGCCACCCGAACCGCGACCCCAGCGATGGCGGGCGTACGGGCGGTATACGCGGCGCTCACCCGCCACCCGAACCCGGACCAGCAGTGGCGGGCGTACGCCGGGTATGGGCCGCGCTCACCCGCCACCCGAACCGGCACCCAGCGATGGCGGGCGTACGGGCGGTATACGCGCCGCTCACCCGCCACCCGAACCCGGACCAGCAGTGGCGGGCCTACGCGCGGTACGAACGCGGAGCTCACCCGCCACCCGAAGACGGACGCTGCAATGGCGGGCGTACGCCGGGTATAGGCCGCGCTCACCCGCCACCCGGTCAGGGGTGTGCGGTTGGCGGGTGTACGGACGGTATGCGCGCCGCTCACCCGCCACCCGAAGGCGGACGCTGCAGCGGCGGACGTACGCGGGGTATAGATCGCGCACACCCGCCACCCGAGACGTGCCCCAGCAATGGCGGGCCTACGCGCGGTATACGCGCCGCTCACCCGCCACCCGAGCCGGCACCCCAGCAATGGCGGGCGTACGGGCGGTAAAGGCGCCGCTCACCCGCCACCCGAACCGGGGACCCAGAGGCCCCTGGGCGAGGGGCCCCGCTTGTGCGAGACGGCTGTGCGCCGTGGAGGTGGGACGACACAGGGCGAAACAGAGGGCCCCTCGACGTATGAGGTCGAGGGGCCCTCCGGTTCGACTGCCGCGCACCGCCCGGGTCACCCCTTGGCAGCGCACTCCCGCCTCGACGCGCGGTGCTCGAGCCTCCGGTTGCCCGGTGCTGCGAGCTGCAGCCGCCGTGCGTTCCGCGCGGACCGCTGCGTCGTCGTACGCAGCCCGCCAGGTCTCCCTGACGGGACAGGTCCACCGGTCTTCGCCCGGCCCGTCCATCCCTTCCGGCGCCGTCCCGGGTTTCCCCTGGCCGGTGCCCTCGTGGAGGACGTGAGGAGAGTTCTACTGGGTGTCGACGAGCGCTGGCAAGCCTTTTCCGCAACGACTTTTCGGCGTTCGTCCACCCACAGGCCGGTCCACAGCTTCCCGTGCTCAGCAGTGCATCTACCCACAGCCCTGTGGACAAGATCGGTGGACGACGGCCCTCTGCATCCTGTCTCGGATGGCGGGTAAGCGCGTTGTATACCCCGCGTACGCCCGCCATCCCTGGGGCACGTCTCGGTGGCGGGTAAGCGCGGTCTATACCCCGCGTACGCCCGCCATCGATGGGACTGCCTGCGGTGGCGGGCGCCCGAGGCGTATACCGCGCGTAGGCCCGCCGTTGAACCCGGGGCGCCGCACCCACCTCGCTGCGCACAGGCCCCGCGCCGGTCGGCGGTACTGCTGCGCCTCGGACCGGGGAGGATGGGCGCATGACCGGTGCGCTCGCTGCTTTGCTGCCGGCGGACGCCGATCCCGATGCGGTGTACGACGCGTTCATCACGTGGACCACCGGCGAGGGCCTGACGCTCTACCCCGCGCAGCAAGAGGCCGTGCTCGAGCTCGTCACCGGGGCGCACGTCGTGCTGGCCACCCCGACCGGTTCAGGCAAGAGCCTGGTGGCAGTCGGCGGGCACTTCGCCGCGCTGGCCGCCGGGAAGCGCAGCTTCTACACCGCACCGATCAAAGCGCTGGTATCGGAGAAGTTCTTCGCGCTCTGCGACATCTTCGGCGCCGAGAACGTAGGGATGCTCACCGGCGACGCCAGCGTGAACCACGACGCGCCGATCGTCTGCGCAACCGCCGAAGTGCTCGCGAACATCGCGCTGCGGGAGGGGGCGGCGGCCGATATCGGGTTCGTGGTGATGGACGAGTTCCACTACTACGGCGACCCCGACCGGGGGTGGGCGTGGCAGGTGCCGCTGCTCGAGCTGACAGCGGCGCAGTTCCTGCTGATGTCGGCGACGCTCGGCGACACCCGCGAGCTGCGGGCCGACCTCGAGCGCCGTACCGGACGGCCCGCGGCCCTCGTCGCATCCGCCGTACGCCCCGTGCCGCTCACCTTCTCGTACGTCCTCACCGCGCTGCACGAGACCCTCGAACGGCTGCTCGCCGCCGACCGCGCCCCGATCTACGTCGTGCACTTCACCCAGGCCGCCGCCGTCGAGCGCGCGCAAGCGCTCATGAGCATCAACGTCTGTACGCGGGCGGAGAAGGACGCGATCGCCGAGCTCATCGGCGACTTCCGGTTCACCGCCGGCTTCGGCCGTACCCTCTCGCGGCTGGTACGCCACGGCATCGGCGTCCATCACGCCGGGATGCTGCCGCGCTACCGCCGCCTCGTCGAGACGCTCGCCCAGGCCGGGCTGCTCAAGGTCGTGTGCGGCACCGACACCCTCGGCGTCGGCATCAACGTCCCCATCCGCACCGTGGTCCTCACCGCGCTGTCCAAGTACGACGGCACCCGCAGCCGGCACCTGATGGTGCGCGAGTTCCACCAGATCGCCGGCCGCGCCGGGCGGGCCGGTTTCGACGACGCGGGCAGCGTTGTCGTACAGGCGCCGGAGCACGTCGTCGAGACCGAGCGGGCCCTGGCCAAGGCCGGCGACGACCCGAAGCGGCGCCGCAAAGTCGTACGCAAGAAACCCGCGCCCGGCATGGTGTCCTGGGGACCCAGCACGTACGAGCGGCTCGTCGGCTCGGCCCCGGAGACCCTCGTCTCCCAGTTCCGGGTCTCGCACGCCATGCTGCTCAACGTGATCGCGCGGCCCGGCGATCCGGCCGCCGCGATGTGCCGGCTGCTGCGCGACAACCACGAGGACCGCGCCGCGCAGCGCCGGCACGTCCGGGACGCGGTCGCGATCGTCCGTTCGCTGCTCGCCGGCGGTGTCGTCGAACGGTTCTCCCCCGCCGACGCCGACGGTCGCACGTACCGGCTCACCGTCGACCTGCCCGACGAGTTCGCGCTCAACCAGCCGCTGTCGACGTTCGCGCTTGCCGCACTGGAGCTCCTCGATGCGGCGAGCCCCGCGTACGCGCTGGACGTCGTCTCGGTGTTCGAGGCGACGCTCGAGGACCCGCGTCAGGTCGTCGCCGCGCAGACCTCCAAGGCGCGCGGCGAGGCGGTCGCCGCGATGAAGGCGGACGGCATCGAGTACGAGGAGCGCATGGAGCTGCTCGCCGACGTCACCCACCCACGGCCGCTCGCGCAGCTGCTCGAGGAGGCGTACGCCGTGTACCGCCGCGGCCACCCGTGGGTCGCCGACCACGAGTTGCGGCCGAAGTCGGTCGTACGCGATATGTACGAGCGCGCAATGGGTTTTGGCGAGTACGTCTCCTTCTACCAGCTCGCCCGCTCCGAAGGAGTGGTGCTGCGTTACCTGGCGGACGCGTACCGCACGCTGCGGCAGTCGGTGCCGCCGGCGGCGCGTACCGACGAACTCGAGGACATCGTCAGCTGGCTGGGCGAGCTGGTCCGCCAGGTCGACTCGAGCCTGCTCGACGAGTGGGAGCAGCTGCGCTCCGCGAGCCCGGAGGACGTCCTCGTCGACCGCACGACGCACAAGCAGCCGCCAGCCCTGACGGCGAACCCGCGCGCGTTCCGGGTGCTGGTACGCAACGCGGCGTTCCGCCGGGTGACGCTCGCCGCGCGCCGTGACTGGGCGGCGCTGGCCGAGCTCGACACCGGGTCCGGTTGGACCGTCCCGCAGTGGGAGGCGGCGCTGCAGCCGTACTTCGCCGAGCACGACGAGCTCTTGACCGGCCCCGACGCGCGCGGTCCCGAGCTCTTCCAGGTCGAGGAGCGTCCCGGCTCGTGGCGGGTCCGGCAGGTGTTCGACGACCCGGCCGGCGACCGCGACTGGGCGATGGTCGCCGAGGTGGACCTGGCCGCCTCCGACGCGGCCGGCGAGCCGGTGCTGCAGGTGGTGGAGGTCGCACGTCTCGGTGGGTGAGAACATCAGCCGAGTCACCTTGCGCTTGGTGGCGCGCCCCGTCGGCACGTGAAGGACCGGGCGAGCACTCGATGGTCAAGCACGTGAACGACCGGGCGAGTACGCGGCGGTCGAGCACGTGAATGAGCAGACGAGCACTCGGTGGTCGGCACGTGAAAGACCAGGCGAGCACTCGCTGGTCGAGCACGTGAAAGACCGGGCGAGCACTCGGTGGTCGAGCGCAGTCGAGACCACGCCGGTGATCATGGTCTCGATTACGCTCGACCACCGGACGGTTGCGTCCGCTCCTTCGAGAGCAGACCACTTCGGTGATCATGGTCTCGACTACGCTCGACCACCGGATGGTTGCGTCCGCCCTTCGGTGCGGATGCCGACCCGCGGGGAGGAGGAGCGGTGCCGGACCGGTCGGACGCGCTGCTGAAGGCGGTCCTCGCGGTGGGCAGCGAGCTCGAGCTCGACACCGTCCTGCAGCGGATCGTCGAGGCGGCGAGCACCCTCGTCGGCGCCCGGTACGCGGCGCTGGGAGTCCTTGCGCCACAAGGCGGTCTGGCGCAGTTCGTGACCCTCGGGCTGACCGAGGAGGAGTACCGCGCGATCGGGCCGTTGCCCACCGGGCACGGCATGGTCGGCGTACTCATCCGGGATGCGAAGCCGTTGCGCCTCACCGATCTGACCCGTCACCCGGAGTCGGTCGGCTTCCCACCGAACCACCCACCGATGCACACCTTCCTCGGCGTGCCGATCCGCGTACGGGGTCAGGTGTTCGGGAACCTCTACCTGACCGAGAAGCTGCACGGCACGTTCACCGAGGAGGACGAGCGCGGCGTCGTCGCGCTGGCGTCGGCGGCCGCCGTGGCGATCGAGAACGCGCGGCTGTTCGAGCAGACCCGCCGCCAGGAACGCTGGATGTCGGCGATCGCCGACGTACGCGGCGAGGTCCTCGTCGACACCGCACCGGAACGGGTGCTGCAGACGGTCGTCTCGACGGCGCGACGTGCCGCCGGTGCGAGCGCCGCCATGATCGCGCTGCTCGATGCCGACGGGTGGCTGCGCGTACGGGCGGTGGACGGTTCCGGCGCGCAGGGACTGCTCGGGTTGCGTACGAGCGCGCCCGACCCGGGCGGCACGCCGTCCGGCGACGAGCGCCCGTCCGAGCTCGCGGCGGCGCTGGCCGGGCTCGGGGAGGGCCAGCCGGTGCTGGTGCCGCTGCGCGAGGGCGGCGCCGTGCAGGGCCTGCTCGGCGTACTGGCACCGGAGCCCGACTGGACCGGCGGGCTGCAATCGGTGCTGGAGACGTTCGCCTTCCAGGCCGCGGTCGCCGTACGCCTCGCGCAGGCCCGGGCGACCAACGAACGCCTCGCGCTCATGGCCGACCGGGACCGCATCGCGCGCGAGCTGCACGACCTGGTGATCCAGCGGCTGTTCGCCAGCGGGATGCAGCTCGAGAGCCTGTCGCGGCTGGTCGGGGACGAGCGGGCGCAGGCCCGGCTCACCCAGGTCGTCGACGACCTCGACGAGACGATCCGCGAGATCCGTTCTGCCATCTACGCATTGCACACCTCGGAGGAGACGGCGGGACGCAGCGTACGCTCGCGCATCCTCGAGCTCGCCGACAACGTCGCGCCCGCCCTCGGTTGTGCGCCGGTCGCGCGCTTCACCGGACCGCTCGACTCCGTCGTACCGGAAGCGATCGCCGATCACCTCGTCGCCGTCGCCTCCGAAGCGCTCTCGAACGTCGCCCGGCACGCCCGCGCCAGCCACGTCACGATCGAGATCGATGCCGATGAGCAGCAGGTCGGCCTGGAGGTCACCGACGACGGCGTGGGCTTCGCGCCCGACGGCCGCAGCAGCGGACTGACGAACCTGTCCACGCGTGCCGAACTGCTCGGCGGCTCGATGTCGGTCTCGAATCGCCCCGAGGGCGGTACGCGCCTGCGCTGGCAGGCCCCGCTGCGCGACCGCGACGCGCATCCTGTTGGCGGGTGAGCGCGGCCGATACCGCGCGTACCCCCGCCATCCCCGCGCCCTGGCTCGGGCGGCGGGTGAGCGGGACCTCTACCGCGCGTACGCCCGCCAACCGCGACTCCCAACTCGGGTGGCGGGTCAGCGCGGCCTATACCGCGCGTACGCCCGCCAAACCCGCTGGCCCGCCCGAGTGGCGGGCCAGCGCGACCTATACACCCCGTACCCCCGCCATTGGCACGGCCCGGCTCGGGTGGCGGGCCAGCGCGGTCTATACCCCGCGTATCCCCGCCAACCGCGATGCCCAACTCGGGCGGCGGGTGGGCGTCACCTATACCCCGCGTACGCCCGCCATCGCCGCGCCTGGCCCGGGGTGGCGGGCCAGCGCGACCCATACCCCGCGTACGCCCGCCATCGGCGCGGACCGGCTCGGGTGGCGGGTGAGCGCGGCCTATACCGCACGTACGCCCGCCAACCCCGCAGCCCGGCCCGAGTGGCGGGTGAGCGCGGCCTATACCGCACGTACGCTCGCCAACCCCGCAGCCCGGCCCGAGTGGCGGGTCAGCGGGACCTATACCGCGCGTACGCCCGCCATCGCCGCGCCCGGCTCGAGTGGCGGGTGAACGTCACCTATACCCCGCGTACGGCCGCCAAACCAGCGGCCCGGCCCGAACGGCGGGTGAACGGGACCTATACCGCGCGTACCCCCGCCGACCCGGGCCGCGGTGGTCAGGCGAGGGGTCGGCCCGCGTCCCGGCGGTGCGACTCGGTCACCAGGATCGCGGCCTGGGTACGTCGCTCGATGCCTAGCTTGGCCAGCAGGCTGGACACATAGTTCTTGATGGTCTTCTCGGCGAGGTGGAGCTGGTCGCCGATCTGCCGGTTGGTCATGCCCTCGCCGATGAGCTCGAGGACCTCGCGCTCGCGCTCGGTCAGGACCGCCAGCGGGTCATGGCGCCCGTCAGGTTCGCGCAACCGGCGCATGACGCGGTGCACGGTGTCGGGGTGGATGAGCTTGCGCCCGTCCGCGACGGTACGTACGGCCTGCTGCAGGTCGCTGCCGCGGATCTGCTTGAGCACGTACCCAGACGCCCCGGCCATCACCGCGTCCAGCAGGGCCTCGTCGTCGTCGAAGGAGGTGAGCATGAGGCAGACCAGGTCGGGCTGGCCGGACCGCAGTTCGCGGCACACCGAGATGCCGTCCCCGTCGGGCAGGCGTACGTCGAGGACGGCGACGTCGGGGCGCACCGCCGGTACGCGGGCGAGCGCCTCGGCAGCGGTGGAGGCCTCGCCCACGACCGTGATGTCGTCGTCGCTCTCGAGCAGGTCGCGCACCCCGCGGCGTACGACCTCGTGGTCGTCGAGCAGGAAGACTCGGATCGGCATCGGCCCATCCTGGCGCAACTCGCCGGCCGGGGCGGTCAGCAGCGCGGTCATGCCGCACGCCGCGCGTTGGGCACCACGACCACCGGGATCGGTACGGCGTGCAGCACGTTCGTGGACACCGAGCCCATCAGCAGCCGACCCAGCGTGCCGCGGCCGTGCGAGCCGACCACGAGCAGTTGCGCCTCGCCGCTCGCGTCCACGAGCACGCTCGTGGCGTCCCCCTCGACGACAGCGGTGCGTACGGCCACCTGCGGGTACTGCTCGGCGACCCCGGCGACGGCCTCCTCGACGGCACGCTCGGCGTCCTTGCGCAGCATCCCGAGCACCTCGCTGTCGAGGACGAACACGCCGTACCCGACCGCGATGTCGGGCGTCCAGGCGTGTACGACGTGCAGCGGCACCTGGCGGGCGGCGGCCTCGGCGAAGGCGAATGCGAGGCTCGCCTCGTCCTCGCGGGTCGTGTCGATACCGACGACGACCGGCAGCGTGCGGTCGTCCACCCGCCGGCGCACCACCGCGACTGGCCCGACCGCGTGCGTGACGGCGAAGTGGCTCACCGAGCCGAGGAAGAGCCGGCCGATCGGGCCGCGGTGCCGGGAGCCGACGACGACCATCGCGGCACGGTTGGCCTGGGTCAGGATCGCGTCGTCCGCATCCGCCGTCGTCACCTCCAGGTGCACCTCGAGCTCGGGGTGCAGGTCGTAGACGTCGTCCCGCTTCGCGCGCATCAGCGCGTCGGCGGCGGCGCGTACCCGCTCAGGAGTGATGTCCTGGCTGTCCCAGCGGGCGGAGGGCGCCGGCAGCGCATGCGCCAGGATCAACGGCACCTTGCGCATCGCGGCGACCTCGGCGCCCCACATCAGCGCCTCGTCGCTGCTCCCGGACGGGTCGATCGCCACGACGATGCGGCCGTCGGGCAGTACCTCTGTCATCTCAGCTCCCAGGGTCCGGCACGGCTGCGTACCGCCGTGGCTGGTTTCCGGTCCCAGGCTCTCAGAGTCCTCCGACGTGCGGGCAGGGCCGTTGGTCCCGCGCCCCGCGCTCCGCCGGGGGCACACGGGCGCGCGGCGGACGCCGTCAGGGCGCCGGTTCCAGGAACTCCAGCCGGTTGCCGAACGGGTCGTCCGCGTAGAACCGGGCATGCCCGGGGAACTCCCCGTCCCAGACGACATCGATGCCGGCGGCCTCGAGAGCGCCCGCCAGAGTCCGCAGGTCCTTCACCAGGAAGCCGGGATGTGCCTTACGAGCCGGTACGAACTGCCCCTCCACACCGAGATGGACCTCGACGCCGCCGCCGCGGAACCAGCACCCGCCGCGGGCCGCGAGGGCGGCCGGCTTGTCGAGCTCGGTCATCCCGAGCACCCCGCCCCAGAAGGCGCGGCACCGCTCCTCCCCGCCCGGAGGTATCGCCAGCTGGACGTGATGGAGCCGTTCGAAACCGAACCCTGCGGGCATCATGCGCGACATTGTGCCCGCGCACCCATCCGGCGCACCCGCGGCGATCCTGCTGTCACGCACGCCCGGCGGCACCCGGTACGGCCTACTCGACCGGCCGGGTGCCGCTTCAGCGGGTCAGCGGTACAGCCGGAGCTTCGCCTTGGACCGGGAGATGTTGCCGAGCTCCTTGGGCATCGGGCGGTACTCCACCACGATCGTTGTCGCGCCCCGCTTCTTCACCGGTACGCGCAGCTTCACCTTGCCCTTGGTCAGCGGGGCCTTGATGATCTTCTTGCCGTTCACCCGCAGGAGCACCTTGCCCGGTGCCGTACGACCGGTGTTGAGGGTCACCTTCGCGCGCAGGTCCACGTTGCCGGTGCGCTTGATCTTCTTGGCGGAGCTGAGCACCCGCAGCGTCGTCTTGGACTTGGCCTTCTTGACCTTGACCTTCACGGCCTTGGACGTCGAGAGGTCGACCTCGGCCATCGCGGTGGGCAGGAAGGTCGCCTTCACCTTGTACTTGCCGACGGCGAGGCGGGAGGGCAGGACGAGCTTGGCCTTGCCGTTCTTGTTGACCCGCTGCTCGCCGAGCGCGGTCCCACCGCTCTCGAAGACGACCGTGCCGCGGGCGCGCTCGCCGCCGTCCACCGACACCTGCGCGGTGAGCTTGGCCGGCTTCTTCGTCCCGAAGTACTGCGTGTCCTTGGACGCCTTCAACGTGGTGGTCGAGGCGGTGTCGGGCGCGTTCACGGTGAGCGGCACGAGCGCGGTCGTACCGGTCTTGTCGCCGGTGACCACGGCGTAGCCCGCTCCGCTCGGGGCGCGTGCCGGCACCGTGAAGCTGACCGACGCGGTGCCGGCCTCGTCGTTGATCACGTCGCCGATCGTGTTGTCGACCGGGAAGGTGCCGACCGGTACGCCGCCGACGCTCACCGTGACGTTCGTGTCATGCAGGTCTGCGGCGTTCGAGAATGCCAGCGAGGAGAGGTCGAACTCGACCTTGCCGCCGCGGTCGTACGACGCGGGCGCTCCCGCCGGGAAGCTCACACCCACCGAGCGCTGCGTGAAGTCGGGGGCGACCGCGCCGGGAGCGTCCTTCATGTACGCGACCATCGCCTGCAGGTCGACCTGGCCGGTGTCGCGCTTGGCGGTCCCGTTCGCGAGCTCGGTGAAGTTGTCCCCGCCGGCGGCGAGGAACGAGTTCACCGTCACCGAGTACGACGCATCAGCCTTGATCGGCTTGCCGTCCAACCACATTCCGGTGATGCGCGAGCCGGCGTCGGCCTTCGGGTCGTAGGTGTACGTGAAGCCCGCGGAGATCCCGAGACGCAGGAACGGACGCGACGCGCCTGCCGGCTGCCACTGCTCCTCGAGCACCTGCGCGATCTGCTCCCCGGTGAGCCGCATGTTGACGAGCGTGTTGGCGAACGGCTGCACGATGGCGGCCTGCTTGTACGTCAGGGTCGCCGGGTAGCCGCCGGCGTTGCTTCCGACCATGTCCTGGCGCAGCCCGCCCGGGTTCATGAACGCGATCTGCGCGCCCCCGAACTCGGCGGCGCGGGTGGCTTCCAGCTGCGCCTCGGCGACGAGGTTGCCGAGGGTGGACTCGCCGCCCCGGTTCTCGGTCGTGCCGTCCGACATCTTCGCCCGGTAGAACGGTCCGGCGAGCTTGCCCAGCGGCTGCGCGCCGAGCACCTCGGACTCCGCGACTGCGGCCGAGACGATGTCTGTGACGATCGCGTCCGCGGGGTAGTTGGGCACGTACGTCGTGTCCTTGCCCGGCGGCACTGGCGGCACCGTGGTGACCAGCGGCAGCGTGTTGGACTCGACGCCCGTCACCTCACCGGCGTTGACGGTGAACAGCAACTGGTCGAGGTTGTAGCCGTACTGTCCGGCGGACACGACGGGGCGCTTGGTGACCGGCCTGCCGGCCCACCCCGCCACGTCGACCTGGCAGTTGTACGTCAGGTGCGTGTGCCCCGAGATGATCGCATCGACATTGTCGTTGATGCCGTTGACGATCTTGCCGAAGTCGTTGGTCGAGTCGGTCACCGAGGCGCAGTCGGTCGTGGGTGCGCCCTCGTGGACCAGCAGCACGATGATGTCCGCACCGTCGGCCTTGAGCTTGTCCGCCTCGCGGTTGGTGGCGGTGACGATGCTCTCGACCTGCAGGTCGGCGATGCCCTTGGGCGACACCAGCTCGGGCAGGTGCTCGGTGACCGCACCGACGAACCCGACCTTCACGCCGTCCAACGTCGTGGTCCAGGACTCGGGCAGCGCCGGTCCGCCGTCGGCCTTCTTCCGGACGTTGGTGCCGAGGTACTCCCACTCGGCGCCGCCGTACGGGTTGGTGTCCTTGTCGTACGCCGCCATGACCCGGCCCACCAGGTCGTCGTACCCCTGGTCGAACTCGTGGTTGCCGACGGCCGACACCTCGAGGCCAGCCTCGTTTAGCGCGTCGATCGTCGGCTTGTCGTGCGCGATGAACGACTCGAAGGTGCTGGCCCCGATCAGGTCACCCGCGGCGGCGAACACGGTGTTCGGGTTGTCGGTACGCAGCTGCTTCACCGCACCGGCGAGCACCGCGGCCCCGGCCTCGGTGGTGTTCGCGCTGATCCGGCCGTGGAAGTCGTTGATCCCGAGGATCTGTACGACCTGCGGGTCGGCAGCGTGCGACGCGGCCGGGGCCGCGACCACCAAACCTCCCGCCAGCGCCAACGTTCCGATGAAGGTGGTGGTTCGCCGCCAGACGCGCATCCGCGCCCCCGTTCTCGTCCGGACCACGTCAGCCGTGGTCACCGATCGTCACGTGGAGAAACGCTTCGTGATGGCGCGTGAACGTAGCAGAGCGAGCCGACGCTCGCACCCCGCAAACCGCATCCGCAGCCCAGCCCCCGTGATCGAGCCCATCGCGGATCACCACCACAAGATCGTGGTCTCCTCCGTGACCGCTGCGCCACCACACGTCGGTCGAGCCCAGTCGAGACACCGCGCGCCCGTCGGCGCCCGTCGGCGCGTGAAAGACCGGGCGAGTACCCGGTGGCCGAGCACCGTCGAGACACCTTGCACTTGGTGGCGCGGCACTTGGTGGCGCGCCCGTCGCGCGTGAAAGACCGGACGAGTACTCGGTGGTCGAGCGTAGTCGAGACCACTTCAGTGATCATGCTCTCGACTACGCTCGACCGCCGACTGGCTGCGTCCGCTCTTGAGGAGCAGACTTCCGTGCCCGCGGTCTCGACTACGCTCGACCCTCGGCATGGCTCGTTCCCTTGCCGGCGGTCCGGCCCCCGTAGCTCAGGGGATAGAGCAGCGGTTTCCTAAACCGCGTGTCGCAGGTTCGAATCCTGCCGGGGGCACCATGCGAATGGCGAGGACTGGGTGGCCGAGTTCCTGGGTGGTCTGGGTGCCATGGACCGCAGCGAGCCGTCGTGGGAGCGGCTGCGTACGGCGGTCCGGGCGTGGTTGCCGCGCGACGCCGGCGACGCGTCGGCCTCCGTCAGGTCCCGCGCGCCGCGGAGAAACAAGCGCACGACCGGGTCCTAGCCGCCCGACGCCTCAGCCATCTCCGCCTCGGACCGCAGGACGCAGAACTCGTTTCCCTCCGGGTCGGCGAACACCACCCACCCGCTCCCGGGTCCGTACCGCCCCCGGTGGTCGGACACCTCACGCGCGCCGAGCCCGCGTACCCGTTCGACCTCCTCGTCGCGGGTGCCGGTACGGGGCCGCAGGTCGAAGTGGAGGCGGTTCTTCGCGGACTTCGCTTCTGGCACCTCGAGGAAGAGGATCTCGTGGCCGGTCCGCGGGTCGTGGATCGCGCACTCCGGGTGCCCGGGCGCGTTCGGGTCGTCCGGCAGGTCCTCGTAGTCCAGCAGCCGCTTCCACCACTCCGAGAGCCCGTACGCGTCGGCGCAGTCGACGGTCGTGTGCGAGACGAAGCAAGTCACGGCCGCACCTTGCCAGCCGGCGCCGGCCCCGGCAATCGGGTTCCGCCGCTCAGGCCGGGGCTTGCGCACCCGACGCGGCGACGGGATCCATCCACATGACCTGCCAGCCGTGTCCGTCGAGGTCGTAGAAGCTGCGCGTGTACATGAAGCCGAGGTCCTCGGCTCCGTCCGCCTCGACACCACCGGCCGCGAGTGCAGCAGCGGCGACCGAATCCACGTCGTCGCGGCAGGACACGCTGAAGCTGTACAGCGACAGGGTGTGCGTCCGGGGGTCCGCGATCGGGAGCTTGGCGAACTCCGCGAACTTGTCCCGGGTGAGCAGCATGACGAACGCGTGCTCTCCGACGAGCATGCACGCTGCGGTCTCGTCGGTGAACGCCGGGTTGAACGTGAACCCGAGCCCGGCGAAGAACGCCTTGCTGCGCTCGAGGTCCGCGACCGGCAGGTTCACGAACAGCATGCGGCCAGGGTGTACGGGATCGGTCATGGCGGACCTCCAGTCGGGATGCACGGGCGTACGAACTGACAGACCGGCGCCGCCTGTGAAACTCATCGGAGGAAGCGCACCGCTGCGTGCCTGCGATGGCGGGCATACGCGAGGTATTGGCCGCGCCCACCCGCCACTCTGCGCCACCCTTCACATTGGCGGGCGTACGCGAGGTATAGCCGACGCTCACCCGCCACCCCGCGGCACCTCTCACCACGGCGGGCATACGCGCGGTATAGCCCGCGCTCACCCGCCACCCCGCCGTACCCCCTCACGATGGCGGGCGTACGGGAGGTATTGCCCGCGCTGACCCGCCACGCGTTGTGCACCCCTCACGACGGCGGGCATACGCGCGGTATAGCCCGCGCTCACCCGCCACCCCGCCGTACCCCTCAGGATGGCGGGCGTACGCGAGGTATAGCCCACGCTCACCCGCCACCCCGCGGCACCCCCGATGATGGCGGGCGTACGCGACGTATAGCCCGCGCTGGCCCGCCAACCTCGAAGGGGCGTACGAGGTGCTCGAGCTCGACGGCAAGCAGGGCCGCATGGTCACGCGCATCGCGCGCCTCCGGCCGCCGCAGCCGTCACGCACCGTTGATCATGGGGTCCTGCGCGCCAGACACTGTTGATCACGGCGCCGTGGGTCGCAACGCCGGTTTGCGACCCACGGTGTCATGATCAACGGGAGGGGGCGCCAGCGGTGGCCGCAGTACGCCGCTACCGCCAACGGGAGTTGCCGACGATCACGGCGACCGGCAGCAGGAAGCCGGCCACGACGAGCGCGAGGATCCGCAGCGAGGTCGGGGCCGGGACGAAGAACCCGAACAGCACCAGCAGCAGGCACGGGACGATCACGATGAAGTAACGACGCCGCTGCCAGGCGACCAGCCGTTCGCGCCGTTCGCGCTCGGTGGGCGTGACGATGTCCGGTACGTCCTCCTCCCTCCACCACCGGCACATCCCGCCATCGTCGCCCGCCGGTGAACGACCCGCAGCCGGGCCGAAGGTCACGATGTGGCTTCGACCCGCGCCGATCCGTTACCCCCGCGCACCAGCCGCACTAGGGTCGGCGCCGTTCGGCGGAACACCGCCGTCGACGCAGGGACAGGAGAAGGAATGCGCGTGCACACACGCTCACGTCGAGTCCTGCTGGGTTTCGCCGCAGCGGGAGCCTCGCTCGCTCTCGTCGCCGGATGCGCCAGCTCGAGCAGCACCCCGGGCGACAACAGCGGAGGAGGTGGTGGCGATGACAAGACCCTCGTGTTCGGCGCCTCGGCAGACCCGCAGGTGATCTACGGACCGTACGTCTCCGACGGTGAGTCCCTGCGCGTCATCGACCAGATCTTCGAGACGCTGGTGGCGCTCAAGCCGGGCACCACCGAGGTGCAGCCGGGTCTTGCCGAGAGCTGGTCGGCCAGCGAGAACAACCTGGACTGGACCTTCAAGCTGCGCGAGGGCGTCAAGTTCCACGACGGCACCGACTTCAACGCCGACGCGGTCTGCTTCAACTTCGAGCGCTGGTACAACTTCAAGGGCGCCGCGCAGGACAGCAACCTGACCTACTACTGGCAGACGGTGTTCGGCGGCTTCAAGACCCGCGACAACGACGCGGTCCCGGAGACCAGCATCTACAAGAGCTGTGACGCGCCGGACGCGACGACCGCGGTCATCCACCTCACCAGCCCGAACTCGTCGTTCATCCCGGCGCTCGTGATTCCCGCCTTCTCGATCGCCAGCCCGACCGCCCTCGACAAGTACGGCGACAGCGTCGAGGTCAGCGGCGACTCGGTGAACTTCACCGGCACGTTCGGCACCGAGCACCCGGTCGGCACCGGCCCGTACGCCTTCAAGAGCTGGACCCCCGGCGACAAGCTCGAGATCGTGCGCTACGACGACTACTGGGGCGACAAGGCCAAGATCAAGACGGTGATCTTCAAGCCGATCGCCGACGGTCCGGCCCGCAAGCAGGCGCTCGAGGCCGGCGACATCGACGGGTACGACTTCGTGGCGCCCGAGGACATCACCGCGCTGCAGGCGAGCTACCAGGTGCTGGAGCGTCCTGCGTTCAACGTCGGCTACCTCGGCATGAACCAGAACTCCGGCGACCTGGGCAACCAGAAGTTCCGCGAGGCGATCGCGTACTCGCTCGACCGCGAGTCCCTCCTCAAGGCCAAGTACCCGCCCGGCTCGGAGGTCGCAACCCAGTTCATGCCGCCGACGCTGTGGGGCTGGAACCCGGACGTCGTGACCTACCCGTACGACCCGGCGAAGGCCAAGGCAGCGCTGCAGGAATCGGGCATCAAGAACCCGAGCGTCGAGTTCTGGTACCCCTCCGGCGTGTCGCGCCCGTACATGCCCGACCCCACCGCCGTGTTCCAGGCGTTCAAGGCCAACCTCGAGGCGGTCGGGATCAAGGTCGTGCCCAAGACGGCCGCCTGGACCCCGGACTACCTCAAGGCGGTCCAGCAGGACGGCAAGGCCGGCCTGTACCTGCTCGGCTGGACCGGTGACTGGGCCGACCCGAGCAACTTCATCGGTACGTTCTTCGGCCGCGCCAACTCGCCGGACTGGGGCTACACCGACCAGGCCGTGCAGGACGGGCTGAAGGCGGCGCTGCAGGAGCCCGACCAGGCCAAGCGCGAGCAGATGTACAAGGATCTGAACGCCAAGATCATGGAGGACCTGCCCGGAGTGCCGTTCGTGCACAACAAGTCGTTCCTCGCGTTCCAGACCTACGTCACCGGCTACACCCCGTCGCCGGTGAGCCTGGAACAGTTCGCCGCGGTCGACATCACGAAGGGGTAGTAGTCGGTTGCTGCGATTCGTCGCTCGGCGGCTGATCCAGCTCGTACCGATCCTGTTCGGACTGTCGATCCTGCTGTTCGTATGGGTTCGCGCTCTCCCAGGGGGGCCTGCACAGGCCCTCCTGGGGGAGAAGGCGACGCCCGAGCGGGTCGCCGCCATCGAGGCGCAGTTCGGGCTGAACGAGCCGATCTGGAAGCAGTACCTGGCATTCCTCGGGCGCATCGTGCGCCTCGACTTCGGCTCCTCGCTGCAGACCAACCAGCCGGTCGTCGACGAGATGCTGCGCCGGTTCCCGGCGACCATCGAGCTGGCGATCCTGGCGCTGCTGATCGCGGTGGCGATCGGCATCCCGCTCGGCTACCTCGCCGCCAAGCGGCACAACACCTGGTTCGACGGGACCTCGGTCGCGCTCTCGCTGCTCGGCATCGCGATCCCCGTCTTCTTCCTGGCCTACCTGCTGAAGTTCCTCTTCGCGGTCAAGCTCGGCTGGCTGCCGACCACGGGCCGGCAGGACCCGCGCCTGGACGTGGCCCACCCGACCGGCTTCTACGTCCTCGACGGGCTCATCACCGGCAACCCGGCCGCGGCCTGGGACGCCTTCAAGCACCTCGTGCTCCCGGCGCTCGCGCTCGGCACCATCCCGCTCGCGATCATCGCCCGGATCACCCGGGCCTCGGTCCTCGACGTCGTGAACGAGGACTACGTCCGCACCGCGGAGGCCAAGGGCCTGCAGGCGCGTACGGTCACCCGCCGGCACGTGCTGCGCAACGCGCTGCTGCCGGTGATCACGGTGATCGGCCTGCAGCTCGGCCTGCTGATGTCCGGGGCGGTCCTGACCGAGACGGTGTTCGCCTACTCCGGCGTCGGGAAGTTCCTCGCCGACGGCCTGCTCAAACGCGACTTCCCGACGATCCAGGCGTTCATCCTGGTGATCGCCGTGTCCTACGTCATCGTCAACCTCGTCGTCGACATCCTGTACGGCCTGATCGATCCGAGGGTGCGGGTCCGATGAGCACCTTGAGCCCCGAGCTGATCCCGAACCCCGACGAAGAGCTGATCTACGCGGGCGAGCCGAACGAGGAGACGACCGGCGGGAGCCAGTGGCGCGAGGCGGTACGCACGCTGCGCCGCAGCCCGCTCGCGATCATCGGCATGATCATGATCGCGTTCTTCCTCGTCGTCGCGATCTTCGCGCCGTGGATCGCGCCGTACGACCCCGGCGACGGGCAGTGGCTGAACCAGATCACCCCCGGCAACTACCCGGGCCCCTCCGCCGAGCACTGGCTCGGGCTCGACCAGCTCGGCCGTGACGTCTTCAGCCGCCTGGTCTGGGGCGCCCGGCAGTCGCTGATCATCGGTGTCGTCTCGCTGGTGATCGGCGCCTCGGCGGGCATCCTGCTGGGACTGATCGCCGGCGCCTTCGGCGGCTGGATCGACACCGTCTGCATGCGGATCGTCGACATCATGCTCTCGATCCCCGGGCTGCTGTTCGCGATCGGGCTCGCCGCACTGCTGGGGCAGAGCCTGACCTCCGTGATGATCGCCATCGCGGTCGTCAACGTCCCGATCTTCGCGCGGCTGCTGCGGGGGCAGATGCTCGGGCAGCGCCGGGCGGACTACGTGCTGGCCGCCACCAGCGTCGGGGTGAGCCGCAGCGGCATCGTGTTCCGCCACGTGCTGCCGAACTCGCTCACCGCGGTGATCGTGCAGGGCACGCTCACCCTCGCGACCTCGATCATCGACGCCGCCGGGCTGGCGTTCCTCGGCCTGTCGAGCCCCGACCCGTCGGTCGCCGAGTGGGGACGGATGCTCACCGACGCGCAGAGCGCACTGAGCACCGCGCCGATGCTCGCGATCCTGCCGGGTGTCGCGATCGTCATCACCGCGCTCGGCTTCACCCTCGTCGGCGAGCAGATGCGCGAGGCCCTTGACCCGAAGTACCGCCGATGACCCGACGGGAGGCGTAGATGGCACTGCTCGAGGTCCGTGACCTCGGCGTCCGCTTCACCCGCCGCGGACGCCGGGCGCTCGTCGCCGTCGACGGGGTCAGCTTCGACGTCGACTCCGGGCAGACGGTCGGCATCGTCGGCGAGTCCGGCTGCGGCAAGTCGGTCACCTCGCTCGCGATCATGCGCCTGCTGCCGCGGCGCGGGGTCGAGCTGAGCGGCGCGGTGCGCTTCGCCGGCGAGGACCTGCTGGCCAAGTCGCAGGACCAGATGCGCGACATCCGCGGGCAGGACATCGCGATGATCTTCCAGGACCCGATGACCTCCCTGAACCCGGTGATCACCGTCGGGCTGCAGCTCACCGAGGTGCTCGAGCGCCACCAGGGCGCCAGCCGCGGGGAGGCGAAGGCCGAGGCGGCCGCGCTGCTGCGACGGGTCGGCATCCCGGACCCGGTGCGCCGGCTCGGCGAGTACCCGCACCAGCTCTCCGGTGGCATGCGCCAGCGCGTGATGATCGCGATCGCCCTCGCCTGCCGCCCGCGGCTGCTCATCGCGGACGAGCCGACGACCGCGCTCGACGTCACGATCCAGGCGCAGATCCTCGAGCTGCTGCGGCTGCTCGTCGACGAGACCGGCGCCGCCCTCATCATGATCACGCACGACCTGGGTGTCGTGGCCGGGCTGTGCGAGACCGTCCACGTCATGTACGCGGGCCGGGTCGTCGAGACCGCGCCACGCCACGACCTGTTCGCCCGCCCCACCCATCCGTACACCGGCGGGTTGCTCGGCTCGATCCCCCGCCTGGACGCGGCGCGCGGGGAACCGCTGCACCCGATCCGCGGCTCCGCCGGGGACGCGATCCCCTGGTCGCGCGGGTGCGCGTTCGCGCCGCGGTGCACCCGCCGTACGCCCGAGTGCGTCGACGGCCCACCGGCCGTCTTCCACCTCGCGCCCGACCACTCCGCGCGCTGCATCCACCCGGTCCTGCACGACCTGCCCGAGACGGAGCCGGTCCCATGAGCCTGCTCGTCGCGCGCGGCATCGAGGTCCACTTCCCGATCCGCAAGGGCGTGCTCTTCGAGCGGCAGGTCGGCGCGGTCAAGGCCGTCGACGGCGTCGACCTGCAGATCGAGCGGGGCACGACGTACGGGCTCGTCGGCGAGTCCGGGTGCGGCAAGTCGACCCTCGGCCGCGCGCTGCTGCGCCTCGAGGAACCGACCGCGGGGACCGTCCGCTTCGACGGGGTCGACCTGCTCGGGCTCGGGTACGCAGCGATGCGCCGGATCCGCTCCCGCATGCAGATGATCTTCCAGGACCCGATGGCCAGCCTCGACCCGCGCCAGAACGTCGAGTCGATCCTGACCGAGCCGCTGACCGCCCACGACGTACCGGGCGGCAAGCAGGCGCACCGCGCCCGCGTCCGCGAGCTGCTCGAATGGGTGGGACTGCCGGCGAACGCGCTCAGCCGGTACCCGCACGAGTTCTCCGGCGGCCAGCGCCAACGGATCGGCATCGCGCGGGCGATCGCGCTCGGCCCGGAGCTCATCGTCGCGGACGAGCCGGTCTCCGCGCTCGACGTGTCGGTGCAGGCGCAGGTCGTGAACCTGCTCGAGGAGCTGCAGGAGCGGCTCGGGCTCACCTACCTGGTGATCGCGCACGATCTGGCGGTCGTACGCCACATCAGCGACACGGTCGGCGTGATGTACCTCGGCGGGATCGTCGAGCAGGCGCCGGCGGACGCGCTCTACGACCGGCCGCTGCACCCGTACACGATCGCGTTGATGTCCGCGGTGCCGATCCCGGACCCGGAGGTGGAGGACGCCCGGGAGCGGATCTTCCTGTCCGGCGACCTGCCCTCGCCCGCGGACCCGCCCACCGGCTGCCGGTTCCACACCCGCTGCCCGTACCGGCAGCCGACGCGGTGCGACACCGAGCGGCCGGTGCTGCGGGAGGTGCTGCCCGGCCAGCAGGTCGCGTGCCACTACGCCGAGCAGATCCTGTCCGGCCGCATCCAGCCGGCCCAGGTCGAGGTCGCCCCTGCCACCACCGACGGCGCGGCGTCCACCGGGTGAGCTGAGCGGGCACCGGTCGCCGAGGCGGGCCGGTGGCCCCGGGATACGCGCGGTACCGGCGGGACACCCTCCCTCGATCTTGGGTAGCGTCGGACCGTGACGACGACGAGCGCGCCGCCAGCGGGCCTGCCGCCCGGGTACCTCGCCCAGGTCGCCGCACTGCAGGCGCAGTACGCCGCGATCCCGCCCGGCGCACCGGTCCGGCTCGCCAAGCGCACCTCGAACCTGTTCCGGCCGCGCGCCGCGACCGGGGCACCCGGGCTGGACGTCGCCGCGTTCGACGGCGTGCTGCACGTGGATCCCGTGGCGCGTACCGCGGACGTGCTCGGGATGACGACGTACGAGCACCTGGTCGAGGCGACGTTGTCGTACGGGCTGGTGCCGCTGTGCGTACCGCAGCTGCGCACCATCACGCTCGGCGGCGCGGTCACCGGCATGGGCATCGAGTCGGCGAGCTGGCGCAACGGGCTGCCGCACGAATCGGTCCTCGAGATGGACGTGATGACCGGCAGCGGGCAGGTCCTGACGGTCACCGGTGCCGCGGACGACCCGCACCGCGAGCTCTTCCACGGCTTCCCGAACTCGTACGGCTCGCTGGGCTATGCGCTGCGGCTGCGCATCGAGCTGGAGCCGGCAGCGCCGTACGTGCGGCTGCGCCACGTGCCGGTCGGCACCGCCACCGCCGCCACCGCCGCGATCCGGCAGGTGTGCGCGGACGGCGCGTACGACGGCGAGCGCGTCGACTACCTCGACGGCACGGTGTTCTCCCCGACCGAGGCGTACCTGACGCTCGGGCGGTACGAGGACGACGCCGCCGGCCGGCAGCCCTCGGACCGGACCAAGGACAGCATCTACTACCGCTCCATCCAGTCCGAGCGGCACGACCTGCTCACCACGCACGACTACCTGTGGCGGTGGGACACCGACTGGTTCTGGTGTTCGCGGGCGTTCGGCGCCCAGCACCCGCTGGTGCGCCGGTTCTGGCCGGCCGCCAAGCTGCGGTCGGACGTCTACTGGAAGCTCGTGGCGCTGGACCGGCGTACCGGCTTCTCCCGCAAGCTGGACGTCGCGCGCCGCCGTCCCCCGCGCGAGCACGTGATCCAGGACGTCGAGGTCCCGGTCGAGCAGCTCCCGGCGTTCCTCGAGTTTTTCCACCGCGAGGTGGGCATCTCGCCGGTCTGGTTGTGCCCGTTGCGCCTTCGCGACCGGGACCGGCGCTGGCCGCTGTACGAGATGGACCCGGACACGACGTACGTCAACCTCGGCTTCTGGTCGACCGTGCCGGTCCCGTTCGGCACCGACCCGGACGAAGGCCGGGTCAACCGCCGCATCGAGCAGGTGGTCACCGAGCTCGGGGGACGCAAGTCGTTGTACAGCACCGCGTTCTACGAGCGTGCCGAGTTCGACCGGCTCTACGGCGGGCCGACCTACCGGGAGCTCAAGCGCCGGTACGACCCGGAGGGGCGGCTGCTGGACATGTACGACAAGACGGTGGGGCGGCGATGACGCGCGCGGGTCGCGCGACGGCGCGAACCGCCGCACGCTGTACCGAAACCCGTGAGGAGGACCCCTGTGAAGCTCGCTGAGCTCTTCGCGATGGTGGCGGGCCCCGCCACCGGGATCGAGTTCACCGCGTACGACGGCAGCAAGGCGGGCACGCCGGGCGCGCCGATCCGGCTCGAGGTGTGCAGCCCCCGGGCCGTACAGCTGCTGCTGTCCTCGCCGGGGCAGCTCGGGCTGGCCCGCGCGTACGTCGCCGGTGAGCTCGCCGTCGACGGCGACATGTACGAGGCGCTGTCCTCGCTCGCCGACCTGGGCCTCGGCCACCTGTCGTGGGCGGACAGGGCACGCGTGGCGCGCGCCCTCGCGCCGTTCGCGAAGGGCTACCGGCGCGTACCGCCGCCGCCGGAGGAGGTGCGGCTGCGGGGGTTTCGGCACAGCAAGCGCCGCGACGGCGACGCCATCCACCACCACTACGACGTCAGCAACCGCTTCTACGAGTGGGTCCTCGGGCCGTCGATGACGTACACCTGCGCGGTGTACCCGCACGCGGACGCGACGCTCGAGCAGGCGCAGGCCGAGAAGTACGACCTGGTGTGCCGCAAGCTGGATCTGCAGCCGGGTCAGCGGCTGCTGGACGTGGGGTGCGGCTGGGGCGGCATGGTCCTGCACGCCGTGCAGCACTACGGCGTACGCGCGATCGGCGCGACGCTCTCACGGCAGCAGGCGGAGTACGCCCAGCGGCGGATCGCCGACGCCGGCCTCACCGACCGGGCCGAGGTGCGCTTCCAGGACTACCGGGACGTGCCCGAGCGCGACTTCGACGCGATCAGCTCGATCGGCCTCACCGAGCACATCGGGGTGGCGAACTACCCGTCGTACTTCAAGACGCTGCGCGCCAAGCTGCGCCCGCAGGGACGGCTGCTCAACCACTGCATCACCCGTACCGACCCGGAGGCGAAGGCGACCTACCGCCACGGGTTCATCAACCGGTACGTCTTCCCGGACGGCGAGCTGGTCCCGGTAAGCCGGATCATGACCGCGATGGAGGACGAGCACCTCGAGGTGCGCCACGAGGAGAACCTGCGCGAGCACTACGCGCTCACGCTGCGCGACTGGGGCCGCAACCTCGACGCGCACTGGGACGAGGCGGTAGCCGAGGTCGGCGCCGGCAAGGCCCGGGTGTGGCGGCTCTACATGGCGGCCTCGCGGCTCGGCTTCGACCGCAACATGATCCAGCTGCACCAGGTGCTGCTCACCCGGTCCGACGACGGCCTGGCGGGCGTGCCGCTGCGGTTGGGGCTCGACCGCGCCTGAGCCGGCGCCGCCGACGAAAGTGCCACCCGACACGAGGGGGGACGTCGTGCCGGGTGGCGATGAGGAGACTAGGCAGAACGGGACGCGCGGCTCCACTCGGGTAGCCCGCAGACTGGACGTTTACGGTCCGGATGTCGCGCGGGCGGCACCTGACCTGCGACGATGGCAGATGTGAACTAGGTCACGTTGTATCGATCGGCCTACGCTGCGTGATCGCCTGTCGGTCACTGCCGTGCGACGAGCACGTGGGCGGCCGTTGCAAGATCGAGTTCGGCGTACTCGCCGCCGCTGCCGACGAGCAGCCCGCCGGGGGAGCGCGACACGGTCACCGTGGCACCGGGGCGGGCACCTGCGCGTTCGAGCGCACGCATGAGGCCCTCGTCGTCCTGGACCGGTTCGCCGATCCGGCGCACCGTGACGCGCGCGGGCGCTGCGCCTGGGTTCCCGTCGAGCACCCCGTCGAGCGCCACCAGCGTGCCCTCGTCCACGACGGGCTCCTGATCGAGCTCGGCGAGCCCGGGGATGGGGTTGCCGTACGGCGAGTGGGTGGGGTGACCGAGCAGCTCGAGCAGCCGGCGCTCGACGTCCTCGCTCATCACGTGCTCCCAGCGGCACGCCTCCGGGTGGACCTGCTCCCAGGGCAACCCGATCACGTCGACGAGCAGGCACTCGGCGAGCCGGTGCTTGCGCATCACCTGCGTCGCCAGCGCCCGGCCGCGGGCGGTGAGCTCGAGGTGCCGGTCGGCGTCAAGGACCAGCAGCCCGTCGCGCTCCATCCGGGCCACCGTCTGGCTCACCGTCGGCCCGCTCTGCCCCAGCCGCTCGGCGATCCGGGCCCGCAACGGGACGATGCCCTCCTCCTCGAGCTCGAAGACGGTACGCAGGTACATCTCGGTGGTGTCGATCAGGTCGCTCACGCGTATCGCCTCTCGGTACGAGCTCCGGCGTCCATCCTCTCCCACAGCAGCACCGCGGTGCCCCGCCACCGGCGGTGCCGCTCCGCGGTCACGGCTGCGGGCAGCGGCTGTCGTAGCGCAGGAAGCGCGGCACCGCGGAGGCGAGCGTGCCGACGGCGGCGACGCACGCGAGCCCGCCGGCCACGACCGCGAAGGCCTCGCTCGTGAGCGAGGCGACCCCGCCGGAGGAGACGTCCCCGAGCCGGGCCCCGCCCGCGACGACCACGGTGTACACGCCCTGCAGCCGGCCGCGGTACTCGTCGGGCGTCGCGGCCTGCAGGATCGTCAGGCGCAGCACCGCGCTGACGTTGTCGGCCGCCCCGGCGAGCGCCAGGAACACCAGCGCGTACGGCAGGTGGTGCATGAGGCCGAACGTCGCGATCGACGCGCCCCACACGAGCACGGCGCCCACGATGATGGCGCCCTGCCTGCGCGACCGGCTGACCGGACCGGACAGCACGCTCGAGACGACAGCGCCCACCGCGGGCGCCGCGGACAGCAGACCGACGACGGTCGCCGGCTCCAGGGTGGACCCCGGGTAGAACGAGACCGCCATGGCGGGGAACAGCGCCCGCGGGTAGCTGAACAGCATCGCCGCCAGGTCGACGTAGAAGGACATCTGCAGGTTGCGCCGCCCGCGCAGGAACCGCAGCCCGTCCACGACACTGGCCCAGCCCGTGGGCCGGTGCGACTCGTGCAGCGGCGGCATCGGCGGCAGGCGCCACATGGCGTACAGCGTCGCGGTGAACGCCACGACGTCGAGCGCGTACACCAGGGTCTCCCCGCCGCTGACGGCGATGAGGACCCCGCCGAGCAGCGGGCCGAGGGTGAACCCGAGGTTCCAGTTGAACGTCCCGAGCGCGTTGGCCGCGGGCAGCAGGTCCAGGCCCACCAGGCGCGGGATCAGCGCCTGGCGGGCGGGGTTGCCGACCGCGAAGAACGCGGACTGCGCGCCCACGACCAGGTACAGCACCAGGACCAGCTGGTTGCCCAGCAGCGCCTGTACGAAGAGCACCCCGGAGCAGGCCATGAGGCCGGCGGCCGTGATCACGCCGAGGCGGCGCCGGTCCTGGCTGTCGGACAGCGCACCGCCGTACAGCCCGAAGACGATCAGCGGGACGAGCTGGAAGAGCCCGACCAGCCCGACCGCCAGGGAGGAGCCGGTGAGGTTGTAGACCTGGATGCCGACCGCGACGGCCGTCATCTGCTGGCCGACGTTGCTGATGCCGAGCGCCGCCCACAGCCGCCGGAACTCCGGCGAGACCCGCAGCGGGGTCAGGTCGGCGAGCAGGCGGGGCACGGCGCCCGACTGTACGGCCCCCGGTCAGGAGATCTTGGACACCTTGTCGGTACGGGTGTTCACGGCGATGTAGTCACCGCTCGGCAGGGCGAAGATGTAGAGCGGTGCGGTCGTGTTCGGACCGAGTGGGTGGCGCAGCGTCACCGTCCGGAACCCCTCGGTGTGGCCTGCCCGCCGCAGCAGCACGATGGCCCGGCGCAGTTTCATCTTGGGTGTCTTGTGGATGCGCAGATCCTCGAGGAACGGCGAGGTCTTCGCCTTGATCTTGCCGAAACCCTTGCCCGCGGTGAACGTCACGATGGCGATGCGGAACTTGTTGCCGGTCTTCTGGTTGTCGAAGACGAACCGCCAGCTCGTGACCTGCTTGGCCCTGGTCACCGTCCTGGCCGCGCTCAGGTTGCCGTCCGCCTCGAGCAGGATCGCCTTGGCGTACTTCTTCTTGGCGCGCAGCTTCGCGCGGGCCCGGTCGATCAGCTTTGTGACGTCCGGGTTCTTCGCCTTGGCGGCGGCCGGCGCAGCGCTGCTGGAGACTATGAGGGGATCGGAGGGGACCGCGTTGGCACTCGCGACGGCTGCGCCGGCGGGAGCGGTGACGACGAGAGCGGAGGTGAGCAGCAGGGCTGCGGTTCGTCGGGTCATGCGCGGAGTATGCGCTGCAGCACATCGCTGTGCGACCCGCTTTGCCAGTTACGGACTGAGCCGTTCCACGAGCCACGCCGCCGCGTCGTCGAGCGCCTCCGGCGAGCCGGACCGGGTCCGGTAGCGCAGCCGGTCGTGCAGCCGCGAGGGCCGGCCGGCCCAGAACTCGATGGTGCGTACCCGCACCAGGAACCCGCCCCAGAAGGGGGGCAGCGGCACGTCGTCGTCTCGGCCGGTATCGGGGTAGCGCGCCCGCAGCTGCTCGTACCGCTCCTCGAGCTCCTCGCGCGACCCGACGACCGTCGACTGCGCGCTCGCCCAGGCGCCGATCCGAGCGTCGTACGGGCGCCGGCGGAAGTAGGAATCCACCTCCTGCCGGTCCAGCGGGTACGCCAGCCCGCTCACCACGACCTGGCGCTGCATCGGGAACCACGGGAACACCAGGCCAGCCCCCGGGTTCGCGGCGAGCTGCTGCCCCTTGCGGGAGCCGAGGTTGGTGTAGAAGACGAACCCGCGACCGTCGACCTGCTTGAGCAGCACGTCGCGGGCGGTCGGCACGATCTCGCCGTCCTCGGGCGCCGCCGTGGCGAGCACCATCGCGTTCGGCTCGGTCAGCCCGGCCTGCTCGGCGTCGGCGAGCCAGGACGCGAACTGGGCCAGTGGGGTCGCGGCCAGGTCGGCCTCGCGCAGCCCGGGCGCGGTGTACCGCACCCGCATCGTCGCCAGGTCGGCCACGGCCGCGTCGTCCTGCGACCGCGGATCCATGTCGGCAGCCTGGCACGGCACCGGTGCGGACCGCGATGCGGACCCGGGGTTCGCATTGCGGACCGGGTCCGGTAGAAACTGACCCCAAGGCAGTCGGTCCCCACCCGGGACGCCGACCTCGCGAACAGGATACGCGGCAACTCCGTGACACCGGAGGCCGCAGGCGAGCCAGACCGCGCGACCGCGCGGACGACACGGGAGCGCAGATGTCGGACTTCGTACCGGGTCTGGAGGGCGTGATCGCCTTCGAGACCGAGATCGCCGAGCCGGACAAGGAAGGCAGCGCGCTGCGCTACCGCGGCGTCGACATCGAGGACCTCGTCGGGCGGGTCTCGTTCGGCAACGTGTGGGGTCTGCTCGTCGACAACGAGTTCAACCCCGGCCTGCCTCCGGCCGAGCCGTTCCCGATCCCGGTGCACTCCGGTGACGTACGGGTCGACGTGCAGTCGGCGCTCGCGATGCTCGCCCCGGTGTGGGGGCTCAAGCCGCTGCTCGACATCGACGACGCGCAGGCGCGCGACGACCTCTCGCGGGCCTCGGTGATGGCGATGTCGTTCGTGGCGCAGAGCGCGCGGGGCCTCGGCATCCCGATGGTGCCGCAGAGCGAGATCGACAAGGCCGAGACCATCGTGGAGCGGATGATGATCCGCTGGCGCGGCGAGCCGGACCCGAAGCACACCCAGGCGGTCGACGCGTACTTCGTGTCCGCGGCCGAGCACGGGATGAACGCCTCGACCTTCACCTCGCGGGTCATCGCCTCCACCGGGGCGGACGTGGCGGCGGCGCTCTCCGGTGCGGTCGGCGCGATGTCCGGCCCGCTGCACGGCGGCGCCCCCTCGCGCGTCCTCGGGATGATCGAGGAGATCGAGCGGACCGGCGATGCCCGCGCGTACGTCAAGGGCGTCCTCGACCACGGTGACCGGCTGATGGGTTTCGGGCACCGGGTGTACCGCGCGGAGGACCCGCGCGCCCGCGTGCTGCGACGTACGGCGCGCGAGCTCGGCGCACCGCGCTACGAGGTCGCCGAGGCGCTGGAGCAAGCCGCGCTCGCCGAACTGCGCGAGCGCCGGCCCGACCGGGTCCTCGAGACCAACGTCGAGTTCTGGGCCGCGATCGTCCTGGACTTCGCGGCCGTACCGGCGCACCTGTTCACCTCGATGTTCACCTGCGCCCGGCTCGCCGGTTGGAGCGCGCACATCCTGGAGCAGAAGCGCACCGGGCGGCTGGTGCGCCCGTCCGCGCGGTACGTCGGCCCGGGCCCGCGCCAGCCCGAGGAGGTCCCCGGCTGGGACGCGAAGATGGTCGCCCCGAGCGGGTACTACCCGAACGGCTGACGCGACACGGGTCCGGTCGCTGTCCGCGATACGGACCGGCCGGGTGCCGGGCGTGCTCCGTCCGTACGCTGGAATCCCGTACCCAGCGAAGGACGCTCGTGAACCAGCCGCCCATCACCATCCCCGCCGACCTGCTCCCGCGTGACGGGCGTTTCGGGGCCGGGCCCAGCAAGGTCCGTCCCGAGCAGCTCGAGTCGCTGCTCAAGACCGGCGAGCACTACCTCGGCACCTCCCACCGCCAGGCGACCGTCAAGGACGTCGTACGCCGGGTGCGTGCGGGCATGGGCGAGCTGTTCTCGCTGCCCGACGGCTACGAGGTGGTGCTCGGCAACGGCGGCAGCACCGCGTTCTGGGAGGTCGCCGCGTTCGGGCTGGTGCGCGACCGGGCGCAGCTGCTGTCGTTCGGCGAGTTCGGCTCCAAGTTCGCGGCCGCGGTGAAGGCGGCGCCGTTCCTCGGCGACCCGACCGTGGTCAAGGCCGACCCCGGCGGTGCGCCGGAGTTCACCGCCGAGGCGGGCGTCGACGCGTACGCCACCCCCCACAACGAGACCTCCACCGGCGTCGCGGTGACCCCGGCGCGCGTCGCGGGTGCCGACGCCGACGCGCTGCTGCTCGTCGACGGGACGTCCGGCGCGGGCGGGCTGCCGGTCGACCTCGCCCAGCTGGACGCGTACTACTTCGCGCCGCAGAAGTGCTTCGGCTCCGACGGCGGGTTGTGGGTCGCGCTGCTCTCCCCCGCCGCGGTGGCGCGCGCGACGGAGATCAAGGACAGCGGCCGCTACATCCCGGCCTTCCTGGACCTGGTCACCGCCATCGAGAACAGCCGGTTGGACCAGACGTACAACACCCCGGCGCTCGCGACGCTCTGGTTGCTGGCCGAGCAGCTGGACTGGATGAACGCGCAGGGTGGCCTGGACTGGTGCGTCGCGCGTACCGCCGAGTCCGCGAGCGCGCTGTACGGGTGGGCCGAGGCGTCGTCGTACGCCACGCCGTACGTCACCGACCCGACGCTGCGCTCGCAGGTCATCGGCACCATCGACCTGGACGAGTCGATCGATGCCGCCGTTGTCGCGAAGACGCTGCGCGCCAACGGGATCGTCGACACCGAGCCGTACCGCAAGCTGGGGCGCAACCAGCTGCGCATCGGCATGTTCCCCGCGGTGGAGCCCGACGATGTACGCCGGCTCACGGCCTGCATCGACCACGTGGTCTCGGCGCTCTCCTGACGTCGGCGGGTCAGCGCGCCACCTCGGCGGGTCAGCGTGGGGTATAGCCCCCGTACACCCGCCACCCGGCAAAGAACGCCACCTCGGCGGGTCAGCGCGCGGTATAGCCCACGCACACCCGCCACCCAGGAAGCCGCGCCACCTCGGCGGGTCAGCGCGCGGTATATCCCACGCACCCCCGCCACCCGGCAAGCCGCGCCACCCCGGCGGGTCAGCGCGCGGTATAGCCCACGTACACCCGCCACCCAGGAAAGCGCGCCACGTCGGCGGGTCAGCGCGCGGTATAGCCCACGCACACCCGCCACCCGGCAAGGTCGCCCACGTCGGCGGGTCAGCGTGGGGTTTAGCCCGCGCACCCCCGCCACCCGGGAAGCCGCGCCACGTCGGCGGGCCAGCGCCGGGTATAGCCCACGTACACCCGCCATCCAGGAAGGCCACCCACGTCGGCGGGTCAGCGTGGGGTATAGCCCGCGCACACCCGCCACCCGGCAAAGCCCACCACCCCGGCGGGTCAGCGCGCGGTATAGCCCACGCTCCCCCGCCACCCGGGGAGCCTCAGGTACGCAGGCGGCGCCCGAGCAGGAACGCGCCCACCGCGGCCAGCCCGAGCAGCACTGCCGCGCCGATAGTGACCGGCCCCGCACCGGTCCCGTCGTGCTGCGGGGCATCGGCTTCGGCGGCGGGCGGCGGTGTCGCCCCCGGGGTCCCGCGTTCCTGGGCGGTACGGGTCCACGCCTCGCGCGGAAGCGGCAGCCGCAGCAACCGGTCGTCGGCCTCCGACGCGAGCAGCAGCGCCGTGCCGTCGGCGGACCAGGCGAGCGCCTCTCCCTGCGGCTGGTTCGGCAAGCTGATGCGCACCGGGTCGCGGGCGAACGAGGCGCGCGAGGGCAGCCCGTCGTAGACCCACGCCCACACGTAGTCGCGGATCACGGTGCGCGACCCGTCAGGCGCGACTGCCCCGTCGGTCATGAGACCGCCGACGTCGCCGATGCGCCGGGCGGTGGCCACCTCGCCGGTCGACAGTCGAGGAAGCGCCCAGATCGCACCGTCGAGCAGCGCCTTGGTGACGACCCACAACCGCGGGCCGGAAGGGTCGGCGAGCAGCGTCTCGGCGTTGCGCGGCCGGTCCGGGTAGGTGAAGCGGTACGTCGTCGCGCGCAGCGACGCGCCGTCGCGCAGCGCCGCCGGCTCGGGTACGGCGATGACCCGCACCTCGGGCCAGCTGTCCCGGTTGTCGCCGATGTCGCCGACCCAGAGCACGTCGCGCCCCCGGGCATCCGTACCGCTCGCCAGGCCCTCGTAGTCGCGCGCAGGGGCGCCGCGCAGCCGTACCCGGGCACGGGTGCGGCAGGTCGTGTCGTCGACCGCGTAGAGGTACGGCCCCCCGCCGGAGTCGTTGAGCAGCCAGAGGATTCCCGGGTGCCGCCGGGACGGTGCCATCCCGCTGATCTCGTCGAGCCGCGGATCGTCGAAGCGGCACACGACGCTCGCGTCGGAGGCTGCGGCGATGGCCGGCGCCGACGGGATGAGGACCACCCCACCCAGCACCGCCGCGCCCACCACGACGGCAAGCGCCACGACGCACAGCGGCATGACGCGCAGCGGCACGTGTCGCACGCCTAGTCGCGCAGCAGCGCGAGCCGCCGCTCGAAGGCGGCTCGCACGTCAGGATCGCCGGTGACCGTGAGAGCGTCGGCGGGCGTACGGCCCCAGAGCCAGAGCAGCAGGTCGGCCGGCTCGCCCGTCACCGTCACGTCCGCGCTGTCCGCGGCCCCGCTCGCCCCACGCGGCTCGAACGCGCCAGGTCGCAGCTCGACGAGCCACGCATGGTCGGCACCGCTGACCCGCACCCGGCCACGCGCCTGCGGATCGCTGTCCGGCGGCGGGTAGGCCAGCCACCCGAGCAGCTCGTCGACCCCATCGGCGGCCAGGGCGGGGTTCAACGGACCGGGCCGGCCCGCGGCAAGCTCGGCATCCCACCGGTGCACGAGCGTCTCCTGCGCCATGCGCCGCACCCAGAACCCGACGCTCTGGTCCGGTGGCCACCAGGTCCATGTGCGCTGCTGCGGCGCTCGGCTCGTCAGCTCCTGCGCGAGCTCGGCGAGCCATCGGTCGAAGGCCGCGAGCGGGTCCGGCGTCGCGCGCAGCTCGTTCGCGACGGCACCAGCAGCAGGTGCCGCGCCCCGCCGCATGGTGAGGGTCTTGTCCGCGTAGACCTCCGCGACGTGCGCGACGAGGTCCGCGGTCCGCCACCCCGGGCAGGAGGGCACCTCGCGGTCCAGGGCGTCGGCGGCGACGGCGCGTAGTCGCGCCGCGTCGCTGCGCAGGTGCGCGAGGTAGGACGGCGCCGGCAGCGCCGTCGCATCGAGGCTGCCGATCGGCTCCGGGACCACCATGGCGGCGATCCTGTCAGCCCCCTGCGACACCGTCAGCCGCGCAGCCCGTTCACGGTGGCGACGACGATCGCGAGGACGACGAGCCCGACGAGCACGACGAGCGTCACCAGGCGCCGGGTCCGCGGGTTCACGCCGCCAGGGTAGGTGCTGGTGCCGACCGCCCGGCGGTAGCGTCTGGCCCGTGCCCGATCCGCAGCAGCCCCGACCGCTCGACGTCGACGGCGTACGCGCCGTGGCGGTCGGGACGGTGGTGTGGGCGGTGCTGGCGGTGCTGGCGTTCGCGATGCGCGACCGGCTCGCCGAGGCCGGCAACGGCTGGTGGCTGTGGGTGTGCGTCACCGGTGCCGGGCTCGGGTTGCTCGGACTGCCGTACGTGGTGCGGCGTGCGCGGGCCTACCGCGACGCCGGCTCGAAGTCGTAGCCGACGTCCTCGATCAGCTCCGACACCGGGATCCCGGTGCCCGCCACGAGCGGCGTACGGGAGTGGGCACCGCACCCGTAGCCGAGGTCGACGACCCGACCGTCGGCGGGGGACATCTCGTTGGCGCACAAGCCGAACTGCTGCCCGAGTGCTCCCCCGACGGGAACCAGGAAGCCGCACGACGCGCAATGCGCGGGCGCCGCCTTGGCCATCGCCGACTCCGGGCCGAAATCGCCCTCGTGCCAGCGGTCGACGGCCTCGTCGCGTCCGAGCGCGGAGAGCACCTCGACCCGGCCCAGGCCGAGCTCCCACTGCTCCGGGCGCAGCGGGGCGTCGCCGGCGGGTTCGTCGGCGGGATCGACCGCGTCGCTGCCGGTGTAGCCGGGCTCCAGACGGGGGTCGCCCGGCTCGGGTGGGAGCAGGTCGCCCACCCCCAGGTCACCGGGCGCGACCCGTTCCACCCACGGGACCCACTCCGGGGCGAGCAGCGCGCCCTCCCCCGGGAGCAGCACGACCTCGTCGATCGTCACGGCCCGCGCGCGCGCCGCCCGGGCGACGGTCACCGCCCAGCGCCATCCCGGGTACGCCGGGGTCGTGGCGGCGAAGTAGTGCGTCACCACCCGGTCGGCCTCGACGACCGCCTCGAGCCAGTCGCCGACCGCGCCGGCAGGAGCGGCGGCGACAGCGGCCTCGCGGGCCTGGGCAGCGGCGTCGAGGCAGGCCTGGTCCGCCGTACGGGAAGTACGTGGTGGCACAGCGACCTCACACGTCCAGGTCGTCGGCCACGGCGCGTAGCACGGCGGCGACCTTGGCCGCGTGCGCGTCGTCCGGGTAACGACCCCGACGCAGGTTGTTCGACAGCCCGTCCAGCAGTTTGATCAGATCCTCCACGATCGGAGCGAGGTCATCGGCGGGGCGGCGCTTGCCCTTGACGACGCTCGCGACCGGCTCGAGGACGCGCACCGAGAGCGCGGACGGACCGCGCCGTCCGTCGGCGACGCCGAACTCGACGCGAGTGCCCGGCCGCAGCGTGGTCGTCCCCTCGGGCAGCGCGGAGGCGTGCACGAACACCTGCTCGCCCTCGTCACTGGCGAGGAAGCCGAAACCCTTCTCGCTGTCGAACCACTTCACCTTGCCGGTCGGCACCGCGTACCCCATCTCGTGCGTACGCCGGGTCAGTGGACCCGGCGCGGAGACCCGACGGCTTCGGGTCGGACCTCAATGCTAACGGCCGCTCCGCCGCGACGCCGAACCGGAAAGCGCCAGCCGCACGAGTGAGGACAGCACGCGGCAGCGGCGTAACGTGTGCCGGATGGCCGGATCGACGCCGCTCGGGCGGGACAGTTCCTCGGACGGGGCGCGCAAAGTGCGCTCGTTGACCGAGGATCTGCGCCAGCGCGACGACATCCAGCTGGCGGCGCTGCTGCGCGCCCGTACCGATCTGCTGCACCCGGTACCGGCAGGCTTCGGCGCGCTGGCCAACCGCGCCACCACGGTCCGGTCGCTGACCGAAGTACTCGACGGGCTGGATCTCTGGTCGTTGCAGGTGCTGCAGGCGTACGCCGCGCTGGACGGTCCGGCCGCTCCGGTCGAGCTCGCCGCACGGCTGCCGGGCGTCGAGCGCGGCGACCTCGAGACCGCGGCCGCGCTGCTGCACGAACGTGCGCTGCTGTGGGACGGCCCGCAGGAGTACCGCGTGGTGAACGCGGTACGGCAGCTGCTCGGCGGGGCCGCGCCGGTGCGCGGCGCCGCTGCCGAGCCGCTGGCGCACCCGCAGCCGCACCCACCGGCGGTCGGTGCGGTGGCGAGCGAACCGCCCGCCCGTGTCGCGCGGCACGCCGGCGGGCAGGCCGCGTCGTTCGTGCGGAACGCGACCGACCTGCTCACGGCCTGGTCGAGCGCGCCACCGCGTCGGCTGCGCGCGGGCGGCCTGGGCGTACGCGACCTCGCCCGTACCGCCACCGCGCTCGGACAGGACCAGCAGGTGACCGCGCTGCTGGTCGAGGTGGTGAACGCCGCGCAGCTGCTGGGCAACGAGGTCGGGTCCGCTGCGGCCTGGTGCCCGACACCGCGCTTCGACACCTGGCGCACGCTGCCGCTCGCCGAGCAGTGGGCCGAGCTCGCACGGGCGTGGTTCGAGATGGCCGCCGTACCCGCACTGCTCGGCACCGAACCGCGGCCGAACCTGCTCACGTGGGACGTCCGGCGAGCGGGGGCGACGGATGTCCGGAGGGCGGTGCTGGAGGCGCTGCGCCGGCTCCCGGAAGGCACCGCGCCCGACCGTGAGCAGCTCGCCGCTCACCTCGCCTGGCACCATCCGCGACGCGAGTCCGCACTGCAGCGCTTGCTGTACGACGCGACCCTCGACGAAGCGGAACTGCTCGGCGTGACCGGACTGGGAGCGCTGGCGGACACGGGCCGGGCACTGCTCACCACCGACCCCAGGCAGGAGGCGGGCGCGGATCCGGTCGGCGCGGCGCTCGTCCGCGCCGTCGAGCCGCTGCTGCCGGTGCCCGTGGACCACGTGCTGCTGCAGGCGGACGGCACCGCTGTCGCTCCCGGCCCGCTCGTACCGGACCTTGCCGCGGACCTCGCGCTGCTCGCCGACGTCGAGTCGACGGGCGGCGCGACCGTCTACCGGTTCACCGAGACCTCGGTGCGCCGGGCGCTCGACGCCGGATGGAGCGCAGCGCGGGTGCTCGCGGTGCTGCGCGAACGGTCCCGTACGCCCGTGCCGCAGCCGCTCGAGTACCTCGTCACCGACCTGGGGAACCGGCACGGCAGGGTCCGGGTCGGTCCGGCCGCCAGCTACGTACGGTGCGACGACCCCGGCACGGTCGCGTCGTTGCTCGCCGACCGGGCGACCCGGGCACTTGGGCTCGTACGGATTGCGGACACCGTGCTCGTCTCGGCCGCCGCGCCGAGCCTGCTGATGAGCACGCTGCGCGAGGGCGGCTACCTGCCCGCCGAAGAGTCGACCGACGGTGTCCCTGTCGCACAGCGTCCCGCCGCGCACCGGTCGCCGCTGCGGGGGGTGCCGGGGGCTGCCCCGGCCGAGCCTGGACCGCCGGCCGGCGAGGTCGTCGATGCCGCGGTACGCGCACTGCGGGCCGGTGACGTGACCGTCGGCGAGCGCATCACGGGGGGCAGCGGAGGGTCGGGGCGGCTGCCGCGCTCGACGAGCAGCGAGACGCTCGCCGTCCTGCACGACGCGGTCGCCGCCGAGCAGGAGGTGTGGATCGGCTACGCGGACCGTGCCGGGCTCACCACCGAGCGGGTGGTGGAACCGCTTCGGCTCGAGGCCGGTTTCCTCACGGCGTACGACGTACGGACCGCCCAGGTGCGTACGTTCACGCTCGCCCGCATCACCGCCGTACTCCCCATCACCACGCGTTAGCTCACCCCCTCTGACAGGGCGACCGACCACCTCCCCACCTGCCCGTGTCCCTGCTCGAATCGTCGTTAACTCCGAGAGTTAACGACGATTCGAGCAGGGACACGCGGCGGTGGCAGGATGGGGCGGTGAACGAGGGACCGCTGATCGTGCAGAGCGACAAGACGCTGCTGCTCGAGGCCGACCACCTGCTCGCCGACCAGTGCCGGCACGAGATCGCCCCGTTCGCCGAGCTGGAGCGCGCCCCGGAGCACATTCACACGTACCGGCTGACCCCGCTCGGGCTGTGGAACGCACGCGCCGCGGGGCACGACGCCGAGGGCGTCATCGACGTGCTGCTGCGCTACTCGCGCTACCCGGTGCCGCACGCGCTGCTCATCGACGTCGCCGAGACCATGGACCGGTACGGGCGGCTGCAGCTGCGCAAGCACCCGGCGCACGGGCTCGTACTGCACGCATTCGACACCGCCGTACTCGAAGAGGTGCTGCGCAGCAAGAAGGTCGAACCGCTCGTCGGTGCGCGGATCGACAAGGACTCCGTCGTCGTGCACCCCAGCGAACGGGGCCACCTCAAGCAGGTGCTACTGAAGCTGGGATGGCCGGCCGACGACGTCGCGGGGTACGTGGACGGTGAGGCCCACCCGATCGCGCTGGTGGAGGACGGCTGGGCGATGCGCGACTACCAGCGCCAGGCCGCCCAGGGGTTCTGGGACGGAGGGTCGGGGGTCGTCGTGCTCCCCTGCGGCGCCGGCAAGACGATCGTCGGCGCCGCGGCGATGGCGATCGCGCAGGCGACGACGCTGATCCTTGTGACGAACACCGTCGCCGCCCGGCAGTGGCGTGACGAGCTGCTGCGGCGTACCACTCTCACCGAGGACGAGATCGGCGAATACTCCGGCGCGCGCAAGGAGATCCGCCCGGTGACGATCGCGACCTACCAGGTCATGACCACCAAGCGCAAGGGCGTGTACAACCACCTCGAGCTCTTCGACGCGCGCGACTGGGGACTGATCGTCTACGACGAGGTCCACCTGCTCCCCGCCCCGATCTTCCGGTTCACCGCCGACATCCAGGCCCGCCGGCGGCTCGGGCTGACGGCGACGCTGGTACGCGAGGACGGCCGCGAGGGCGATGTCTTCTCCCTCATCGGACCCAAGCGGTACGACGCGCCGTGGAAGGACATCGAGCACCAGGGCTACATCGCCCCCGCCGACTGCGTCGAGGTACGGGTGACCCTTGACGACCGCGAGCGGCTGCTGTACGCCACCGCCGAACCCGAGGACCGCTACCGGCTCGCCGCCTCCAGCGACCGCAAGACGCGCGTCGTCGACGCGCTGCTGCGCCGCCACGCCGACGAGCAGGTGCTGGTCATCGGGCAGTACCTCGACCAGCTGCACGAGCTCGCCGAGCACCTCGACGCCGCCGTGATCACCGGCGAGACGACGGTGAAGGCGCGGCAGGAGCTCTTCGAGCAGTTCCGTACCGGCGAGGTACGGGTGCTGGTGGTCAGCAAGGTCGCGAACTTCTCGGTCGACCTGCCCGAGGCGAGCGTCGCGATCCAGGTCTCGGGATCGTTCGGGTCCCGCCAGGAGGAGGCGCAGCGCCTCGGACGGGTCCTGCGCCCCAAGGCTGACGGGCGTACCGCCCGCTTCTACGCCGTCGTCGCCCGCGACACGGTCGACGCCGACTTCGCCGCCCACCGCCAGCGCTTCCTCGCCGAGCAGGGGTACGCGTACCGCATCGTCGACGCCGACGAGATCCTCGCCGGCGACACCGACTGACCGGTCGGGTCAGGCACAGGCTGACAACTCGAATTGTCAGCGGCTGAACGGCCCATGCACCGTTGCGCCACTGACAGCTCGTGCCCGCCTCAGGCCATGGGCGCCGCCGGGGCCGGCGCTCCCTGTCCGAGCCCCGGCAACCGGGTGAGCCGGGGGCGGGCGACGACCGCGAACAGCACCGCGCCCACGACGGCGCCGGCGGTCACCGCGAACGCGCCGATCGGGCCGTACGCCTGCGCGGTCGACCCCGCGAGCAGGGCGGCGGTGCCGTACCCGAGGACGATCCCCGAGGCGAGCACCGTCATGGCCCACGACATCCGCGCGAGCGGGACCGTACGTTCCCCCAGCGAGATCCCGGTGATCAGCGTCGGCGCGACCGCGGCACCGACGAGCAGGATGCACAGCACGAGCGCGGGCAGGCCCATCGGGCCCGTCCAGCTGAGCAGCAGCACCGGCGCCAGGCAGACCAGCAGGACGACCGGGAACACGACGAGCCGGGCCGGCAGGGAGAAGCGCGCGGGCAGCGCGGGAGTGAGCAGCCCGGCGATCGCACTGGTCAATCCCATGGCGCCGTAGACCAGGCCGGCTGCCGCCTCGGACCCGGCCGCGACGGCGGTCGCCGTCACCCCGGCCTGCATCGAGGCGAAGAACATGCCGGTACAGAACATGAGAGCGGTGAGCAACCACAGCGAGCGCAGGTCGGCCCGCTGCCCGCCGGCCGGCTCGAGGTGCGCGTCGTGCCCGACCCGGTGCGCCGAGGGATGCAACGCGAAGCCGGTCGCGAACACCGCCGTCAGGGCGGCTGCCACGAGCATCGCCGCGGCCGGCGACGCGACGGCGGCGACCAGCCCGACCAGGGTGGGGCCGAGCACGTACGTCGTCTCGTCGACCGCGCCCTCGTAGCTCATCGCGGTGCCGAAGACCTCCCGCTGACCGGGAAGCATCCCGGCCCAGCGGGCACGCGCCAGCGCACCGACCTGCGGGATGGACAGCCCGGTGCCGACCGCGGCGCACAGCACCGCCGGAAGGGGTGCGCCGCTGCTCGACGTCAGCACGAGCGCCACGATCGTGACGACCTGCGCGACGGAAGTCGTCAGTCCGACCACCCGGTGCCCGCGGGCGTCGGCGAGCCGGCCGACGAGCGGACCGCCCAGCGCCTGGCCGAGCGCCAGCGCCGCCGCTGCCGCGCCGCCTGCCGCGAGCGACCCGGTCTCGGCGGCCACGAGCAGCAGCGTGCCGATCTGCAGCATCGCGGCCGGCAGCCGTCCCAGCAGGCCGACCATGAGGAACCAGACGCCCGCGGTCGCGGGGAGCGAGCGGTACGCGCGCAGCGCAGTCATCGTGGTACGGGCCCTTCTGGCGCACCCGGGGTGCGCGGTCGGGCGCACCGTCCCGGCCCGTCACCGGTGCGCAGCTCCGCCGTACCGGCGGCCCATGTACCGGTCAGCGTCTCAAGCGCTCACCACAAGGTCAAACCGCTCAGCCCTCTTCCGGGACGCTGGTGGGGTCGCCGTCCAGCTGCTCGGCGATGACGTCCTCCTCGTCGGGGATCTCGTCCCCCGTCACGTCCTCGCCGCCGTGCACCGGATCGTCGCTCGAGTCCCGTTCCAGCGGGCTGGTCATCGGGTCCGCGCCCTCGAGGTTCTCGATGCGCGCCGCACGGTCGACGGTGTCGTCACCGTGGGGACGCCCCGCGAGCGCCGCCTTGATCGCTTCCTGCTCCTCGACCATCTGCAGGCGCTGCGCCTGGTCGCCGAGGTCACCGAGCGGCTCGTCCGCAGGCGCGGCCGGCGAGATCTCCGGTTCTGTCATGTCCATCCTCCACGTCGGTCCCCGCCCTACACCCTCGCCCGGGACCCGCTGACGCACCACCGGGAGCGGCGTCGCCGCCGGTCACGGCGCTGTACCGTCGAGCGGTGCGACTGACAGCGCTGCGGATCTACCCGGTGAAGTCGATGCGCGGGTACGACGTCCCGGCGGCGCACGTCGAGCGGTGGGGGCTGGCCGACGACCGGCGGTGGGCGGCGCTGCTGCCCGACGGCACCGAGCTGACCGCGCGGGAGGAGCCGCGGCTGCTCACCGTCTCGCCGGTCCCGACACCGGACGGGCTGGTGCTGCGGGCGCCGGGTCGTGCCGAGCTCGCGGTCGCCCGTCCGCGGGAGGGTACGGCGTACCGCTCGGACTGGCTCGGTCCGATGACCGACGCCGGTCCGGACGCGGCGCAGTGGCTCACCGCCGTACTCGGTCGTGCGGTGCGCCTCGGCCACCAGCAGGACCCGGCGGGACGCGAGATCGGTGAGGGGCACGGCGGGCGCCCCGGGGACGCCTTGAACCTCGCGGACACCGCGCCACTGCTGCTCACCACCGAGGCCTCGCTGCGGCGCCTCGACCAGCTCGTCGCGCAGACCGCCGCCGAGCGGGGCGAGCCCCGGCCGGATCCGCTGTCGATGGTCCGCTTCCGCCCCAACCTGGTGATCGACGGCGAGAAGCCGTTCGCGGAGCACGACTGGCTGCGGCTGCGGATCGGCACGCTGGCGCTGCGCTTCGCCGAGAGCTGCGACCGGTGCGTACTGCCGACCTACGACCCCGACACGCTCGCCCGCAGCCACGAGCCGACCCGTACGCTCGCGCGCTACCGGCGCTGGTCGGGCAAGGTCTGGTTCGGCATCCGGCTGGTACCCGAGACGGTCGGGGAGCTGCGGGTCGGGGACGAGGTGGAGCTGCTCGCGGCGGGGCTTGCCGGCTGACGCGGCGGCCACAGCTCTCCAGCCCGGCACTGCCCGTCGCCGGCCGCACCGGTCACCGACGGCGTGGATGACGCCGGTCCGCCGCGGCTGACAGGCTTGCCCCCGTGCAGGTACGCCTCCTCGGCCCGCTCGAGCTGGACGACGGTGACGCACCCATCACGGTGGGCGGTGCCCGCCTGCGCGCGCTGCTCGCACGCCTCGCGCTCGACGCCGGACGGTCCGTGAGCACCGATGCCCTGGCCCTCGCGTTGTGGGACGACGCGGTCCCCGACGACACGACGAACGCGGTGCAGTCCCTCGTGTCACGGTTGCGCCGAGCGCTGCCGGACCCGGCCCTCGTGCAGTCGCACCCGGCCGGCTACCGCCTACGCATCGCGCCCGAGGACGTCGACGCCCTGCGGTTCCGCCGGCTCGCCCGCCTCGCCCGCGACGCGACGCGGGCCGGCGCCGACGAGGAGGCCGACCGCTGCCGACGGGAGGCGCTGGCGCTCTGGCGCGGCGCGGCGCTGTCCGACCTCGGAGACCCACCCTTCGCGCGAGCCGACGCGGCGCGCCTGGAGGACGAGCGGCGGACGCTCGACGAGGCCCGGCTCGCCGCCCTGCTCGCCGCCGGTCGTCCCGCCGAGGCGGTCGGCGACCTCACGGCGCTCGTCGCCGCCGACCCCGAGCGGGAACCGGCGGTCGCCCTGCTGATGCAGGCCCAGTTCGACCTCGGGCGGCCGGCCGACGCACTGCGGACGTACGAGACGCTGCGCGGGCGGCTGGCGGCGCAGCTGGGGGCCGACCCGTCCCCCGCTGTACAGGCGCTGCACCTCGAGCTGCTGCGCGGCGAGCGGGTCTCCCCGACAGCGACGACGACAGCGCCGCCTTCCCGGTTACCCGCGCAGCTGACGAGCTTCCTGGGCCGCGAGGACGAGCTGGCGCGTCTTGACGCGCTGCTACAGCGGGAACGGCTCGTCACGCTCGTCGGTCCGGGCGGGGCGGGCAAGACCCGCCTCGCCATCGAGACCGCGAGCAGGCACAGCCCGCACCTCCCCGCGGCGCTCGTGGAGCTCGCGCCGGTGAGCGACGCCCGCGAGATCCCGCAGGCGGCGCTGGACGCGCTGGCGATCCGCGAGCAGCGCGTCCTCGACCCGAACCGTTATGGGCGGGTCGATGCACGGACCCGGATCGTCGACCACCTGCGCGGCGCGCCGTACCTGCTGCTGCTGGACAACTGCGAGCATCTCGTGGAGGGCGCGGCGCAGTTCACGGCCGACCTGCTCGCACACTGCCCGGAACTGCGGGTCCTGGCGACCAGCCGCGAGGCGCTCGCGATCACCGGCGAGGTCGTCTTCCCGGTGCCGATGCTCGCCCGTCCCGGCGCAGGTGCCGATCTGGCCGAGGCGCGGGCGACCGCGTCCGTACGCCTGTTCCTCGACCGCGCGACTGCGGCCGCGCCCGGCTTCACCCTGGACAAACGGACGCGGGACGACGTCGTCGAGCTGTGCCGGCGTCTGGACGGGCTCCCCCTCGCGATCGAGCTCGCGGCCGCCCGGATGCGTGCGATGACCGTGCACCAGCTCGCCGCGCGCCTGGACGACCGCTTCCGGTTGCTCACCGGCGGGCGCCGCGACGCGGTCGCGCGGCACCGCACGCTGCGCGCCGTCGTCGAATGGAGCTGGGACCTGCTCGACGAGGAGGAACGCTCGCTCGCCGAACGGTTCTCGGTCTTCCCAGGGGGCGCGACGGTAGCGGCCGTGCGCGCCGTCTGCATGCCGCCGGAGACGTCCCTCGCCGACAGCGAGGACGCCCTCGCCCGGCTCGCCGACAAGTCGTTGATCGCCCTGGTGGCGGCGGGCGAGCCCCGGTACCGCATGCTCGAGACGCTCCGGGAGTACGGCGCCGAGCGGTTGGGCACCTCCCTACCGGCGGTGCGCCGCACCCACGCCAGATACTTCCGCGACGAGATCGAACGGCTCGAGCCGATGCTGCGTAGCGCCGGCCAGCTCGCGGCGTTCGCCTGCATCGAGCTCGAACGCGACAACCTGTTGGCTGCACTGCGGTTCTCCATCGACTCAGCGGACGCCGACACCGCGATGCGGATCGCGGCCGGCCTCGGCTGGTACTGGCTGGTGAACGACAGCCACGCGGAGGCCGCCGCGTGGTGCAGCGCGGCCCTCGCCGTGCCGGGAACGACCGACGCCCAGACGATGGCGATGGTCACCGGCCTCTACCTGGTCAACGCGCTCGCGGCGGACACCATCCCGCTCGCGGATCGGGCGGCGATCGAGGCGACGTTCCGCACCATCCCCGACGTCGACCGGGATGCATCACACCCGCTGCTGGCCCTGCTCGGTCCGGCCGCAGCCTTCCTGGCGACCCCGCCCGGGGACTGGCAGGCGGCGGTCGAACAGGCGCTGCAACACCCGGACCCGTGGGCCAAGGGTGCACTGCACCTGTTGAGCGCCGCGATGCACGCGAATGCGGGGGCCGCCGAGCAGGCCCGGCAGGAAGTCTCGGCGGCCTTGGGGTTCTTCCGGTCGACGGGGGACCGCTGGGGGATCGCGAGATGCCTGCACGGGCTCGGTGATGCGCTGCTGGTGCAGGACGAGCTCGACGGGGCGCGGGAGGCGTACCGGGAGGCGCTCACGCTGTTCGCCGAGCTCGGTGTCGGCTCCAGCGACGAGGTGCAGCTGCAACTGCAGCTCGCGCGCGTCGAGGCACACGCCGGCAACCGCCAGCTGGCCGCCGAACTGCTCTCCGCGGCCGAGACCGGTGCGGCCCGCAGCGGTTCACGCCAAGCGAGGTGTCTCGTGGCGATCGCACAGGCGATGACCGCCCTGGCCGAAGGGCACCTCGACGCGGCGGTGGCTGCCCACGCGCGCGCCACGGCTGCCGCCGAGGGTGCGCGGGTCGCCCCGCAGCTGCGGGCCGTGCTGCTCGCGTCCGCAGGGCTGCTCGCACTGGCCGTGGACGACGACCCCGCGCGCGCCGGCGACCGGTTCGCCACCGCTTACGAGGTCGCCCTGTCCTCGCACGACATGCCCATCACGGCCCTCGTCGCACAGGCGGCGGCGAGCTGGGCGCTCGCAGTGGACCGCGCGCCGGACGCCGCCCGGCTGCTCGGCGCCGGAGCCGCCCTGCTCGGCATCGGGACGGCCGCTGCCGAGCGCGGCGGACGTACCGGCCGGGACCCCCAGGTGGCGGCAGCGACGGAGGCGGCCGTCAAAGCGCTCGGGGCCGACGAGTTCGCGCGCTGCTACCGGGAGCTGGCGTTGCTCACGCCCCCGGAGGCGGCGCAGGCCGCTGCGGCGCTCTTCGGTCGGACGGGCGCGGACGCCACGACGTGACCATGGCGGGTACGAGCCCGTCACGCCTTGCGGGCGTACGCCCGTAGCGCGAGTGGCACGAAGACGACGAGCAGGCCGAGCATCCAGAGCACGGTCCACAGCAGCGGACCGGCGACCGGGCCGCCGAGGAAGAGCCCGCGCACCGTGTCCACGAGCTGGGTCAGCGGGTTGATCCTGACGAAACCCTGCAGCCACTCCGGAAGCGTGTCGGTGGGCACGAACACGTTGCTGCCGAAGGACAACGGCAGCACCACGAGGATCGTCACGCCCTGGGCCGCGCCGGACGACCGGACCTTCATGCCGACCCAGACCGAGACCCACGACAGGCACAGTGCGAACGCCACTGCCACCAGGCACCCGGCGAGAGCGGCGAACACGTTCGTGTGGATGCGGAAACCCATGACGTAGCCGAAACCGAGAGTTACGACGCAGATCGTCACGTAGCGCACGACGTCGGCGAACACGGCGCCGACCAATGGCGCGGACCGGGCGATCGGCAGGCTGCGGAACCGGTCGAACACGCCCTTCTCGATGTCACTGTTGAGGTTCACGCCGATCGTGATCGTCATCGCCACGGTCTGGGCGAGGATGCCGGGCAGCAGGTACTGCAGGTAGTCGGAGGTGTCCCCGGCGATCGCCCCGCCGAACACGTAGACGAACAGCAGCAGGAAGATGACCGGCTGGAGCGTCACGTCGATGAACGCCTCCGGCGTACGCGTCAGCTTGATCAGGCTGCGCCGGGCGAGCGCTGCGCTGTGACGCACCAGCGCGAACGGGCGCCGCGGCGGCGCGTCATCCCGCGTCGCGGGGACGTCCGAGGGGGTCAGGACGGTGGTGCTGCTCATGCGGCACTCCCTTCGGTCTCGTCGGTCGTCGCGCGTCTTCCGGTGAGCGAGAAGAAGACCTCGTCCAGGCTCGGCAGATGCAGGGAGAGCTCCACGACCGCGATCCCCGCGGCGGCGAGCCGGGCGACCGACTCCGGGAGCGCGTCGTCGTCCCGCACCGGTACCGCCAGCACCCCGCGCCGGATCGGGTCCGGCTCGCTGCCCGCGATCCCGCGCAGGATCCCGGCCACCTCCCCCAGCCGCCCCGGGTCGGCGGGCTGCACCTCGAGGGTCCGCCCGCCCACGACACGCTTGAGCCCGACCGGGGTGTCGTGGGCGATGACCCGCCCGTGGTCGATGACGGTGATCTCGTCGGCGAGCGCGTCCGCCTCCTCGAGGTACTGCGTGGTGAGCAGCACCGTGGCGCCATCGGCGACGAGCCGGCGTACGACGCCCCACATGTCGTCGCGCTTGGCCGGATCGAGGCCGGTCGTGGGCTCGTCGAGGAAGACGATGGCGGGGCGCCCGACCAGACCGGCCGCCAGGTCCAACCGCCGGCGCATGCCACCCGAGTAGGTCTTGGCCGGGCGATCGGCGGCCGCGGTGAGGTCGAACCAGTCCAGCAGTTCCGCGGCACGCGCGCGGGCGTCCCGGCGGCGCAGGTCCAGCAGCGATCCGATGAGCATCAGGTTCTGGGTGCCCGAGAGGTCCTCGTCGACGGAGGCGTACTGGCCGGTGAGGCCGATCAGCCTGCGCACCCGGCCCGGTTGCGTTGCCACGTCGTAACCGCCGACCCGGGCGGTCCCGCCGTCCGCCCGCAGCAGGGTGGCGAGCACGCGCACCGCCGTCGTCTTGCCGGCACCGTTCGGGCCGAGCAGCCCGAGCACGGTGCCCTGACGGGCACGCAGATCGACGCCGTCGAGGGCGCGCGTGGTGCCGAACGTCTTGACCAGGCCCTCGGCCTCGATCGCGTACGTCATGGGTTCCCCTTTCCGTCCCGACCACGTTCAGGGGCGGCGCTGGCAGGGCGGGCACAGCGCGCTGTCAGGTACGCGCCGCTGCTGACAGCGCGGCGTGCGGGCCGGCCCGGTGCAGGGCGCGGGACCGATCCGGGCGGATCGCGGCGCTGATCTTCGAGAAGCGCAGCCAGGAACCAGAATCGTGTGCTATGACTCGAGGTATGAGTGAACTTGGACCGCTCGAGCCACTGCTCGGGACATGGGAAGGCAACATCGGCGTCGACCTCTCGTACCACAACAAGGAGGACGAGACCGCGGAGACGACGTACTTCGAGAGAGCGTGGTTCGAACGGATCCCGATCGTCGAGAACGGTCACCAGTCGATGCACGGGCTGAACTACAAGATGACCGCCTGGCGCCACGGCGAGGAGGAGATGGACCCGTTCCACGACGAGGTTGGCTACCTGCTGTGGGAGGAGTCGACCAAGCAGGTGCTGCGCTGCTTCGCGGTGCCCCGCGGCATCGCGATCCTCGCCGGCGGCACGGCGGAGCCGGACGCGCGCACGCTCGACTTCAAGGCGACGCCGGGCGAGCCGTGCTACGGCCTGGTGCAGAACCTGTACCTGCAGGACAAGGCCCGCTGCGGGTTGTTCGCGAGCTCGTTCATGTTCAACGACGACGGCAGCTTCAGCTACACCTCCGACCTGGTGCTGACGCTCACCGCGACCGGCGACGAGATGCACCACACCGACCGCAACACGCTCACCAAGGCCTGAGGAGCGCCGGGTCCGTGCGCCCGGCGCGGCGCCGGGGAAGCACGTACCGATGACGACCTTGCCGCTCGCCGTCCTCGACTTCGTCGGGATCGAGTACGGCGAGTCCGCGAGCGCCTCGATCGACGGGGCGGTCGGTGTCGCGCGGGCCGTAGAGGCCGCCGGGTACCGGCGGTACTGGGTGTCCGAGCACCACAACATGACGAGCCTGGCGTGCAGCGCGCCGGAGATCCTCATCGCACACCTGGCGGGCCGCACCGAACGGATCCGGGTCGGTGCCGCCGGGATCATGCTGCCCAACCATGCCGCGTTCAAGGTCGCCGAGACGTTCCGCACCCTGGTGGCCATGCACCCGGGGCGCATCGACCTCGGGTTGGGCCGGGCGCCCGGGACCGACCCGCTCACCGCGCACGTGCTGCGCCGCGGGATCGGCGCGGACCCGGGCCGGGAGTTCCCCGGGCAGGTCGCGGAGCTGCTCGCGTTCCTCGGCGACGGCTTTCCCGAAGGGCATCCGTACGCCCCGCTGGTGGCCGCGCCGGTCGTCGCCGAGCGCCCCGAGGTGTTCGTGCTCGGCTCGAGCACCTACGGCCCGACGTTCGCCGCCGTCAACGGACTGCGGGCGGTGTTCGCGCACCACATGAGCCCCGAGCTCGCGGTGCCGCTGCTGCGGCAGTACCGCCGTGAGTTCCAGCCCCGCCACGACGGCGACCAGCCGTGGTCGGCGATGTCGGTGCTCACGTTCGCGAGCGACGACGACGCCGACGTACGCGAGTTCGAGGCGGCATGGACCCTCACGATGCGCAACCTGCGTCGCGGCGTCCGCACGCCGCTGCGCCCGGAGGAGGTACGCGACTTCGCGGCGTCTGCTGACTTCGAGCGCCGGGAGGCGTACGACCCACGGATGGTCACCGGTGACGCGGCCGGTGTCGTGGCCCGGCTGCGCGAGCTGCAGGCGCAGGCGCAGGTGGACGAACTGGTGATGGTCACTCCGGGACTCGACCGCGCCCGCCGTACCGCCAGCCTGGTCGCGGTCGCCGACGCCTGGCGCAGCTCCTAGACATCCCGTGTCCCTGCTCGAATCGTCGTCAACTCGCTGAGTTGACGACGATTCGAGCAGGGACGCGAGGACCGGGAGCCGAAGTGCCGGGTCGGATACGTACGGCTGTCGGACGCCCTTCCTAGCGTGTGCGGTCCAGGGCCCGCCCGGGTCCGTGAGGAGGGAGCCCGTCATGGCCGTCGACGTCATCACCCGGATCACCGCGCTGCTGGCGAAGTCCGAACGTACCGAGAACGAGCACGAGCGCGACGCCTACCTGGCGAAGGCGCAGCACCTCGCGACGCTGCACGCGGTCGACCTGGCCCTCGCCCGCTCGGCGACGGGCCGGGTGACCGAACAGCCCGAACGGCGCCGCGTCCCGATCGGGGAGTACCGCAAGCAGGCGAACCGGCACCTGGTGCGGCTCTACGGCGTGATCGCCCGCAGCAACGACGTCCTCGTCGACGTCGCGTCGGACTCCACGGCGGTGTTCGCGTACGGCCTACCGTCCGACCTCGCCAACGTGGCGGCCATGTTCGGCTCGTTGGCGCACCAGATGGTGCACGCCGGAAACGGCCACGTGGCGAGCCGGGTGTGGGAGGGCGAGATGTCCGTCGGCGCGGACGGCTGGCCGGCCGCCACGAACGCGCGGCGGGCACGGATCCATTTCTACGCCGGGTTCACCGCCCGGATCGGCGAGCGGCTCTCCACCGCGCGCACGCAGGCCGAGCGGACGGCAGGCACCATCGTCGTGCCGGCCGGCGGTGGCGCGCCAGCGACGACCGGCGCGGTGGTGCTGGCCGCCCGGGGCGCCCAGGTGCGCGACTTCTACGCCCGAACCAGCCAGGCGCGGGGCCGGTGGTCCGGCAACCGAACCGTCGGCTACTCCCGGTCCGTGGAGTCCGGACGCGACGCCGGCAGCCGCGCCCGGCTCGGCGGCCGCGACGCCATCGGCGCCTGACCCCGTGTCCCTGCTCGAATCGTCGTCAACTCAGCGAGTTGACGACGATTCGAGCAGGGACACGCGCAAATACGACGATGGGGAGGCCCCTTGCGGGGCCTCCCCATCGGTGTCGTACGGGGCTTACGGACTCGTCAGAAGTCCATGATCTTCCGGGCTTCTTCCTCGCTCGTTCGCTTCGGCAGGTGCCTCGCTGGCGCTCCGCCCCTACCTCCGCTCACTTGCTCGTCAGAAGTCCATGCCGCCCATGCCGCCGTCGCCGCCCGGCATGGCCGGAGCGGCCTTCTCCGGCTTGTCGGCGATGACGGCCTCGGTGGTGAGGAACAGGCCGGCGATCGACGCCGCGTTCTGCAGCGCCGAGCGGGTGACCTTGGCCGGGTCGATGATGCCGGCAGCGATCAGGTCGACGTAGTCGCCGGTGGAGGCGTCCAGGCCGTGGTTGGCCTGCAGCCCGCGCACCTTCTCCGCCACGACGCCGCCCTCGAGGCCGGCGTTGACCGCGATCTGCTTGAGCGGGGCCTCGACCGCGACGCGGACGATGTTCGCGCCGGTGGCCTCGTCACCCTCGAGCTCGAGCTTGCCGAACGCCGCCTCCGAGGCCTGCAGCAGGGCTACGCCGCCGCCGGCGACGATGCCCTCCTCGACAGCCGCCTTGGCGTTGCGTACGGCGTCCTCGATGCGGTGCTTGCGCTCCTTGAGCTCGACCTCGGTGGCCGCGCCCGCCTTGATGACGGCCACGCCGCCGGCGAGCTTGGCGAGCCGCTCCTGCAGCTTCTCGCGGTCGTAGTCGGAGTCCGACTTCTCGATCTCGGCGCGGATCTGGTTGACCCGCCCGGAGATCTGCTCCTGGTCACCGGCACCCTCGACGATCGTCGTCTCGTCCTTGGTGACGACGACCTTGCGGGCGCGGCCGAGCAGGTCGGTCGTGACGTTCTCGAGCTTGAGGCCGACCTCCTCGGAGATGACCTGTCCGCCGGTGAGGATCGCGATGTCCTGCAGCATCGCCTTGCGGCGGTCGCCGAAGCCCGGGGCCTTGACGGCGACCGAGCGGAAGGTGCCCTTGATCTTGTTGACGACGAGCGTGGACAGCGCCTCGCCCTCGACGTCCTCGGCGATGATGACCAGCGGCTTGCCGGACTGCATGACCTTCTCCAGCACCGGCAGCAGGTCCTTCACGCCAGACACCTTGGAGTTGACGATCAGGACGTACGCGTCCTCGAGCACCGCCTCCATGCGCTCGGCGTCGGTCACGAAGTACGCCGAGATGTACCCCTTGTCGAAGCGCATGCCCTCGGTGAGCTCGAGCTCGAGGCCGAAGGTGTTGCTCTCCTCGACGGTGATGACACCTTCCTTGCCGACCTTGTCCATCGCCTCGGCGATGATCTCGCCGATCTGGCTGTCGGCAGCGGAGATCGACGCGGTCGCGGCGATCTGCTCCTTGGTGTCCACCTCGCGGGCCTGCCCGAGCAGCTGCTCGTTCACGGCCTCCACGGCCTTCTCGATGCCGCGCTTGAGCGCCATCGGGTTGGCACCGGCTGCGACGTTGCGCAGGCCCTCGCGCACCAGCGCCTGGGCGAGCACGGTCGCGGTCGTCGTACCGTCACCGGCCACGTCGTCGGTCTTCTTCGCGACCTCCTTGACCAGCTCGGCCCCGATCTTCTCGTACGGGTCCTCGAGCTCGATCTCCTTCGCGATGGAGACGCCGTCGTTGGTGATCGTGGGGGCGCCCCACTTCTTCTCCAGCACGACGTTGCGGCCCTTGGGGCCCAGCGTCACCTTGACGGCGTCGGCCAGGGTGTTCATCCCTCGCTCCAGGGAGCGACGGGCGTTCTCGTCGAACGCGATGATCTTCGCCATGTGGCTTTCGTTCCTTCGCCTGTGTGAAGGGTGGTCGACCACCGACAGCGCCCGCGACGGCCGGCCGGACCGGCACCGGGTCTGCCGGCACCGCACCCGACCTCACTGCGGAGGTCATGGAACGACCCTCCCGGCGTCGTTGTCACTCGGCCAGGGAGAGTGCTAACGACATTGTTGGCACTCTCGGGCCTCGAGTGCAAGCCAGCACCCGTACGGACCCCAGGTTCCGGGCCGTCTGCGCAGCAGCCGGGCCGCTACGAGAGCAGGATGGGGGCATGAGCGGACCGGTGGACAGGTCGGAGTACGACGGTACGGGAACGGGTCACGCTCCGTACGGCGCGCCCGCGTACCGCGGCAGGGGCCAGGCGGGCGACGAGGTCGCCGCGCGGATGTCGGGCGAGCTCGAGGAGGAGTTCGGCTCCGACGACCCGGGCCGCGGGCACCTCTCGGACCGGATGCTGCGCGCCGACGAGCGCGGCGGGGCCGTACCCCGGCTCGTCGAGGACGACGCGCACGCCGCGGACGCGGTCGCGGACGACGTCCTCGCCGAGTGCACGACCGAGGGCCTGGACGACCGGCACGAGCTCAGCGCCGAGGAGGCCGCGATGCACTACGTCGACGAGCTCGACGACCGCATCCCCGAGTGAGCGGGTGCGTCAGCCGGCGCCGCCCGCGACCGCGGGGATGATCGACACCTGGGCCCCGTCCTCGACCGGGGTCGCGAGCCCGTCGCCGAAGCGGACGTCCTCGTCGCCGACGTAGACGTTCACGAAGCGGCGCAGCGCCCCGCTGTCGTCGAGGACGCGTCCCGAGATCCCCGGGGCCTGCGCGTCGAGCGCCTCCAGCACTCCCGCGACCGTCGGTACGCCGGGCTGCAGCTCCACCTCCGCCCGCCCGTCGGTGTACGTACGCAGGATGGTCGGGATACGGACTGTCACGGCCACGGCGACTCCTCGGTGCTGGTCGGGTCCGACGTCTCCAACGTCCCCGACGTCTCCACGTCACTGTGCCAGGGTCGGAAAACCCCGGCCTGGTCGGGTGGTTCTCGACCCTCAGGACAGTGACGTCGGGAGCGGGGTGGGGGCGAGCGCGGCGGTCACCTGCGCGACGTCGGCGTCGATGGTCGCCGTCGGCCCGACGACACCGGCGACCGCGTCGAGCGTCTTGAGCCCGTCGCCGGTGTTGAGGATCACCGTCTCGGCAGCCGGGTCCAGCGTCCCGGCGGCGAGCAGCGCCTGCAGCGTCGCGACCGTGACCCCGCCCGCGGTCTCGCCGAAGATCCCCTCGGTACGTGCCAGCAGCCGGATCCCGTCGACGATCGCCGCGTCGTCGACGTCGGCGACCGCACCGCCGGTGCGCCGCGCCACGTCGAGCGCGTACGGGCCGTCGGCCGGGTTCCCGATCGCGAGCGAGCGCGCGATGGTGTCGGGGCGTACCGGGCGTACGACGTCGGCTCCGGAGCGGAAGGCCTGGGCGACCGGGGAGCAGCCGGTGGCCTGCGCGCCGTACATGCGGTACGGGCTGTCCTGCACCAGGCCGAGCCCGGTCAGCTCCCGCCACGCCTTGTCCACCTTGGTCAGCAGCGAGCCGGACGCGACCGGCACCACCACCTGCTGCGGCAGCCGCCAGCCCAGCTGCTCGGCGATCTCGTAACCGAGCGTCTTGCTGCCCTCCGCGTAGTACGGGCGCAGGTTCACGTTGACGAAGCCCCAGTCCTGCGTGAAGGGCTCGCCGATCAGCTCGCTGCAGAGCCGGTTGACGTCGTCGTAGCTGCCCCGTACAGCGAGCAGCGTGCCGCCGTACGCCGCCGTGGTGAGGGTCTTGCCCGCCTCGAGGTCGTGCGGGATCACGACGACCGAACCCATGCCCGCGCGCGCCGCGGCCGCCGCGACGGCGTTGGCGAGATTGCCGGTGGAGGCGCAGGCGAGGGTACGCAGCCCGAGCCGGCGCGCCGCGCTCTGCGCGACGGCGACGACCCGGTCCTTGAAGGAGTGGGTGGGGTTAGCCCGTTCGTCCTTGACCCACAGCGTCCCGGTCATGCCCAGCGCACGCGCCAGGTTGTCCGCCCGCACCAGCGACGTGAGGCCGGGGGCGAGGTTGGGCTCGTCCGCGGCGTACGGCGCGACCGGCAGCAGCGGCGCGTAGCGCCAGATCGAGGCCGGGCCGGCGGCGATCCGCTCGCGGGTCACGCCGCCGAACTCGTACGCGATCTCGAGTGGCCCGAAGCAGTCGGCGCAGGCGTACGCCGCACCCAGCGCGTACCCGGCGCCGCACTCGCGGCAGGTCAACCCGGTCGCGGGGCCGAAGTCGGCGCGTACGGTCGGAGTCGTGGGAGCGGTCATGAGGAGGCCTTCTTCCTGCTCATCTTCCCGTGCCCGCGCTCTGCGGGCCGGACGGAATTGGCACCTTCACCGGCTGGCCCCAGAAGGGCGCGGTGGTCCGCACGTGACCGGTCGGTTGCCGGGGCTTCATCGGGCCGTGTCCCTCTGCCCCTCGAGATGAGGTGTTCAGTTGTGCGCCGCCCGTCGCCGGGGGCGCAGCCACCCTAGCGCCGCCCGGTCGGCGGGCCCTCGGTGGGGGCTCTTGCGCGGTCAGCCGGGGAAGTCGGCGGCCAGCACCAGCACCAGGCCGGAGCTGGGCATCCCGGGCAGCAGTTTCCGGTACGGCACCGACCCGGGCAGGTCGTGCACGAGCGTGAGCACCGCACGCGGGTCGCGGCGGTGGAAGATCGTCGTGCGCCCGACTCCCCCGGAACGCCAGTTGCCGACGCCCGTCACCTGCCAGCCCTTGGCGCGCAGCCGGGCGGCGACCGAGGCCGCGAGCCCGGTACGCGACGTCGCGTTGAGCACGACCACCGGCACGGTGCGGTTCCATCGCGGGCGCCGCGGCGGTTCGCCCGTCCGCGAGGGGTCGGGGCGGCCGGCATCGCCGCTCGCGGACGGGGCCGCCGTGGCGGGGGGTCCCGGTGTGGCGGGCGGGGTCGTACGCGCCGGGTGGGTGGAAGGGCTCGGCCCGGTCGGCACCACCGCGGGCGGGACGGGCTGCAACGGATCGCCGCTGCGCGCCTGCAACGTCCGCCAGCCCGCGACGAGCGCGGCGAGCGCGATCGCCGCGATCAGCACCGGCACCAGCAGCCGCGACAGGGCGGTCCGCGGTTCGGGCTTGGCGTGCCGGCGCAGCACCGTCGTGGGAACGGTGTCGGGGTCGGGGCCGGACGGGTCGGGAGGCTGCGCCGGGTCGTCCGGCGCCGGGGTCACGGCTCCAGGCCGAGCCGGCGCGCGGAGCGCTGGCGCTGCCGGCTGGCCCGCATCCGCCGCAGCCGCTTCACCAGCATCGGGTCGAAGGCGAGCGCCGCAGGGTTGTCGAGCAGCCCGTTGAGCACCTGGTAGTAGCGCGTGGCGCTGAGGTCGAACAGCTCGCGTACCGCCTGCTCCTTGGCGCCCGCGTAGCGCCACCACTGCCGCTCGAACTCCAGGATCTGCCGGTCGCGGTCGGACAGCTCGCCCGGCTGCGGGGCGGACCGTTCGATCACGTGCGCGCTGTCCATCGCTCTCCTCGTGCTCACCCGGTGCCGGTCCGGCCGTGCCACCCGGCCGGGCCGGGGACACTCCCAGGTGCACTCTAGAGCCTGAATTCCACCGCTGTCATTCCCCGCTGTCATTCCCCTCGGCGAGCCGCCGGCTCCGGGCGTTCGCCAGGATGGGCGCATGCTGAACCGCACCTGCCGGGTCGTACGCGCCGCCTCCCTCGCCGACCAGGAGCTGACCGATGACCCGCTCCCTGTCGACCAGGTCGTCACGGGCGACCCCCGGGTGGCCGTGCACGAGCTCGCCGAGGACGACGCGGTGGCGGTCGGGGTCTGGCAGCACACTGCGGGCACGAGCACCGACGTCGAGTCCGACGAGGTGTTCGTCGTGCTGCGCGGACGCGCGACCATCGAGGTAGCCGGCGGCCCGACGCTGCAGGTCGGCCCGGGCGACGTCGGGATGCTCGCCGCCGGCGCCCGTACGACCTGGACCGTGCACGAGGACCTGCGCAAGGTGTACGTCGTACGCGCGGAGTAGGGCGTACCGCCCCTGCCGAGCCGCCTGTCGGGTTCGAACCGACGACCCTCGCTTTACAAGAGCGATGCTCTGGCCAACTGAGCTAAGGCGGCGTGGTGGTGCGGGTGCTGCGTGCCCCGAGCGTACTGGGACGCCCGAGCCTGCCGGCTCCCTCCGCGTGTCCCTGCTCGAATCGTCGCTAACTCGCCGAGTTGACGACGTTTCGAGCAGGGACACGCGAAGGGAGGGGGAGTGGGGGGTCGGTCGGCAGGTGTAGCACCCGCCGGGCCACGAGGAAGGTGTGGCTGCCGGTCGTCGGGAATCCCCAGAACGGCTCCACCTTGGCCACGTCGCCGCAGCTGTTGGTGTGCAGCATCCAGGCGGGGCCGCCCCGGCTGGCCGGTCCGAGGTAGAGCACGACGTGGCGGTACGTCGCGCCGCCGGTGTCGTAGAGCACCAGATCGCCGGGGCGCAGGTCGGCCGGTCGTACGAGCGCGTAGTGCGGGTCGAGGGCGGCGCCGTCCCACGGCACCATCTCCCGCGTGGACGGCGCCCAGGTGCTGCCGGCGACGGCCAGCCGGGCGCCTTCGTGGTACGCGCGGGCGACGAGCGAGGAGCAGTCCATGCGCCAGGGCAGCATCCGGCCCGCGCCGCCGCACGCGTACGCCGCACCCAGGTGGGCGAACGCCCAGCGCAGCGCCAGCGCCGCCTGTGGGGTCGCCGCGCCCGTGACCGCGGCCCGGCACAGCCGGCGCGCCCCGATCGCCTCGGCGCCGCCGCGCAGCGTGCCCGGCACGTCGGCCTTCGGGCAGCCGTCGGTGCCGACCGCGGTCTGCGACCGGCTCGCCGCGGACAGCGCCGCGAGGGCCGTACGCGCCTCTGCGAGCCGCTTCCTGGCGAGCCGTACCGCCTCGCCGGCCTGCTGCTGGGCGCGCGCCGCGGCCTCCATGCGGGCGTCGGCTCCGAGCAGCAGGGTGCGTACGAGCGCCGCCCGCTGGTCGTCGGAGGCCACCTGCCCGACCACGAGCTCGGCGGCGACGTCGTCGTTGTGCGTGCGGTCCAGGACCGCCAGGAAGTCCTCCGGGGCGCCGAGCAGCGCACCGACCGCGCTGACCGGGGTGCCGTACTGGTAGAGCCGTCCGACCAGCCGGTCCAGCTCGAGCCGGCTCGTCGCGGCGGACGCCGACGCTGCGTCGGCAGCCGCCTTCAGCCGTGCGGCGGTGCCGCGAGCGCTCGCGAGGGTCTCGTCCGCGGCGCGCAGCGCACGCTCGGCGGCGGCGAGCTCGCGCTGGCGTGCCTGCAGCAGCCGGAACGCATCCCAGTACGCGTCGTCGACCCCGAAGGCCGGCAGCTCGCCGTCCGTGCCCGGTTCCGGCGCCGGCTGCGAGGTGCCCGGGTCCGGCGCGGTGCGGGACGGCGCCGGCGTAGCGCCCGGGGACGGCGGGTCGCTCGGGGTCGGGCCGGGCGGGCTCGGGGTGGGACTCGCACCGGGCGGCACCGGAGGGGCGGTCGTCGGAGGCGCGGTCGTCGGAGACGGGCTCGTCAGGGGCGGGGTCGAGAACGGCGCGGCCGTCCGGCTGGGCGCGGACGGGGTCTGCAGCGGCTCGTCGGTGGCGTACGCCGCGGGCGCGAGCAGCCCGGCCGCGAGCGCGAGGACCGCGACGCCGGCGAGGACCGGCAGCCGTCGGGACACCGAACGCCGTTGCACCCTCGGCAGTATGCGCGGCGCCCGCCGCCCGTGGCATCGTCCGTGCGTCTGTCGGCCACCGGCCGACCGTGGCAGGCTCACCGCGTGGGCACCGCAGCGGGCAGCACCCGGGCCAGGGCCGAGGCGATGGACGCCGCCGACGAGCTCGCCGCGTACCGCGCCCGTTTCACGATCACCGACGACGCGGTGATCTACCTCGACGGCAACTCGCTGGGACGGCTGCCGGCGACCACCGCGGGTCGGGTGGCCGAGGTCGTCGAGCAGGAATGGGGGGCGCGGCTGATCAGGTCCTGGGAGGAACGCTGGCTGGCGCTGCCCACGCAGGTGGGCGACCGGCTCGGCACCGCGCTGCTCGGCGCGGAAGCGGGCGAGACCCTGGTCTGCGACACCGTCACGACCAACCTGTTCAAGCTGCTGCACGCGGCGTACGACCTGCGCCCGGGCCGCGGCACCCTCGTCGCGCACCGCGCGGACTTCCCCACCGACCGGTTTGTCGCCACCGCGGTCGCCGACCAGCGCGGTGGGCTGGTCAGCTGGCTCGGCCCGCTCGACCCCGACGCGCCCGCTCCCACCGAGCCGCTCGCGGCCAGCGACGTCGCGGCCGCCCTGCACGACGACGTGGCGGTCGTGCTGCTCTCCGCCGTCGACTACCGCAGCGGCGCGATCGCCGACCTCGCCGGCATCACCGCCGCCGTCCACCGGGCCGGGGCGCTGATGCTCTGGGACTGCTCGCACGCGGTGGGCTCGATCGAGCTCGACCTGCCCGCGCTCGACGCGGACCTCGCGGTCGGCTGCACCTACAAGTACCTGAACGCGGGCCCCGGCGCCCCGGCCTGGCTGTGGGTGGCCACCCGGCTGCACGACGAGCTCACCGATCCGGTGATCCCCGGCTGGCTCGGCGCGGACGACGCCTTCGCGATGGCCCGCGACTACACGGCGGCCGCGGGGGTCCGCCGCTTCCTGTCCGGTACTACCGCGCCGATCGCGATGCGCTGCGTCGAGGAGGGGGTCGCGCTCGTGGCCGAGGCGGGGCTGCCGGCGATCCGCCGCAAGGCGCGCGCCCTCACGTCGTACGCGATCGAGCTCGCCGACGACTGGCTCGCCCCGCTCGGCGTACGCCTCGGCACCCCGCGCGACCCGCAGCACCGCGGCGCGCACCTCACGCTCCACCACCCGGACGCGCGGGCGCTGACCCAGGCGCTGATCGACGGCGGGGTGGTGCCCGACTTCCGCGCACCGGACGGCATCCGGCTCGGGCTCTCCCCGCTCACCACGCGGTTCACCGACGTGCACGACGGCCTGGCGGCGTTGCACGCGCTGGTCGCGGCGTTGCACGACGCGACCGCGGGCGAGCCGGAGCCCTGAGCCGGCGTGGCGTAGGCCACGGCACCCTGCGGGACGGCACCCCGGCGGCGAGCCCGGCGTACCGATGCCGCCTACAGTGGTGTCGGACCTTCCCAGCCGCACCATGTGCGTACCGCTGGGGATGCGGGCGAGGACGTGACGTGGCAGACAAGATGGACGGGGCGAGCGGCACCGGGACCGCGATGACCGCAGCTTCGAAGGAGCGCCCGCCCCAGGCCGCCTACGAGTTCCTGGTGGTGTGCAACCGCCTCCCGGTCGAACTCCGCGCGGCGGAGGGCCGGCTCAGCTGGGAGCCTTCACCCGGCGGCCTGGTGACCGCAATGGAGCCCGTGCTGCGCGACCGCGAGGCGGTCTGGCTGGGCTGGAGCGGACGGCACATCGACGACTCGGTGCCCGCCTCCCCGCTGCCGCACGACCTCGGGCCCTGCGCCCTGGAGGAGGTCGCGCTCACCCGCGAGGAGGTCGAGGAGTACTACGAGGGGTTCTGCAACGAGACGATCTGGCCGCTCTACCACGACGCGGTCGTGACCCCGGTGTACCACCGGCACACCTGGAACGCCTACCAGCGGATCAACCGCCGCTTCGCCGACGCGGCGGCGCGCCTGGCGGCACCCGGCGCGACGGTGTGGGTGCACGACTACCAGCTCCAGCTCGTGCCGCGGCTGCTGCGCGAGCAGCGACCCGACCTGCGGATCGGCTACTTCCTGCACATCCCCTTCCCGCCCGCCGAGCTGTTCGTCCAGCTGCCGTGGCGCCAGCAGATCCTGCAGGGGCTGCTCGGTGCGGACCTGGTGGGTTTCCACACCCAGGGCGGCGCCGCGAACTTCCTCACGCTCTCGGAGCGGCTGCTCGGACTCTCCCCGAAGGAGGACGCGGTCGACGTACCGGACCCGGCCGCTGCGTCGGGGGCGCGGACGGTACGCGCCGGGGCGTTCCCCATCTCGATCGACTCCCGTTCGTTCTCCGAGCTGGCCGCCCAGCCGGAGGTACGGGAACGGGCCGCCGAGATCCGCAGCGCCGTCGGCGATCCGCGGACGCTGCTGCTCGGGGTCGACCGGCTCGACTACACCAAGGGCATCGACGTCCGGCTCGGGGCGATCACCGAGCTGCTCGACGAGGGCCGGTTCGACGACTGCGTGTGCATCCAGGTGGCGACCCCGAGCCGGGAGAACGTCGAGGAATACCAACGGATGCGCGACGAGATCAATCAGATGGTCGGCAGTGCGATCGGCGACCACGGCACGATCGGGCAGGCGCCGATCCAGTACCTGCACCAGCCGCTGGCCCGCGAGGAGCTCGCCGCGTACTACGTGGCCGCCGACGTCATGCTCGTCACGCCGTACCGCGACGGGATGAACCTGGTCGCCAAGGAGTACGTCGCCTGCCGCAACGACGAGGACGGCGCGCTGGTGCTCAGCGAGTTCACCGGCGCGGCCCTCGACCTCCCGCAGGCGTACCTCGTCAACCCGTACGACGCGGACGGGGTGAAGGAGGCGATCGTCAAGGCGATGTCGGCCCCCAAGAGCGAGCAGCGCCAGCGAATGGTCGAGATGCGCCGGCAGGTCTTCACCCATGACGTGGACCGGTGGGCCGCTGACTTCCTCGAGACGCTGCGGCCCTGACATGCCGGCTGATGACGGAGTCGCGGCCCCGCCGGCCGCGACCGGGGACCCGCTCGGCGCACCGCTGCGCGCCGCCCTCGCGGCGCTCGCGGCCGTACCCACGCTGCTGGTGTGCAGCGACTACGACGGGACGCTCTCGCCGCTGGTCGCCGACCCGTCGCAGGCTCGTGCCTTGCCGGAGTGCGTCACCGCGCTCAAGGCGCTCGCGCAGCTGCCCGCGACCCACGCCGCCGTCGTCTCCGGCCGGGCGCGAGCGGACCTGGCGGCGCTCTCGGGGCTGGGCGAGCCGGTGATCCTCGTCGGCAGCCACGGCGCGGAGTTCAGTGACGGCACGCTCACCGGGCTGGACCCGCAGCGGCGCGCGCTGCGCGCGCAAGTCGCGGCGTCGGTACGGGCGCTGCTCGCCGAGGGCCGCCCCGGTGTGCTGGTGGAGGAGAAGCCGGCCAGCGTCGCGGTGCACGTGCGGCAAGCCTCGCGCGAGGACGCCGCGTACACCCTCGACGCGGTGCGCCGTGGGCCGGGCGCGACCCCGGGGGTGCACCTGACCGTGGGGCACGAGGTGCTCGAGCTCTCGGTCATCGACGCGGGCAAGGGCCACGCCGTCGACGTGCTGCGCCGCGAGCTGGCCGCCGACGCGGTGCTGTTCGTCGGCGACGACGTCACCGACGAGAACGCCTTCGCCCGGCTGCGCCAGCAGCAGCGGGGCACGGACGTCGGTGTCAAGGTGGGGCCGGGCCGGACCGGTGCTGCGTACCGGGTGGCGAGCCCGCGAGAGGTCACCCCGCTGCTCGAACTGCTGCTCGCAGCCCGCTCGGCGGCGCCGCTCACCCAGCCCTGAAGCGGGCCGGTACGAAAACCCGTGTCAGGACGTGGTGCGGCGCGGCGCGGTGGCGGCGAAGAGCAGACCGCCGATGAGTGACAGGTTCTTGTTGAAGTGGATCTGGTGGGCCGCCCGCATCTGCGGGTCGTCGTCCTCCCAGTAGCGGTGCGCTGCCGCGGTCGTCACCGCCAGGCTCGCGATCAGCGCGAGCGCGCTGAGCCGCGGCATCCGGCCGAGGGCCAGCATGGTGCCCGCAGCGACCTTGACGGCACCGTCGAGCCGTACCAGATCCTCCGTGCTCGAGATGCCAGGCAACGACTTGGCCAGGTCGCCGATGAAGGGCTCGGCCCGCTGCGCGCTCGGGCCGGGGTTGCGGACGGCGCCGTACCCGCCGGTCACGAAGATGGTGGCGAGCAGCGGACGAGCGAGGATCTGGACAGCTCTCACGCTCGCATCCTGACACCAGGCGCGATCACCTGCACCCCGAGTGCGACCCGGCGCACCCGGAGCGCTCGCGATCATGAGGTTGTCGGTCGCTCGGGCCTGCCTGGGCCGACGAACGTCATGATCGGCGGGGCGGGAGCGCTGCCGGGCGGCCGTCAGCGGCGGGCCCGGGCGACGGTGTGCAGGGCGATACCGGCGGCGACCGAGGCGTTGAGCGACTCCACCTGGGAGCCCATCGCGATCCCGGCCACGACGTCGCAGGTCTGCGCCACCAGCCGCGACAGGCCGGCACCCTCGCCGCCGACCACGAGCACCACGGGTCCGGCGAGCAGGCCCGCATCGAGGTCGTCGAGGTCCTCGCCGCCGGCGGCCAGCCCGACCAGCATGAGCCCCGCGTCGGCGTACGCCTTGAGGGAGCGGGTCAGGTTGGTCACGCGCGCGACCCGCAGCCGCGCGGCGGCTCCTGCCGAGGCCTTCCACGCGCCGGCGCTCATCCCGGCGGCGCGCCGCTCGGGCACCACGACGCCGTGCGCGCCGAAGGCGGCCGCGGAGCGCACGACCGCACCCAGGTTCCGCGGGTCGGTGACCCCGTCGAGCGCCACGATCAGCGGTGGCTCGCCGCGTTCGGCGGCTGCGGCGAGCAGGTCCTCGGGCTCGGCGTAGTCGTACGGCGGCACGGCGAGCGCCAAACCTTGGTGGACGCCGCGGCGGGACATGTCGTCGAGCTGCCCGCGCGGCACCTCGAGCAGCGGTACGCCGGCGTCGGTGGCGAGGGTGAGCGCCTCGCGTACCCGGTCGTCGGATTCCACGAACTGCTGCACGTACAACGCCGATCCGGGTACCCCGGCGCGCAGCGCCTCGAGCACCGGGTTGCGGCCGTAGACGACCTCGACCTCCCGCTCCCGGGGCCGGCGGGTGGGACGGGTGCCGGCGCGCTTGGCGCTCGCGCGGGCGCGCCGCGCCGCCGGGTGCCCGGTGCGCTCGCTCGCCTTCGGCGTCGGCCCCCTGCCCTCCAGGGCGCGTCGGCGCTGACCGCCGGAGCCGACCTGCGGACCCTTGCGGCTGGCGCCCTTGCGGGTCGCGCCCTTGCGCTTGGAGTTGCCGGCCATCAGCTCGGCTCCGCCAGCGTCCAGCGGGTGCCGTCCGGCTCGTCGACGAGGTCGATCCCGGCCTCGCGCAGCGCGTCGCGGATGCGGTCGGCCGCGGCGAAGTCCTTCGCGGCGCGGGCCGCGGCCCGCTCGGCGATCCGGGCCGCGACCAGGTCGTCGACGATGGTGCGCCACCGGCCCGTCGCGGCACCGTCCAGCGCGCTGCGTTCGTCCCAGGGGGCGGCGTACGGGTTCACGCCGAGCACGTCGGTCATCGCCAGCACCTGCGCGTACGCCCGGCGCACCGCGGCCAGCTCCCCAGCGGCGAGTGCGGCGTTGCCCTGCCGCACCGTCTCGTGGACGACCGCGAGCGCCTGCGGCACTCCCAGGTCGTCGTCCATCGCCGCGTCGAACTCCGGCGGCCTGGCCGACGACAGGTCCGCGCCCGTCACCTCGCCGGGGGCCAGCCGCTCCCGGGCCCGGGCGAGGAACCCTTCGATGCGGCGGTAGCCGACCGCCGTCTCCTCGAGCGCCTCGAAGGAGAACTCGATCATCGACCGGTAGTGCGCCGCCGTGAGGTAGTAGCGCAGCTCGACCGGGCGTACCCGCTTGACGACCTCCCGCACCAGCAGCGAGTTGCCGAGCGACTTGCTCATCTTCTCGCCGCTCGTCGTGACCCACGCGTTGTGCACCCAGTAGCGGGCGAACTCGCCCCCGGCGCTGCGGCTCTGCGCGATCTCGTTCTCGTGGTGCGGGAACACCAGGTCGAGCCCGCCGCCGTGGATGTCGAAGCTCGGGCCCAGGTACTTGCCGGCCATCGCCGAGCACTCCAGGTGCCAGCCGGGCCGCCCGCGGCCCCACGGCGTGGGCCAGGACGGCTCCCCCGGCTTGGCCGCCTTCCACAGCGCGAAGTCGCGCGGGTCGCGCTTGCGGGTGTCGCCCTCCGAGTCCGCCGCGGGCTGCATCTGGTCCGGACGCTGGCCGGACAGCGCGCCGTACGCCGGGTAGGACGACACGTCGAAGTACACGTCACCGTCGACCGGGTACGCGTGCCCACCGGCGATGAGCGTGTCCATCAGCTCGATCATCTCCGGTACGTGGCCGGTGGCACGCGGCTCGACCGTCGGAGGCAGGCACCCGAGGACGTCGTACGCCCAGGCGAACTCGCGTTCGTAGTGCGCCGTGACCGCCCACCAGGGCCGGCCCTCCAGCGCGGCCTTGGCGAGGATCTTGTCGTCGATGTCAGTGACGTTGCGGCAGAACGTCACGGCATAGCCGCGGGCGACGAGCCAGCGGGTCAGTACGTCGAAGCAGACCCCGGACCGGATGTGCCCGACGTGGGGGGCGGCCTGCACGGTCGCGCCACAGAGGTACAGCGAGGCCCTGCCCGGCTCGAGCGGGACGAACTCGCGCACCGCGCGCGCCGCGGTGTCGTAGAGGCGCAGGGACACGGCGGCAGCCTATGCGACCTGCCGCGATCGTCCGCGGCAGCGCGGTACGCCCCGCGGGGCTTGCCGGTTCATCGCGCGGGCGCGACGAGCGCGGTCGCGATCGCGGCCAGCCCCTCGCCGCGTCCGGTGAGCCCCAGCCCGTCGGTCGTGGTCGCCGCGATCGACACCGGAGCACCCGCAGCGGCGGTGAGCACGTCCCTCGCCTCGTCGCGGCGCGCTGCGAGCCGCGGGCGGGTGCCGACGAGCTGGACGGCGAGGTTGCCGATCGTGAAGCCGGCCGCCGTCACCAGCGCGGCGGCCTCGCCGAGCAGCCGGGCCCCGGAGGCGCCGGCCAGTTCGGGGCGGTCGGTGTCGAACACCGAGCCGAGATCGCCGAGCCCGGCGCCCGACAGCAGCGCGTCGCAGCAGGCGTGCGCCACGACGTCCCCGTCCGAGTGGCCGGCGAGACCGGTCTCCCCCGGCCAGTGCAGCCCGGCGACCCAGAGCGGGCGTCCCGGAGCGAACGGGTGGACGTCGACGCCCACCCCGACGCGCGGCAGGGGTACGGACACCGGGTCTCCTCGGGGCTCAGCGGCGCGCGCCCATCGGCAGCCCGGCCGGGCGCGCGAACACCATCCTGCCGTTGGCGGTCGTCAGCACGCTGGTGACCACGACCGCGATCTCCTCGCCGATGCGGTCACGGGCGCTCTCGGCGACCACCATGGTGCCGTCGTCGAGGTAGCCGACGGCCTGCCCCGACTCCTTGCCGGCCTTGATCAGGTTGACGATCACGTCGTCGCCGACGACGACGGGTGGGCGCAGCGCGAGCGCCAGCGCGTGCAGGTTCAGCACCCGGACGCCTGCGAGGGATGCCGCCTTGGCGAGGTTCGTGTCCAGGGTCAGCAGCGCGACGCCACGGTCGAGCGACATCCGGACCAGCTTCGCGTCGACCTCGGCTACCGCCGGTGCCTCGTCGTCGAGGGCGACAAGCTCCACGCCCTGCTCGCGGCGCAGCGTCTCGAGCACCTCCAGACCGCGCCGGCCCTTGACCCGCCGGGTCTCGTCGCCGGCGTCCGCCATCGACTGCAGCTCCCCGAGCACCGGCGCGGGCACCAGGAACCGGCCGTGCAGGAAGCCCGCGCGTACGACGTCCAGGATCCGCCCGTCGATCGCGACCGACGTGTCGACGATCCGCGGCAGCGTCGAGGTCGTCGCGGTACGGGCCCCGGCGCCGCGGCCTCCGAGCGCCCCGAGCACCGAACTGCGCCGGGTGCGCAGCACGCGCGCACCGAACAGCGCGGCCACCAGCACCAGGAAGCCGAACGTCGGCAGCATCACCGCCGGGGGGCCGAGCAGGAACAGCGGCCAGGTCAGCACCCCGGCGGCGACGGCGCCGATCGCGCCGCCCACGGCCCCGGCGAGCACCGCCTCCGCGTCCGACCCGTCCAGCGCACGTTCGCTCTTGTCCAGCGAGCGAAGGGTGACCCGGGCGACGACTCCACCGAGCACATAGCCGGCCATCGCGCCGAGGATCGCCCCGAGCCAGAGCCCGTTGACCGATGCGAGCAGCCCGTCAGCGCGTTGGGCACCGAGCCGGTCGGCGACCTGATACCCGGCGCCGGCCCCGAAGAGCACCACCAGCAGGCGTAGCGCTTCGACCGCGAACCCCGGCACCCGGTCGGTACGTCGTACCACTGCCGCCTCCTCGTGGGCTCACCGCCGGAGCGCCCACGGGCGGCCGCCGGTCAGGAGGCGAGCACCTCGTCGAGGATCGCCTCTGCCTTGTCCTCGTTGGTCTTCTCGGCAAGTGCGAGCTCCGACACAAGGATCTGACGGGCCTTGGCGAGCATCCGCTTCTCCCCGGCGGACAGCCCGCGCTCGCGCTCCCGGCGCCACAGGTCGCGTACGACCTCGGCGACCTTGATGACATCACCGGAGGCGAGCTTCTCCAGGTTGGCCTTGTACCGGCGCGACCAGTTCGTCGGCTCCTCGGTGTACGGCTGGCGCAGCACCTCGAAGACCTTGTCCAGCCCCTCCTGGTTCACGACGTCGCGCACACCCACGAGATCCACGTTCGCCGCCGGCACCCGGACGGTCAGGTCCCCCTGTGCGACACGCAGGACGAGGTAGTCGCGCTCCTCGCCTTTCACCGTTCGCTTCTCGATCGCCTCGATCTTGGCCGCTCCGTGATGGGGGTAGACGACCGTGTCGCCAACGGTGAAAGTCATGCGGGCTCCCTGTCCAAATTCGGACTCCAGGATACCACGCCCTGTTGATCTTGTCCGGACGTTTTCGCAGGTCAGAAACCCTATGACGCGGTTCCGCTTCTCGTCCCGCCACCCCTCGTACCCCCTGTTGGTGCCAGCCCGACGGGCATTGTTCACCCGAACGGACGCCTCCGCCGGTGCGCCGGACCCCGTCCTGCGGGCCGACTGCTGACCGACCGGATCCGCTCGCGGTCCGCGCTGCCCGCCCGGGCACGTCGGGTCGCGCGGGGCATCCGCCCGCGGGCGCGGCACCTGCCCCGCTAGGCTGCGGACGTCCGTTCGCGCGCCGCCCCGCCGGCGTCATGTCGCCCATGGAGCAGCCGTGTCAGGAGCAGTCGTGTCACAGCGCCGGTCCCGCCGTCTGACCGCTCTCGCCCTGGCCGCTCTGGTGCTCGTCGGCGGCGCGGTCAGCGGTTGCTCCGTCGGCAAGGACGCCGTGACAAGCCACGTCGTACCCTCCGGCGACGGCGCCTCGACCCAGGCGGGCACGATCGCGCTGCGCAACTTCGTGCTCGTCATCAACGACGCCGGCGAGGCCAACCTGGCCGGCGCCATGGTCAACGTGAGCAACAGCGAGGACGACGCGCTCACCGGGGTCACCGTCGAGGGCGGGACCGTCGCCCTGTCGCAGGGCGGGATCGCGGCGACCAGCATCCCGGTCCGGGCACGCACGTTCGAGGACTTCGGGTACGGCGGCAACGCGATCACGGTGTCCGGTCTGACCCCGCTGCTCGGGCGGTTCCTCACGGTGTCGTTCCAGTTCCGCGACTCCGGCAGCGCGAGCATGCCGGTCATGACGGTGCCCGGAGAGGGCATCTACGCCGGGCTCGCCCCCACCCCGGCAGCGACCGTCCACTCCTGAGCGCCACCCGAGCTCCCGCCCCGCGCCCACGACTGCCCGCCACCGGAATGCCCGCGCCCCGTCCCTGGTTGATCCCCGGGTGATGCTCACGGCGAGGGAGCGGTGATGACAGCGGCGAGAGCGATGTACGTCGTGCCCGGCGCCCGCGACCCGTTGCAGCGCGTGGCGGTGCTCTCGGTCCACACGTCCCCGCTGGACCAGCCCGGGACCGGCGATGCCGGCGGGATGAACGTCTACATCACCGAGCTGGCCACCCGGCTCGCCGAACGCGGCGTCGAGGTCGACGTCTTCACCCGCGCCACCTCCAGCGAGCTGCCGCCCGCCGCCCCGCTCGCGCCGGGGGTCACGGTCCGCCACGTCACCGCCGGGCCGTACCAGGGACTGGCCAAGGAGGACCTGCCCGGCCAGCTGTGTGCCGTGACCGCAGGTGTGCTGCGCGTCGAGGCGATGCGGCCCGAGGGCTGGTACGACGTGGTGCACTCGCACTACTGGCTCTCCGGGCAGGTCGGGTGGCTGGCGAGTGACCGCTGGAACGTGCCGCTGGTCCACTCGATGCACACGATGGCCCGCGTGAAGAACCTGACGCTCGCCGCGGACGACCGACCCGAGCCAGAAGGGCGCGTGATCGGCGAACAGCAGGTGGTGGGCGCCGCCGACCGGCTGGTCGCGAACACCGAGTCGGAGGCCGGGCAGCTCGTCGACCTGTACGGCGCCGACCCACGGCGGGTCGCGGTCGTGCATCCGGGCGTCGACCTGGACCGGTTCACCCCGGGTGACCGCACGCTCGTACGCGCCCACCTCGGGGTGCCGCAGGACGCGCTGGTGCTGTTGTTCGTGGGTCGCATCCAGCCGCTCAAGGCCCCGGACGTACTGGTACGCGCGGCGGCCCTCCTCGCCCAGCAGCCCGGGCTGCGCGAGCGGCTGCAGGTCGTTATCGCGGGGGGACCCTCCGGGAGCGGGCTGGCCCGTCCCCGGGCGCTGGAGGAGGCGGCCGGCGCGCTCGGCATCGCCGACCTGGTGCGGTTCGTACCGCCGATGGACCGCGACCGGCTCACCGACTGGTACCGCTGCGCCGACCTGACCGTCGTGCCGTCCCACTCCGAGTCGTTCGGTCTGGTCGCCCTCGAGTCCCAGGCGTGCGGTACGCCGGTCGTGGCCGCCCGCGTCGGCGGGCTCGGCACGGCGGTGGCCGACGGCCGGTCCGGGGTGCTCGTCGACGGGCACGACCCGGAGCGCTGGGCGCGCGTCCTCGGCGACCTGCTCGCGGCGCCGCGGCGCCGCGCCGTGCTCGCGCGCGGCGCGCTCGCGCACGCCGCCGGCTTCGGCTGGGACGCCACCGCGGACGCGCACGTCGCGCTCTACCGTTCGGCGATCGCGGAGCGCGCCGAGCGGGCGGCGTTCGGCGCCGGCACGCTGCGGGCGGCGCTCGCCCCGTGAGCAGCGCGCGGGAGGCGGCGGCCGCGACGCTGCAGGCGGTGCTGGCGGACGGCTTCGAGTTCGAGCGGCCGGACCCGTACCACTTCGTCGTCGTCCTGCCGGGCGAACGCAAGCAGCGGACCACCTGCTCGTTGCTGGTCGGCGAGCACGGGCTCTCGGTCAACGCGTTCGTCGCGCGCCACCCGGACGAGAGCCACGCCGCGGTCCACGCGTGGCTGCTGGAGCGCAACCTGCGCACGTACGCGGTCTCCTTCGCCGTCGACCACCTCGGCGACATCTACCTCGCCGGCCGCCTGCCGCTCAGCGCGGTCACCGCGGACGAGCTGGACCGCGTGCTCGGCGCCGTGCTGGAGTACGCCGACGGGTCCTTCAACACCATCCTCGAGCTCGGGTTCCCCAGCGCGATCCGGCGGGAGTGGGCCTGGCGTACCTCGCGCGGCGAGTCGACCGCCAACCTCACGGCCTTCCGCCACCTCGCCGACCCCGACACCTGAGTCCGGGCGGGTCAGGCGTCGGGCAGGATCGGGCCCATGAGCACCCCGCCGTACACCCTCGTCCTGCTGCGCCACGGCCAGAGCACCTGGAACGCGAGCAACCAGTTCACCGGCTGGGTCGACGTCGACCTCTCCGCGCAGGGGGAGGCGGAGGCTGTACGCGGCGGGCAGCTGCTCGCCGAGACGGGGGTGCTGCCGGACGTCGTGCACACCTCGGTGCTGCGCCGCGCCATCCGTACGACCAACATCGCGCTGGACCGCTGCGAGCGCTCCTGGATCCCGGTGGTGCGCAGCTGGCGCCTCAACGAGCGCCACTACGGCGCGCTGCAGGGCAAGAACAAGAAGCAGACGCTCGAGGAGTACGGGCCGGACCAGTTCATGCTGTGGCGCCGCTCCTACGACACCCCACCGCCGCCGATCGACCCGGACGACGAGTACGCCCAGACCGGCGATCCCCGCTACGCCGTGCTGCCACCGGAGGTGCTGCCGCGCACCGAGTGCCTCGCCGACGTGGTGCGCCGGCTGCTGCCGTACTGGCAGGACGTGATCGTGCCGGACCTGCGCGCGGGCCGCACGGTCCTGGTGGCCGCCCACGGCAACTCGCTGCGCGCACTGGTCAAGCACCTCGACGCGATCTCGGACGCCGACATCGCCGGGCTGAACATCCCGACGGGCATCCCGCTCGTCTACCGGCTCGATGCCGCGCTGCGCCCGACGGTGGCGGGTGGGGAGTACCTCGACCCGTCTGCGGCTCGCGAGGCCGCGGCGGCCGTCGCCGCGCAGGGCCGCTGAGCGTCCGTCAGAAGCGTGAGCCGCGGGTCACCGCGATGAGCTTGGGACGCACGCCCACCAGGTACACGATCGCCGCGATGATCCCGGCGAGCCCGAGCATGCCGAGCAGGCCCGAAAGCGCGGGGAAGAGGATCTGGGCGGCCAGCCCGGCCCCCAGCAGGATCAACCAGAACTGTTTGCTCTGCGTGGATGCGGCCGGGTAGGCGTCGGTGCGGCGTACGGCCGCGTCGATGAGCGCCCACACACCCGCTCCCAGACACGCCCAGTAGAGCACCAGGTAGACGAGGGCGGGGACGCTCAGCACCGCACCAGCATACGGTCCGTCCGGCGCGGTGCGGACCACCCGGACGCGACGGCCGCCGCACGTCGTCGCGTGCGGCGGCCGTCACCTCGTGTCAGAGACCCACGACGTTGCGCAGCTGGGTCACCGCGTCGCCGGCACTGCGCCGGACGTCCTCGGAGAGCGCGTCGACCCGCTCCCGGGCGGCCTCGGTGCGCTTGCTGGCGGCGGTCCGCAGTTCGACGACTCCGGTCTCCACCGTTTTGCGCGCCTCGTCGGCCCGCTCGCGCAGCGCCGTCGCGTACGGCTGGACCGTCCGCTCGGCCTGGCGTACGTACGGCTCAACGGCCCGCTCGACCTGCTGGAGGTAGGGCTTCACGGCCCGCTCGGCCTGCCGGACGTACGGCTCGACCGCCCGCTCGACCTGCTCCAGGTACGGCTCGACAACGTGCTCGGCCTGCTGGACGTACGGCCCGACGACCTGGGCGACCTGGGTGTACGCGTCCTGGACCCGGGTGCGCGCGGTGTTCACGACCGGCGCCGCCGTCGCCGCGAGCGCGGAGAGCGCGTCGCCACCCACCGGCGTCTCGAGCACCTTCGGCTCGTCCGCGGTGGTGGAGCGGTGGGTCGTGCTCTTGCGCGCGGTCGGCTTCGTCGTCGCCTTCTTGGCCGCTGTCGTCTTGGCCGGGGTCTTCTTGGCTGGGGTCTTGGTGCCCGCGGCAGCCGCCGCGGTCTTCTTGGTGGTGCTCTCGCTCATGATCGTTCCTCCTCGTTCACGTCGCTCACGTCAGGACCGGGCGAGGCGTTCTCGCCCTGGAACGCTGCGTAGATCTCGAGCAGCACTTGGCGCTGCCGCTCAGTGATGGTGCTGTCGGCCTCGATCGCCGCCACGACCGCCAGGTCGCCGCGGCGCTCGTCGAGCAGGCCGGCGCGCACGTACAGCGTTTCTGCCGAGATCTGCAGCCCCTTGGCGATCTGCGCGAGGATCTCCGCGCTCGGTCGCTTGAGCCCTCGCTCGACCTGCGACAGGTACGGGTTCGACACGCCTGTCTGGCGTGCGAGCTCCCGCAGCGAGACCTGGGCGGCGCGGCGCTGCTGGCGGATGAACTCCCCCAGCCCGCTCACGTCGATCCCGGTCATGACGCCAGTGTGCTTGCTCCGGCAAGCATCTGGCAAGCGGCCGTCCGTTTAACGGTGGCGCAGGCGCTCAGCCGCCGTCCACCAGCAGTTCCTCGACGCTGGCCGCGCCCTCCCGGTACCGGCGGCCGAGCTCGTCGGACAGCGCGTCGACGACGGCCTGCACCTCCCGGCGGACCTCCGAGACCTCCGCCTCGGCCGCGTGCAGCCGGTCGAGCGCTGCCGCCAGCTCGTCGTCGGAACGCCCCTGCACGTCGGAGACGAACGCGTCGGCGACCAGCGCCTCCACCGCGCGCCGGTGCTCCGCGACGCGGGACGGCTCGATACCGAGGTGGCGTCCGAGGCCACGCGTGGTGCGTCGCTCGTCGGTGAGGATCGTCGTGAGCTCGTCGATGACCGAACCGCCCTGGTAGGCGGGGTCGCGCCGGCGCTGCTCCGCGGAGACGAGGTCGATCCGGCCGTGGAGCAGCCGGCGCAGGTAGGACAGGTCGACTTCCTCCTGCTCGGCGTCGCGCCGCCGTTCGCGCACATCGGCGAGCGACAGCTGGGCGAGGTCCGCGGCGAAGTCGGGTGCGAGGACGCGGTCCACGCGACGCCGGCCCCCGGGCATCGGCTTGATCACGATCATGCTCCGTTCCGCCGGTCGACGACTCCCAGCAAGGTACGCGCTTCGACCGTCGACATCGGCGGACGAAGTGCCAGCCTGGCGAGGGTAGCGGCCCTCTCCACGAGTTCCGCATTGTCCTTCACCGGACGCTTGGGCGCGAACGTCACGGTGTCCTCCATCCCGACCCGGAGATGACCGCCGGCGGACAGCGCGGCGAGCGCGACCGGCAGCGTGGTCCGGCCGACCCCGGTCGCCGACCAGCTCGCTCCCTCGGGCAGGAGCGCGACAGCGGCGAGCAGCGCCGCTGCCGTGCCGGGCATGCCGCCCGGGACTCCCATCACGAGGTCACAGTGCACCTGACCACCGACGGGCGCTCCTTCGGCGTCCAGCAACCGGTTCAAGGAGACGACGTGTCCCAGGTCGAAGAGCTCGAACTCCGGTACGACGGCGAGCGCCTGGGCCTTGCGGTAGAGCTCCACCATGAACCACCACGGGTTCATGAACACGTCGTCCCCGAAGTTCACGGTCCCGCATGTCAGCGAGCACGCGTCGGGGACGGCGTCGAGCACCGCGAGCCGCGCCTCGTACGGATCGGTGACGGCCCCACCGGTGGACAGCTGGACCACCAGGTCGGTCGTCTCGCGCACCGCCGCGACCGCCTCGCGCAACCGCCCCGGGTCCAACGTCGGGCTGGCGTCCTCCCCGCGGACGTGGACGTGGATCATCGCTGCCCCGGCCGCCTCGCACTCCTTGGCCGTCGACACCAGCTCCGCGAGCGTGACGGGGAGGGCGGGTACGTCACTCTTCGCGGTCTCGGCCCCGGTAGGAGCCACGGTGATCATGGTCGGGTGCGCCACGGGCTCATCGTGACAGAACTCGGCGCGGAAAGTCCCTCTCGGGCGCTCAACGCCGGCGCACCACCGGCCGATACCCACCTTGGAACAGCTGTCGCCGCGCTACGCCAGCTGTGATCACGACTGGCGCCAAGGAGGCCGGAGTGGGCGAGGTCGGCCTCAGGACGAAGGTCGAGCGCATCCTGTTGGAGCTGGCCGCGGAACAGGCGACGGGTGCCCTCACCGTGACCGACCCGGACGGCGAGCAGTCGGTCGTCTGGTTCCGTGACGGGCTGGTGTACTCGGTGTCCGTGCCCGGGCGCCGGCCCCTGCTCGGTGTCCGGCTGATGTCGTCCGGCTCGCTCACGCCCGAGTCGCTCGCCGAGGCGCTCGAGGTGCAGCGCACCGAGCTGCAGGGATGGCGGCTCGGTGAGCTGCTCGTCCACCTCGGCTTCGTGGATCGCGACGTGGTCGAGGCGTTCGTCCTGGAGCAGGTCCGCGACCAGGTTGCCGATCTGCTGCACTGGCGGGTGAAGGCGCACAAGTTCTGCGGCGGTCGACGCACCCGGCAGGACGTCGCGCCCCCGGTGGAGGTCGCCGAGTTGCTCGAGGAGGCCCGGCTCCGTGAGGAGCGCTGGCACCAGATCGCCGACCGGGTCGGTGGTGCCGAGGCCGTACCCGTGCTGTCGACGTCCGACGCGGCGGCGAGCGACGTCGTGCTCGGACCGTACGACTGGGCGCTGTTGTGCAAGGTCGACGGCCAGCGCACGATCGCCGACCTGGCCGACGACTGCGGGTTCACCATCTACGAAGCCGGGCAGGTGGTCGAGGGTCTGCTGGGGGCCGGGCTCGTCGAGGTGGAGGTACCGGCGGCACCTGCCCCGGTAGCGGCGCCGAACCCGCCCCTCACCGACGTGGCGACCTCGGTGGCGCGGGTCACCGCGGCGCTGACCGACATGCTCGGACCGGCCCGGAACGTCGACGGCGACGCGCGGCGCTCACCGTTCACGCGAGCGCCCGAGCTGCGTTCGGTCGCTCCTGTCGTTCCGCTCGTCAAGAAGGAGCCGACGCCGGACGTCGCCGAGGAGATCGCACGCCTCGAGGCGGAGCGGGCTGCGGCGCAGGAAGCGGCCGAACGCCTCGAACAGGCGCGTGCCGCGGCAGAGCAGGCGAAGGAGCGGCTGGCGCAGGCCCAGCGGCTGGAGGCCGAGCGGGTCGCCGCTGAGCAGGAGATCGCCCGCCTGGAGGCGGAGCGGTTGGACGCGGAGCGGCTGGCGGCAGAGAACGAGATCGCCAGGCTCGAAGCAGAACGACTCGAAGCAGAGCGACTCGCGGCCGAGGAAGCAGAGCGCCTCGCAGCCGAGGAGGCCGAACGACTCGCCGCCGAAGAAGCCGCACGCCTCGAAGCAGAACGACTCGAAGCAGAACGACTCGAAGCCGAACGCCTCGCGGCAGAAGAGGCCGCGCGGGTCGAAGCAGAGCGATTCGAAGCAGAACGACTCGAAGCCGAGCGCCTCGCAGCCGGAGAAGCAGAGCGTCTCGCAGCCGAGGAAGCCGAACGACTCGCCGCCGAAGAAGCCGCACGCCTCGAAGCAGAGCGACTCGAAGCAGAGCGACTCGAAGCCGAACGCCTCGCGGCAGAAGAGGCCGCGCGGCACGAAGCCGAGCGGCTCGAAGCAGAGCGACTCGAAGCCGAACGCCTTGAAGCCGAGCGCCTTGAGGCCGAGCGCCTTGAGGCCGAGGAGGCCGAACGGCTCGCCGCCGAAGAAGCCGCGCGGCTCGAAGCAGAACGGCTCGAAGCGGAACGACTCGAAGCAGAGCGACTCGCAGCCGAGGAGGCCGAACGCCTCGCCGCCGAAGAAGCCGCGCGGCTCGAAGCAGAACGACTCGAAGCAGAACGACTCGAAGCAGAACGACTCGAAGCCGAACGCCTCGAAGCAGAACGACTCGAAGCCGAGCGCCTGGCGGCCGAGGAGGCCGAACGGCTCGCCGCCGAAGAAGCCGCACGCCTCGAAGCGGAACGACTGGAGGCTGAGCGACTCGAAGCTGAGCGACTCGAAGCAGAACGGCTCGAAGCCGAGCGCCTCGCGGCAGAAGAGGCCGCGCGCCTCGAAGCGGAACGACTCGAAGCGGAACGACTCGAGGCCGAGCGGCTCGCGGCCGAGGAAGACGAACGCCTCGCCGCCGAAGAAGCCGCGCGACTCGAAGCGGAACGACTCGAAGCCGAACGCCTCGAAGCCGAACGCCTCGAAGCCGAACGCCTCGAGGCCGAGCGACTTGAGGCCGAGCGCCTTGAGGCCGAGCGGCTCGCGGCCGAGGAGGCCGAACGGCTCGCCGAAGAAGCCGCGCGGCTTGCCGCGGTCGACAGCGGGCCGCTCGACGACGCCGGCGGCGAGAGAGCGGACCAGGACGCGCTGTTGGAGGCGGCGATGTCCGGACCGGTTCCGGGTTTGGCGCCGCTGGACCGGCCGGGGTTCGCGGCGTTGCTCACGGAGTTCGACCGGGATTCTGCGGTGGCCGGACGGACGCAGGCTGCGGAAAGCGAAGCGGAGGCCGAACAACCGGCGGCCGAGGAGGGTGCTGACGCTGACAGTGCCGACCCGACGCGGGAGGTCCACCAGCCGGTGACGGTGGGCGCGCCCTCCGAGCAGACCGACACCGCCGCGCTGCTGCGCGAGCTGTCGAGCCTGAGCGGGTTGTCGGACGGCCCCACGGCCGTCCCCTCACCCGCGGCGCGCCCAGCACCGCGCAAGCCGGCCCCTGCTCCCGAACCTCCGAAGCGCCGCCGCGGCGGGCTGTTCCGCCGCTGACGCTCCTCTGTTTCGGCGGGTCAGTCGAGGGTGGCGAGGAACTCGCGCAGCCACGGCACGAGCGTCGGGCCGAGGTCGCTGCGCTCGCAGGCCAGCCGTACGACCGCCTGCAGGTAGGAGAGCTTGTCACCGGTGTCGTAACGACGACCACGGAACACGATCCCCGTGACACCCCCGCCCTTGTCCGGAGAGATCTCCGTCGCCAGGACACGCAACGCGTCGGTGAGCTGGATCTCTCCACCACGGCCGGGCGGGGTGTCGGCCAGCACGTCGAAGACCGCAGGGTCCAGTACGTAGCGTCCGATGATCGCGAGGTTGCTCGGCGCGTCGTCCCGGTCGGGCTTCTCCACCAGGTCGACGATCCGGACCGCCTCGCCATCCGTGCCGGCGTCGAGCGGTTCCACCGCCGCGCAGCCGTACAGATGGATCTGCTCCGGGGGTACCTCGAGCAGCGCGACGACGCTCCCGCCGATCCGTTCGCGCAGCGCGATCATCTCGGACAGCAACGGATCACGGGCGTCGATCAGGTCGTCGCCGAGCAGAACCGCGAACGGCACGTTGCCGACGTGGTCGGCGGCGCAGAGCACGGCGTGGCCGAGCCCGAGCGGCTCACCCTGGCGTACGAAGTGGACGGTGGCGAGCCGACTGCTGGCGACGACCGCCTCGAGCCGTTCGGTGTCGCCCTTGTCCTGCAACGCCCTCTCCAGCTCCGGCGTCGAGTCGAAGTGGTCCTCGAGCGGTCGCTTGCTGCGTCCGGTGATCATGAGCACGTCGCGCAGTCCCGCGGTCGCCGCCTCCTCCACCACCAGCTGGATCGCCGGCTTGTCGACGACCGGCAGCATCTCCTTCGGCGTCGACTTCGTCGCCGGCAGGAAGCGGGTGCCAAGACCTGCGGCCGGGATGACGGCCTTGGCCACGCGGTCGGACGGCAGGATCGGCTGCACGGGCAACTCCATCGTCGGTCATCGTCTGGCGAAGCCGGCGCCAGCGCCGCGACAGGGTCGCTCTTGCCGGGGCCTTAAGGATGTCAGCCGCGCGAGCGCGCTGCATGGTGGGGCCCGGGCGCTCCACCCGTCAGGACGAGACGATCGCCTCCTGCCCGGCTGCGACTCCCGCTGCGGTCAAGGGGGCGTCGAGCGGTGTGGACCGCTTGATCAGCGCCAGGGCGATCGGTCCGAGCTCGTGATGGCGCGCGACCGACGTGACGACACCGACGGTCCGCTCACCGGCCGCCACCACAGCACCGGTCGTCACCTCGCGGGCATCGCTGCCGTCCAGGTGCAGCAGCACCAGCCGGCGCGGGGGCCGGCCCAGGTTGTGTACGCGCGCGACCGTCTCCTGACCGCGATAGCAGCCCTTGTGCAGGTGGACCGCCGCGGTCACGAGCCCGATCTCGTGCGGGATCGTGCGGTGGTCGGTGTCGACGTCCGCCCGTGGCACCCCGGCGGCGACGCGCAGCGCGTCCCACGCCCAGGTCCCGGCGAGCGGGCCGGCCCGGTCCAGGTACGCGGCGAGGTCGCCGCGCGGGACGAGGACCTCCCGTACCGCCCACGCGGCGGGCCGCACCGGCACGTACCGGGAGCTGTCCGCGTCCGCTCCCTCGGGGTGGGCGAACTGCTCGGCGGACAGCCATACGACCTGACCCGGAACCACCTCACGGCGCGGCTCGCCGACGACCGCGTACCGCCCGGTCTCGTCGCTGATCTCGACGTCGAGCAGGAAGCGCATCGCGGCCAGGTAGGTGAGAACGGGCTCAAGCGAGGTCGCTGCCGTGATCAGCCAGGTCGCCTCGCCGTCCTCGATGACGTGCAGTTCGTGCTCGACGTGCCCGTGCGGGCTCAGTACGAGCGCGGTCGTCGACTGCCCTGCCCCAAGGCTCTCCAGGTGCTGGGTGGTGATCGAGTGGAGCCACCCCAGCCGGTCGGGTCCACCCACCCGGATCACGGCGCGGTGCGAGAGGTCGACAGCGCCCGCGCCGCCGGCGAGAGCGCGCTGCTCGGCGTGCGGGTCGCCGTAGTGCCACGGCACTCCCGGGTCGGGCCAGCCCGGCGGCGGGGGTACGGCGCCCGGGCGGTCCAGGGCGGCGCTGCGGTAGTCCGCGATCGTCTGCTGATCGGTCATCCGGCGTCCCGCCCCCTGGCCGTCCACCGGCACTCGTCCATGTACGTCACATCCATGACAGCACCCCCGTACCTCGATTCATTTCCCGCCGTTGGCAGCGCTCCCTGCGCACTGCGCGCATCGGCCGTGCAGCGAGACGTGGCTGACGTCCGTACGGAACCCGGTCCGCCGCCGGATCTCCTCGACGAACGGCACCGCGACCTCGGCCGGCAGCGCGCTCACCTCCCCGCAAGTGCCGCAAACCAGGTGGAGGTGCGGAGCTTGCGAGGTCGAGTGGTACGCGGGCGAGCCGTGCCCGATGTGCGCGTGGGTGACCAGGCCGACCTCCTCGAGCACCTCCAGCGCGCGGTAGACCGTCGACAGGTTCACGCCCTGCGCGGTGCGCTGCACATCGGCGAGGATGCGTTCGGGGGTCGCGTGTGTCAGCCGCTCGACCGACTCGAGGACGAGCTGGCGCTGCGGGGTGACCCGGTAGCCGCCGGCGCGCAGCTGCTCGCGCCAGCCGGCCTGACCCGCGGACGGCTGGGCCGTCGACGCCGCGGCCATCACGACGGCTTCAGCCGCGCCGACAGGTGCGGCGTCAGTGGCTGGCTCACCGCCGCCATGTCGTACGCCCACATCAGCTCACCGTCCACCAGCCCGTACAGCCTGCTGCCGGCGGTGTACTCCTTGGCGCTCGCCGTCCGGGCCACGACGTCGGTCCGCAGCTCGGCCCGGGCGCCGGTGATACGGGCGTTCTCGATGCCCGTGACCGTGACCTCCCCGACCCAGACCTCGGCGTAGCCGGTCGGGTGTGCCAGCAGCAGCTCGACCTGGTTCTCCGGCTGCACGCGCCAGAAACCGGACTCGGTGGCGAGCGGACGGACCTGGTTCCCGTCGTCGTCGAGCAGCCAGGTCCGGCTCACGTAGGACAGGAACGGTCGCCCGTCACAACCGACGGTGATCTCCTGGCCGAAGCGGAAGCTCTCGATCGTCGGGTATCCGCCGACGCCGACCCCGACCCAGGTGCCGAGCAGCCAGGACAGCGGGGCCAGCGCGTCGGGCACCACGGCAGGGACGCTGGTGTCGGCCGGCGTGGTCATCAGTCCTGACCCCGATAGAGCCGTACCACAACGACCGCCGAGAAGACCGTGAACGCGAGCGACGCCGCAACGAGCGCACCCGCGTACACCAACTCAAGCACCCTTCGATGCTAGGCCATCACCGCGGCCGAGCCGATGCTCCGACCGGCGGCGGTGGCCGCGGATAGCCTTCGGCCATGAAAGGACGTGCGCTCGTCGTCAAGCTGACCTGCGGTGTGGAGGCTCCCGAGCGTTGCAGCCAGGCGCTCACCGTCGCCGCGACGGCCGCGGCCGCCGGTGCCCGGATCTCCTTGTGGCTCACGGGCGACTCGTCCTGGTTCGCCGTCGAGGGACGCGTACCGTCTCTCGACCTGGCGCACGCCGCCCCGGCCGAAGAGCTGCTCGCGGCGGTGATCGCTGCGGGCCGCGTGACCGTGTGCACCCAGTGCGCCGCCCGCCGCGGGATCACCGAGGAGCAACTGGTCACCGGCGTACGCATCGCCGGCGCCGCCGCGTTCGTCGAAGAATGCCTGGACCCGGAGGCACAGGCACTCGTCTACTGACCGCGGGTGTGACGCCCTCGCCGCGGAGTCGCGCGCGGCGAGGACGTCACGGTCCTGTGGCCGCCGCCTCAGAGGCTGATCTGCAGCTCGGCGACCTGACCGAGCTGCGCGACGACGGTGCGGTCCGCCGTCGCGCCCGGTGCGAGCACCCGGAGTGTCCAGCTGCCGGGAGCGGCGAAGAACCGGAAGCCGCCGGTGGCGCTGGTCGGGACTTCGGCGGTGAACTCACCGGACTTGTCGAGCAGCCGTACGTACGCGGTCGCGACCGCGCTGCCGTCCTTCGTCACGGTGCCCTGGATGACGGCTTCCTTCGTCGCGTCGATCCCGGAGAGGTCCAGGCCGCCCGCAGTGGCGCTGCACATCAGAGCGACCCCCCACCCTCGGGCGTACCCGGCTCGTCGCCGACCTGGACGGGAACACCGACCAGGGACCCGTACTCGGTCCACGAACCGTCGTAGTTGCGCACGTTCGGCACCCCCAGCAGCTCGTGCAGGGCGAACCAGGTGTGCGCCGACCGCTCACCGATGCGGCAGTACGCGATCGTGTCCTTGGACAGGTCGACACCCTTGCTCTCGTAGAGCGCGCGCAGCTCCTCGTCGGACTTGAAGGTGCCGTCGTCGTTGGCCGCCTGGCTCCAGGGGATGTTCGCCGCCGTCGGGACGTGACCCGGGCGTTGGCTCTGCTCCTGCGGCAGGTGGGCCGGTGCGAGCAGCCGCCCGGCGAACTCGTCGGGGCTGCGGACATCGACCAGTCCCTCGCTGCCGATCGCGGCGAGCACGTCGTCGCGGAACGCCCGGATGCTGGTGTCCTGCGGCTTCGCGACGTACTGGGTGGTCGGCCGCTCCGGGACCTCGGTCACCAGTTCACGGCTGTCGAGCTCCCACTTCTTGCGCCCGCCGTCGAGCAGCCGTACGTCCTCGTGCCCGTAGAGCTTGAAGTACCAGTACGCGTACGCCGCGAACCAGTTGTTGTTGCCGCCGTAGAGCACGACGGTGTCGTCGTTGGCGATCCCCTTCGCCGAGAGCAGCTTCTCGAACTGCTGCTGGTCGACGAAGTCGCGGCGTACCGGGTCCTGCAGGTCCGCCTTCCAGTCGATGCGGACGGCTCCGCGGATGTGGTTCTTCTCGTACGCGCTGGTGTCCTCGTCGACCTCGACAAGGACGACCTTGGGGTCGTCGAGACGGGCTTGCACCCAGTCTCCGTCGACGAGTACGTCGTTGCGACTCATGCGGTTTCTCCTTCGATGTGCGGCCGCCGCAGTGGCGGTGGTTGTTCGGTTCGGGTGCGGGCGGCGGAACGGTGACGCAACCGTGCCGCCCGCAGGTAGAGCTCGCAGCCCAGGCAGAAGCCGAACGCCGCGTTGAGGAATGCCGCGGCGAGCGCCGCGGCGATGGCCAGGTACGTGACGGTCACGGAGCCGAGGGCGACACCGGCGAGGGCGGTGAGGCCGAAGACCAGGCCGACGGCCTGCGCGAACCGGGGCGGGGCCGGGTGCTCCGGACGCGGCCGTGACGCGAGCCGTGGCGCGATCGCTCGGCGGAACAGCAGGCCGTACGGATTCGCCCGTGCGCCGAACGCGGCGGCGAGGGCGAAACCGATGGTCTGCGCGACGAGCAGTCCCACCCCGACCGGCGAAGGCACGGTGACCAGCGCGGCGGCGAGCACGCCGGTCGTGAGCACCGCGGCGAACCGCAGGCCACGCGCATCCACAGCCGTACCACTGTCGGGTGATCGGAATTCGAGGTCTGGCAAGGCATCTCCTGACGACACGGCTCAGCGGCGAGCCACAACGGGTGTCGGGCAGGGACACGGGCGCGGCCGGGCCGGCGCGGGCGTACCCCTGTGTCAGGGGCGGCGACAGCCCATGGCGACGACGCGGCAGAAGTCGACGTCACGTCGCTTCGTCAGCATCACGCGGGGCACGGGTCGATGGTACGCGCCCCGCCGCGGCGCCTTGCAGCAGGGCCACTGCGGGACGCAACGAGGGCGGGCGATCCCGCCGCGCGTCACAGGAACTCGCCGAGCGCGGCGATGACGTCCGCGCGGCGAGGTGCCCCCACCGCGCGTCGCCGGACGCGCCCTGTCTCGTCGAGGACGAGGACGGTCGGCGTCCGGCGCACGTCCAGCGCTCGGACGAGATCGAGATGGGCCTCGGCGTCGACGTCGACGTAGCGCACGCCGGGGATGCGCTCGGCGACGTCGCGCAGCACCACGCGGGTGCTGCGGCAGGGGGCGCAGAACGCGGTGGAGAACTGGACGAGCGTCGCGCGCTCCCCGAGCGCGGCACCGATGTCGGCGGGGCCGAGCGTCTGCCCGTCGACGGCTTCCGCAGCCGGGTCGGGACGGAGCCGACCGTCGGTGCGCACCCGCCACAGACCGAATCCGGCGGCGAGCAGCAGCACGACGCCGAGGAGCACCATGCCGGTCATGAGGATCGGAACCCGCCGGCCGGGAGCGGTGTTCCCATGCTCAGCCGCCCGCGAACGGCGGCAGCACCTCGACGACCGAACCGTCGCGGAGCGGCACCTGCGCGTGCGGGCGGGTGCCCGGGCTCGTCTCGTCCACCAGGTAGGAGCAGCGCAGCAGCACGCGCGGCAGGTCACCGTCCGGGTGGCGGTCACGGGCTGCGGCGAGCAGGTCGGCGAGCGTCTCGACGCCCTCGTACGTCTCCTCGTGGAGACCGGCCGCCGCCCGCGCCGCCGCCCAGTAGTGCACCGTGACCCTCATGCCGGCAGATCCTGCGAACCGCCGGCGCTTCCCATCACGTGCACCGCCCACCTCCCGATCCGGTCGACGAGCTCGGGGCTCGCCGCTGCTTCGGCATGCGCGAAGCCGCGCTCCAGCCAGTACTCCGTACGGTCCGTCACCCCGCGCCGCGCCGCGCCCGCCCGCGCCGCGGCGACCATGAGCTCGGCGTGCTCGGTGGGGAAGTAGCCGTCCCGGTCACCGTGCACCACCAGCAGCGGGAGCGGGGCCAGCGCCCCTGCCGCCTCGGCGGGCGACATCGGGTACGGCTCCTGCCAGGGCCGGGCCAGGACGCGGGTGCCGTACGCGCCGCGCAGCACCGCCCTGCCGGTGCGCGAGTACACGACCCGGTGCAGCAGGCGCATCGGGGCGGTGCCCTGGAAGAACCAGAAGCCGGCCGAGCTCACCGTGACGACGGCGTCGGGCCGGCGCGCGTGGTCGGCGAGCGCGGCCTGCCGCAGCACGACCGAGCCGCCCAGCGAGAAGCCGACGGACACGAGCTGCCGGTACCCGAGCCAGCGCGCGTAGTCCAGGGCGGCCGCGACGTCGCGCACCTCCGCATCGCCCACCGTCGACGCTCCGGCGGAGGCGCCGTGCCCGCGCAGGTCGAGCGACACCACACCCCCGTACGGCAGGAGCCCCGCAGCGATGCGGCGGCTGTCGGAACGGTTCCAGCCACCGGTGAAGCCGTGCGCGACGACGAACGCGACGGACCGCTCCCCGCCCGGGTCGTCGTGGGCCGCGCTGATCGCGACCCCGTCGACGGTCAGCAACCTGCGTACGGTCGTGGGCGGCACCACCGGCTGTGGTCGGCGCCGGCTCGACGGTCTCAGATCCATGGGGCGGACCGGAACGCGTCGCGCATGCCTCCAGTGTGGCCCAGCGCCGGTTCGCCCGGACGGCTGCCGCCGCCCCCGCCGGTAACCTGAGCGGCGGGACGCGGCCGCATGGCCGCGCCGCAGCGGACGACGTGCAGGAGGGACCAGCCGTGGCGAAGCTGCTGGTGCTCAGCGACAGCACCGAGCCGCCCACGGCGCTGCTGCCCGCGCTCGCCCTGCTCGCCCACGACGTGCGGATCCTGCCGGCCGTGCCGACCGCGCTGCTGGATGCGACCCCGGCCGACGCGGTGCTGGTCGACGGCCGGCGCGACCTGTCGGCCGTCCGCAGTCTCACCCGGCTGCTGCAGACGACGGGCACCGCGTGCCCGGTGCTGCTCGTGACGAACGAGGGCGGGCTGGCGGCGGTCCGCGCGGACTGGGGCGTCGACGACGTGGTGCTCGACGTCGCCGGCCCCGCCGAGCTGGAGGCCCGGCTGCGGCTCGCGATCGGCCGGACCGCGGCGCGGGCGGAGGAGGAGCCGGGCGGCGAGATCCGCACGGGCGAGCTGTCGGTCGACGAGGCGAGCTACACCGCGAAGGTCCGCGGCCGCGTACTGGATCTGACGTTCAAGGAGTTCGAGCTGCTGAAGTTCCTCGCCCAGCACCCGGGCCGGGTCTTCACGCGGGCCCAGCTGCTGCAGGAGGTCTGGGGCTACGACTACTTCGGCGGGACGCGGACCGTCGACGTCCACGTGCGGCGGTTGCGGGCCAAGCTCGGACCGGACCACGAGGCGCTGATCGGCACCGTACGCAACGTCGGCTACCGCTTCGTGACACCGCCCCGCGAGGAGTCCGAGCGCGTCGCGTCCAGCCGCTGACCACCCGGTCGAGGCGCGTACCGCGGTCGCTGCGGGCCGGCTCGTTAGGGTCGTACGGGTGAGTGAGCCGCGCGAGAGTGCCGAACTGTCACCCGCGGACGCGGACGGCGTACGGGAGCTGGCAGCGGCGGCGGCGGCCCGCGACGGCGTCGCCCCGTACGGCGAGCAGACCCTGATCGCCCTCACCCGGCCCGGTGTGCACCTGCTGGTACGGGACGCCGGACGCCTCGCCGGGTACGCCCAGCTCGACCCGGGCACCCCCGCCGCCGAGGTCGCAGTGCATCCGGCGTACCGCCGCCGGGGGACCGGTACGGCGCTGGTGCAGGCGCTGGTGCGGCGCGCTCCCGGCGTGCGGATCTGGGCGCACGGCAGCCTGCCCGCCGCCGCGGCGCTCGCCGCCCGCCTCGGCCTGCAGACCTCACGCGAACTGCTGCAGCTCGAGCTGACCGACCTCGGCGCGCTGCCTCCGGTCGGGCTCCCCGACGGAATCGCACTGCGCAGCTTCCTGCCCGGCCTCGACGACGCGGAATGGCTCGAACTGAACGCCCGCGCCTTCGTAGACCTGCCCGACCAGGGCGGCTGGACCGCGCGCGACCTCACGGACCGCCAGTCCCAGGCCTGGTTCGACCCCGCCGGGTTCCTGATCGCCGTCGACGGTGCCGGCGACATGGTCGGCTTCCACTGGACCAAGGTCGAGGAACGTCCGCGTCCCGGCGGCGGTCATGACCACGTCGGCGAGGTCTACGTCGTCGGGGTCGACCCCGACCGGCAGGGCCTGGGGCTCGGACGCGCGCTGACGCTCGCGGGCCTGCACCACCTGCGCGGCGTCGGAGTGCAGGCGGTGACCCTTTATGTGGACGGCGCCAACACCGCGGCGCGCGCCTTGTACGACTCGCTCGGCTTCACCCGCCACCACACCGACACCGAGTACCAGCACGTCCCGTCGTAGCAGCACGTCCTGTCCGGTTGAGACCCGGCGACCCGCCCACTTGATGCCCGGCGACCCGCCGACCGTGCGATCCTGACCGCGTGAGCGTGGACGAGCGCACCGACCCCGCGTTGGACGTCGAGTCCGCGGCCGCCCTGCCCGACGACCGGTTCCTCGACCGCGAGCTGTCGTGGCTGGCGTTCAACGAGCGGGTGCTCGAGCTCGCCGAGGACCCGGACCTGCCGCTGCTGGAGCGGGCCAAGTTCCTCGCGATCTTCGCCAGCAACCTCGACGAGTTCTTCATGGTGCGCGTCGCGGGCCTCAAACGGCGCATCGCGACGGGGATCGCCGTACGCGCCGCGAGCGGCCTGATGCCGCGGGAGGTGCTGGAGGCGATCTGGGCCCGTACCCACGAACTGATGCGCCGCAGCACGCACGCGTTCCACCGGCAGGTGCTGCCGGCGCTCACGTCGGCGGGCATCGAGCTGGTGCGCTGGCCGGCGCTCACCGACGACGAGCGAGTGCGGATGTCCGCGATGTTCCGGGAGAAGGTGTTCCCGGTGCTCACCCCGCTCGCGGTCGACCCGGCGCACCCGTTCCCGTACATCTCGGGGCTCTCGCTCAACCTCGCCGTCGTGGTGTGCAATCCACGCACCGGCACCGAGCTGTTCGCGCGGGTCAAGGTGCCGCCGATCCTGCCGCGGCTGGTCACGGTCGGACCGGAGCGGTTCGTGCCGCTCGAGGACGTCATCTCCGCGCACCTCGCCGAGCTGTTCCCCGGCATGGAGGTGGTGCAGCACCACACGTTCCGCGTCACGCGCAACGAGGACCTCGAGGTGGAGGAGGACGACGCCGAGAACCTGCTGCAGGCACTCGAACGCGAGCTGATGCGGCGCCGCTTCGGCCCCCCGGTCCGGCTGGAGGCTGAGGAGTCCATCGACCCGCACGTGCTCGAGCTGCTGGTACGCGAGCTCGGCGTGCAGGAGCAGGAGGTCGTCCTGCTCCCTGGACCGTTGGACCTGACGGCGCTCTGGGCGGTCGCCGCGCTGCCCCGCGACGACCTCAAGGCACCGGCGTTCCTGCCGCGCACCAGCCGCGAGCTCACCGACGTGGAGACGGCCTCGCCGCCGGACGTGCTGGAGGCGATGCGCGACCACGACGTGCTGCTGCATCACCCGTACGACTCGTTCTCCACCAGCGTGCAGCGCTTCCTGGAGCAGGCCGCCGCCGACCCGAAAGTGCTCGCGATCAAGCAGACCCTCTACCGCACCAGTGGCGACTCACCGATCGTCGACGCGCTTGTCGCCGCTGCGGAGGCGGGCAAGCAGGTGCTCGCGCTGGTCGAGATCAAGGCCCGCTTCGACGAGCAGGCGAACATCGAATGGGCGCGCACCCTCGAGCACGCGGGGTGCCACGTCGTGTACGGGATGGTGGGACTCAAGACGCACTGCAAGCTGTCCATGGTCGTGCGCGACGACGGCGACCAGCTGCGCCGGTACGTGCACATCGGCACCGGCAACTACCACCCGAAGACCGCGCGGATGTACGAGGACCTCGGGCTGCTGACCACCGACGCCGAGCTCGGCGACGACGTGGCGCGCCTGTTCAACGTGCTGTCCGGATACTCGGTGGAGACCGACTACCGGCGCCTGCTCGTCGCCCCACGCGGACTGCGCGCCGGACTGCTCGAACGGATCGAGCAGGAGATCCGCAACCACCGGCAAGGGCTGCCCGCGCGGATCCGCTTCAAGTGCAACGCGATCGTGGACGAGGCGCTGATCGACGCGCTCTACCGCGCGTCGCAGGCGGGCGTGCCGGTCGACATCTGGGTACGCGGCATCTGCTCGCTGCGGCCCGAAGTTCCTGGGCTGTCGGAGAACATCCGGGTCCGCAGCGTGCTGGGGCGGTTCCTCGAGCACTCCCGGGCGTACGAGTTCCTCGCCGCGGGCGAGTCGGAGTGCTGGATCGGGTCGGCGGACCTGATGCACCGCAACCTGGACCGCCGCATCGAGGTGCTGGTGTCGCTGACCCGCGCGCACGCCGACCAGGTCGCCGCCCTGATGGACCTCGCCTTCGCGCCGTCGACCGCGAGCTGGCACCTCGGTGCCGACGGCCGGTGGGTACGGCACACGACCGGGCCGGAGGGCGAGCGGTTGGTCGACATGCAGGACCAGCTCGTCGCGACCCGTGCCGCCGGCTGACCGCGGCCGGTCCGCGCCGCGGCGCGGGGAGCCGCCGGCAACCGCGATACGTGCCGCCGGCGTCGTCGCGATCGACGACCGCGGCCGGGTCGTCGTCGTGCACCGGCCGCGGCGGGAGGACTGGTCGCTGCCGAAGGGCAAGCTCGACCCGGGCGAGCACCGTCTGGCCGCGGCGGTCCGCGAGTGCGCGGAGGAGACCGGCCTGCGGGTCGCGCTCGATGCACCCCTCGGCACGCAGCACTACATCGCGGGCGGGCAGGACAAGGTCGTGCACTACTGGCGCGCCCGCATCCGCTCCGCCGCCCGGTTCACACCGAACGCCGAGGTCGACGCCGTACGCCGGGTGTCCCCGGAGGAGCTGCCGGCGCTGTTGAGCTACCCCGACGATCTGGCCACCGTGCAGGACGCGGTGCTTGCAGGCGCCACCACGCCGCTCCTCGTGCTGCGCCACGCGACCGCGTACAAGCGCGCCGACTGGGCCGGCTGCGGGGACCCCGCATCGGAGGACGACGGGGCGCGCCCGCTCGCCCCGCAGGGGCTGGCCGAGGCCGACGTCGTCGCGGAACTGCTCGACGCGTACGGCATCGAGCACGTGGTCAGCTCCCCCGCGCGCCGCTGCCGGCAGACGGTGGAGCCGTACGCCGCTCGCGCGGGGGTCCGGGTCGTGCTCGACGACCGGTTGGCCGAGGGCGAGCCGCGCGACCCCGAGCGGATCGGGGACGCGGTGCGCACGCTGACCGCCGACCCGCGGCGGGTCGCGCTGTGCACGCACCGCCTGGTGCTGCCCGCGTTGGTGGGGGCGCTGGCCGAGCAACTACTGGGTCGCGGAGGCCGGCGGGCGCGTCGCACCGCCTTGGACCCGCACCTGGCACCGGCGGAGCTGCTCGTGCTGCACCGCGACGACGCAGGGCGGATCGTCGCGGTCGAGCTGCACGCGACCGGGGAGCGCTGAGCTGCCCGCTCGACGCTCAGGCCGCCGCCCCGGACGGGAACCCGCCCGCCTTGCTGACCAGGGAGGGGGTCGGCCGGCCCAGCAGCCCGCCCAGCCACTCGCTCGCCGCGATGAGCGCGTCGAGGTCGACCCCGGTACGGACGCCGGAGCGTTCGAGCAGGTAGACGAGGTCCTCGGTGGCGATGTTGCCGGTCGCCCGCGGAGCGAACGGGCACCCGCCGATCCCGCCGAGGCTGGAGTCGAGGACGTGCACCCCGGCCTCGTACGCCGCCAACGCGTTGGCATAGCCGGTGTTGCGCGTGTTGTGGAAGTGCGCCCGCAGCCGGACCTCCCCGGTCACGGCGCGCACCGCGGCGGTGCGTTCCCGTACGTCGGCCGGGACCGCCACCCCGATCGTGTCCGCGATCGCGATCTCGTCCACGCCGCCGGCGGCGAGCCGCTCGGCGATCGACACCAGCCGGCCCACCGGCACCTCACCCTCGAAGGGGCAGCCGTACGAGGTGGAGACGGTCACGGTGGCGACCAGGCCGGCGGCACGGGCGAGCGGAGCGACCTCGAGGGCGTACCGGATCGCGGCGTCCACGGACATGCCCTGGTTGCGCTCGCTGAATGCGTCCGAGGCGGCCACCACCAGGTTGACCTCGTCGATGCGGGTACGGGCCGCCCGCTCGAAGCCGCGGGTGTTGAGCACCAGCCCGATCAGCGACCACGCGTCGCGCTCCGCGTCGCCGGCCAGCCCGGCCACGACGTCCTCCGCGTCCGCCATGCGCGGGACGCGGGCCGGGTTGACGAAGCTCGCCACCTCCTGCCGGCGCAGGCCGGCGCCGAGGGTGCGGCGGATCAGCTCGAGCTTGTCCGCGGTCGCCAGCACCGCGGGATCGTTCTGCAGCCCGTCGCGGGCCGATACCTCGACGATCTGCACCTCGTCGGCTGCGGCGCTCATCTCGTTCCCCTCTGTCTCGCCCCGCGCGCCGGCCGGCCGGCGCCGCTGGTGACCCGACCCCACGGTAGGCCCCGACCTGCGCAGCGAGCGAGATCGTGATGTTGTTCCGTCCGCCGGAACAGATCAGTACGCTGTGCCGACGACCACGCCCTCGCGGACCGGAGAAGGTGGCTGATGGCTGCACGTACCCAGGCGGGCCGACCTGCCGCGCCCGAGAGCGCGCCGCGCAGCAGCCAGACGATCGGTGCGGTGGAGCGTGCGATCGACGTGCTGCTGCTGTTCGCCAACGGCGGGCGGGCCGAGCTCGGCGTGACCGAGATCGCCGCCGAGCTCGGGCTGTCCAAGGCCGCCGTCCACCGCATCCTCGCCTCGCTGCGCAGCCGGGACCTGGTGTGGCTCGACCTGGACTCGCGCCGCTACCGGCTGGGCACGGCGGCGCTGAGCCTGGGGCGGGCCTACCTCTCCCGAATCGACCTGCGCAGCATGGCGAGCGGCGAGCTGGACTGGCTCAGCGCCCAGTCCGGCGAGACCGCGACGCTCTCCATCCGCAGCGGCGACGTGCGCATGTACGTCGACCAGGTCGTCCCGGAGCGCGAGGTACGCATGGAGGTGGCGGTGGGTCACCCGTACCCGCTGCACGCCGGCGCCTCGAGCAAGGCGTTCCTGGCGTTCCTGCCCGACCACGAGATCGACGCGTACATCACGCGCTCCGGCCTGGCCGCGATGACCGACCGCACCGTCACCGACGAGCGGGCGCTGCGCGCGGAGCTGGGCGAGATCCGGGCGCGCGGTTATGCGCTGTCCTTCGGTGAGCGGCAGGCGGGGGCTGCCTCCGCGGCGGCGCCGGTGTTCGACCACGAGGGGCGCCCCAGTGCGGTGGTCTCCGTCGCCGGCCCCTCCGAGCGGTTCGAGTCGGAGGTGGACCGCGCGGTCGAGCTGCTGCTGAGCGCGACCGGGCGGCTCTCCGAACGCATGGGGTACCAGCGCCGCTGAGCACGCCGGACGGCACCGCCGCGCACCGGCCCGGTGTCGGCGCCCTACGATCGCTGCGGTCGACGTTTCCTGTTCCCAAGTTCTGCGGAGTACCCGTGCGCCTGACGCCGCGCTCGAACGAGTTCTACCCGCTGTTCATCGCCTTCGGTGCCCACCTCGTCGAGGGGGCGGCCCTGCTCGCGGAGCTGATGACAGCCGAGGGTGACGACCGCACGCGGATCGGCAAGCGCATGCGGGAGATCGAGCACGACGCCGACGAGACGACCCACGCGATCTTCTCGGCGGCCAACTCGACGTTCATCACCCCGTTCGACCGCGAGGACATCTACCGGCTCGCCTCCACCCTCGACGACGTGATGGACGAGATGGAGGAGTCGGTCGACCTGACCGTGCTGTACGGGCTGCACCGCTTCCCCGACGAGTTCGGCCTCGTCGTCGACGTCCTGACACAGGCCGCCGACATCACCGCGTCGGCGATGGGACGGCTGCGCACCATGGCCGACCTGTCGGAGTACTGGATCGAGATCAACCGCCTGGAGAACATGGCGGACCAGTACCACCGCCGGCTGCTCACCAGGCTGTTCTCCGGAGAGTACGACGCGTTGACCGTCCTGAAGATCAAGGACGTCGCCGAGGCGCTCGAGGCCGCCGCCGACGCGTTCGAGAAGGTCGCCAACACCGTCGAGAGCATCGCGGTCAAGGAGTCCTGACCCTCGATGGACCTCGCAATTGTCATCAGTGTGATTGCGGTCGCCCTCGTCTTCGACTTCACCAACGGGTTCCACGACGCAGCAAACGCCATCGCGACCTCCATCTCGACCCGGGCGCTGACCCCGCGGGTCGCGCTCGGGATGGCCGCCGTGTTCAACTTCGTCGGCGCGTTCATCGGGACGGGGGTCGCGGCCACGGTCGGCAAGGGCATCGTCGACGCACCCCAGGGGCGCCAAGGCCTCGTCCTCGTCCTCGCCGCGCTCGCCGGGGCGATCGCGTGGAACCTCATCACGTGGTGGTTGGGGCTGCCGTCCTCGTCCTCGCACGCCCTCATCGGCGGGCTGGTCGGCTCGGCGATCGTCTCGTCCGGCGGCGTCCACTGGGACGGAGTCGTCGAGAAGGTCGTCATCCCGATGTTCCTCTCCCCGCTCGTCGGTTTCGGACTCGCGTTCCTGGTGATGATCGGGATCCTCTGGTCGTTCCGTAACCGCAATCCACATCGGATCGGCCAGGGTTTCCGTCACGCGCAGACCGCGTCCGCCGCGGCGATGGCGCTGGGCCACGGGCTGCAGGACGCGCAGAAGACCATGGGCGTCATCGTGATGGCGCTCATCGCCGGCGGTTACCAGGACACCTTCCACGTGCCGCTGTGGGTCGTCTTCGTGGCCGCGGGTGCGATCAGTCTCGGGACGCTCTCCGGCGGGCACCGCATCATCCGTACGCTCGGGCGGCGGATCATCCACCTCGACCCGGCACGCGGGTTCGCAGCCGAGTCCGCCGCGTCGGCGGTCCTCTACACGACGGCGTTCGTGTTCTCGGCGCCGATCTCGACGACGCAGACGATCACCGGGGCGATCCTCGGGGTGGGCGCCACGAAACGTGCGTCTGCGGTGCGCTGGGGCGTGGGGGTGAACATCGCGTGGGCGTGGGTGCTCACGCTGCCGGCCGCCGCGCTGATGGCCGCGATCGCCCACGTACTGCTCTCACCGCTGGCCTGACGAACGACGCGGGGCTGTGTACTGAGGCTTGCTTCTGCTCGCGCTGCGACATCCTGGTCGAGTTCCAGCTCCTCGGCGTCGGTGAGCACACCGAAAAGCGGGGCCGGCTCTAGCCACGCCCCAGTCGAGTCACTTCGGGCCTGTTGGGCGCCCGTCGACGCCTGAAAGACCGGGCAAGTACTCGGTCGTCGAGCGCAGTCGTGCACTTTGAGCCTGTTGGGCGCGCCCGTCGACGTGCGAAAGACCGGCCGACCCCTCGGTGGTCGAGCGTAGTCGAGACCACGCCGGTGATCATGGTCTCGACTACGCTCGACCAGCGACGGTGAGGTGGCACCGGGAACGTTGCAGCGGGTGGCGCGCGGGCCCTTCTTCAGGGCCGGGTTCGTCGCGGTGGGGCGATGAACTCCCAGTAGTCGGCGACCAGGG